>ERZ1031273.317-NODE-317-length-20430-cov-13.884859_pt1 | contig 20430 bp, 18 predicted proteins | sample MGYA00516575_ERZ1031273 | MGnify/ENA primary metagenome ERZ1031273 (study PRJEB33718, sample SAMN03159816) | human skin metagenome | collected 2014-02-25 | study: EMG produced TPA metagenomics assembly of the PRJNA266117 data set (Human skin bacterial metagenome... | reverse complement strand
CCCCCAGCCCGGGCCCGGGGCCCGATCCAGCCCCCGATCCGCGCAGATCTTCACCATCTGCGGTTCACCATTTGCCCCGAAAAGGCTAAAACCGGCTACCTACATCCGGTTATGTGCTGGAAAAACAGCTGGTAACCGTTTGTAGGTAGCCGGTTTCGGCAGGATATGCCCGGCGGTCCGGGCCAGATAGCGCCCTACCAGGCGTTCATCACGTTCAGGATGCGCGGCTTGGTAGCCGCGAGCTGGCCGCCGAACTGGTCCCAGTTGTGCAGGCCGGTCGGGGTGAACACGGCGGTGTGCTGCACGCCGGTCGCAGTGGCTTTCGCGGACCACGCGCGGGTGGTAGCGTTCGCGATGTTTTCCAGCGCGATGCCGGCGGCTCGGTGCTGTGGCAGGTACTTCTGGTCTGCCGGGCCCGGCACGCCGGAACCGGCGGAGACGTACACGTCGCGGCCGCGGAGGTTGCCCATGTTCAAGAACGGGTCGTTTTCAAAGCGGCGCGGGTTCAGCGAGGACCCCCACATGGCGTTGACGTTGTACATGCCGCCGTCGAGAAGCGCGGCTCGCAGTGCGGTCTGGCCGCCCGGCACCGTGGTGGTGAGGTAGCCCGAGAAGGACAGCACCTGGCGGAACTGGTTCGGGTGCAGCGCGGCGAGGTTGATCGCGGCGGTGCCGCCCATGGACAGACCGAGGATGGAGTTGTTCGTCGGCGAGACACCGAAGTGCTGCTGCAGGTAGGGCGGCAGCTCCTTGGTCAGGAAGGTGTCCCACTTGTAGGTCACCGGGTGGTTGAAGTCGTAGGTCGCCGGGGCGTTCCAGTCGGTGTAGAAGGAGGACTGGCCGCCGACGGGCATCACCAAGGTGATGTTGTTGTCCTTGAACATCTGGGCCGCGTTGACGTCGTTGACCCAGGCGTTGGTGATCTCGGTGGCGCGCAGGCCGTCGAGCATGTACAGCCCAGCGTTGCCGGCGCGCTGCGCGGGCTGGATCTGGACGGGGATGTGGCGGTTCATTGCGGGGGACCACACCGTGCAGCGCTGTACCCAGAACCCGACGCGGTCCCACTCGCAGTGGCCGGTGGAGTCGGGCCGCAGCCAGTCACGGTGCGCCGCCGACGCCTGCGGGGCGCCGATCACCGCTGCCAGGCCCGTGACCAGGGCCATGAGCAGCGCAGTGAGCTTGCGGCGCACAGAATTTTTGGAGTTCATAGATCCCCTCAAAACGTGTTTTCAGGCAAAAGACACGTTCACGTTACCAATTCGAAACGTCACCCGCTATTCCCCGTCGTGCGCCTGCACCGGCCAGGCGATCTGCGCGCCGCCCATCCCGGGGTTGGCCCCGTGGCGGATCGCCCGGCGGGTGTCGGCGTCGATGTAGAGGCCGGGGTCGCTGGAAAGCTGCAGCGTGCGGCCGTCGCCAAGCGAATAGCGCACGTTCTTCCAGAAGCGCTCCCAGCTCATCGGTTCGCGCGAGGTGGCCAAAAGTTCGGAGATTTCGGGGCTGCGCAGCGCGGCGCGCGCCTGCTTCGCGCGCATGGAGCTGATGAACGGCGGCAGCCCGTCCAGGTAGGTGTCGGTGTCGGCGGCCTGCCAGGCGGGGTCGAGGAACTTGTCGTGGCCGACGCGGCCTTTCGGGTCGCGCGGCATGCGCGCGGCGATGGGGGTTGCCAGGCCTACGGTGTCCAGAATGCGCACGTCCAAAGGCGCGTTCATGCTAGTCATGCCCAGGTTGATCAGGTATGCGGTCAGCGGCAGATTGCTCAGATCCGAAGCGTCCTCTTCGCGGTCGCGGTAGTACCAGCTGTAGATTTCCGGGTCGGCGGAGACGTAGGCGAGGTTGAGCTGCGAGGCGTTTGCGTCGATGCCCTTGTCCAGCGCATCTTCCCAGTTCTGCATGAGCTTGGAGCCGAGGAAGTCTTCGGCGTAGCGCGGCGGGTCGGTCAGTTCGCGGCCGACGGCGAGCGTCCAGAATTCGCGCTCATCCACGATGCCGAGTTCCTTTTCGCCGGTCTGGTACGCCTCCCAGTCGATGGGGTGGGCGCGCACGATGGTCACACCCGCCCACACGGCCACGGCGGTCGCCAAAGCAATGCTGACGCGCGTAATCGGCACGGCCATCGCGGGCAGCAGCAGCGCGAACAGCGGCAACAGCCACATGCGCCCGTGCATGAAGTCGCCGCCGACGCGCAGCACGTAGAGGATGTGGGCGAGCGCGCAGCCGGTGACAAGCAAAACAATTGCTAATCGACGTCCTCCGGTCCCCCGCATCATCCACCCCACCAACGCGGCGGCGGCGAGCACGGGCAGCCAGAGCCAGTAGTAGCCCACGAAGTCTGCGAAGTACTCGAACCCGCGCGCCCACTCGGCGCCGGAGGCGGACTTGGCCACGGCGGTGTGCGGTGTAAGTAGGCCGTAGTAGCCCATGCGGAAGATTTGGTAAGCGGCTGGCACGGGCAGCGCCGCGGCGAGGATGCCTGGGGTCTTGCGGGGGTTGCACGCGATGAGCAGGATGCCGGTCACGCCGCCGTAGAGCGCGAGCTCGGGGCGCACGAGCCAGGACATGCCGCACCAGAAGGCGAGGAAGTAGCCGACCTCGGGCGCGCGGCGGCGCAGCGGGGCGGCCCAGGCGACCAGCGCGGCCCACCACCCGGCGATCCACAGCAGCGACAGGCCCCACTCCAGCCCGGAGGTGGCGAAGTCGCGCGCCGGCGGCAGCGCCAGGTAGATCACGATGCCCAGGGGCACAACGGGGCCCACCTTGCCCCAGAACCGGCCCGCGGCGAAGGTGGCCAGCGCGGCCGCCGTCACGGTGCAGATCAGCGCGAGCCACATGGCCACGTCCTCGAGCCGGGCTCCGGTGAGCCAGCCAAACGCGGTAATCAGGTACTGCCACAGCGTGGAGGTGTTGGCTTCGACGCGCTCGCCGGCGTTGAACACGGGCCCGTTGCCGGCGAGCAGGTTGCGCACGGTGCGCAGGACGATCAGGCCGTCGTCGGACACCCAGCGGCGGGTCCCCCCGCCCCAGAACGCGAAGATGCCCGCGACTACGGCTGCGGCGAGCGCGGAGAGGCGGGCGTTCTTTGTCATTGCGACGATGTTAGTGGGTCAATGCCTACCAGCCTAAGTTCGGCACAACGTAGACGGCCATCGCGATGCAGAACAGCCACGCCGCGGCGAGCAGCTGCAGCACGCGGTCCTCCAGGGCGATCTCGTCGGGCGCGCCGCCCTGGCCGCCGTCGACCACGGAGGCGTAGCGCAGGATCGCGATGACGAACGGCACCATGGACACCTGGTACCAGATGGCGGCGGTGCCCTCGACGGAGTTGGACAGCTGGAAGCCCCACAGCGCGTACGACATGACCACGGCGGTGGCGGACAGCGTCCACACGAACCGCAGGTAGGTCTCGGTGTAGCCCTGCAGCGAGCGGCGGATCTCCGCGCCGGTTTCCTTGACCAGCAGAAGCTCGGCGTAGCGCTTGCCGGACGCCATGAACAAGGAACCGAACGCCGCCACCAGCAGGAACCACTGGGACAGGTCGATGCCCGCGGCCACGCCGCCGGCCATGGTGCGCAGCATGAAACCGGAGGACACCAGGGCGATGTCGATCACCGGGATGTGCTTCCAGCCGAAGCAGTAGCCCAGCTGCAGCGCGATGTAGATGCCGATGACCCAGGCCAAAGACGTGCCGTCGGTAGCCAGAAGCGACAGTCCGAGTGCTAGCGCGATGAGCACCGCCGCCATGCCGTACGCCAGGTTGATCGGCAGCATGCCCGAGGCGATCGGGCGGAAGCGCTTGGTGGGGTGGCGGCGGTCGGATTCGACGTCGCGCGCGTCGTTGATCAGGTAGATCGAGGACGCGCCGAAGCAGAACACCACAAACGCCAGGAGGATGTCCACGGCGGTGCGGGAGTTGAAGGCGTCCGTGCCGGCGGCGAGGGGCGCGGCCAGCACGAGGACGTTTTTCACCCACTGCTTGGGCCGCAGGCCCTTGATCATCGCGTCCGGGAGGTTCTTCGGCGGCGTCTTCTTCATCACCTGGTCAACGCCGGAGGTGTGCGGCTCCGACTTGATCAGGGGCTCGTCCACGGGTTCACGGGTGTTTGCCACTAGATCCTCTTCTCAGCCTCGATTGCCACCTTCGCCGTCGCCGCGCCAAGGGCGGCACCGGCGAGGGTGTCGGTTGGGTAATGCACGCCGAGCACGTTACGCGACAGCATCATCACCGGCACGAGCAGCCACGGCCACTTCCTTCCGGTGATGTCCGCCAGGTGCGCGGCGGCGGCGCCGGTGTTCGCAGCGTGCGAGGAGGGGAACGACAGCTGCGAGGGCGTTTTCACGCCGATTTTCACGCGCGGGTCGTTCGGCCGCGGACGTCGCACGATGCGCTTGAGCACCACAGTCGCGGCGTGCGCGGCGAAGGTGCCAGCGCCGAGCGCGAGCCATTTGGAGCGATTTTGCTTATCGACGGCTCCGCCAACCCCCGCCACCGCCAGCCAACCGAGGTCGTGCTCGCCGAAGTAGCTCAAGCCGCGGGCGGCCCTCGCGGTTTCTGGGGTGTACAGCGCGTCCTGGATGGCGACGAGCAGGTCTACCTCTTTATTGCGCATCGAAGATCTTCCCCCAGTTCGCGTGGCTGGTCAGCTCGCCGCGCGCGTCGCGGTAATGCTTCTTCAACTCCGGCCAACGCTCCTTGATCTGGGCGCGCAGTTCCTTCTGCTCGCGCATCAGATCGTCAGCAAGCTTCTTGTCGCGCTTGCGGAAGGCCACGCCGGTGCCGCCGGCGGTGGACACCGTCGCAGAGTCCACCCGGGCAAGCGTGTACCAGCGCGCCTCCTCCGCGGTGAGGTTGAGCTGCGGCGCGTCCCAGTGCGCGCGGTCTTCGTCCTTGCGCAGGTGCATCAGCGCCTTGACGGCCCACGGGATCTTCTTCACCTTGGCCAGGCGCCCGCCGATCTTGTTGGTGGGCACGCCCGGCGCGCCGGTGGGCGCGGGCAGGTCGGTCGCGGACGGCAGCACCTGCGCGTCCGAGTACTCCTTGCGGATGCCCTGAATCCGCGGCAGCGAGGATTCGAGGATGTCGAAGAGCTGGTCCGGGCCGGCGAGGAAGTCGCGCATCGCTTCGTTCTGGATGGCGATGGTGGAGTACTCCATGCAGAAGTAGTGCTTCGCGGTGGATTTCTGCATGTTCTTCAGCATCGCCTCCGGGTTGTCCGGTCCGTAGATACTGGCCACGATGAGGCGGTTGCGCATGTGGAAATACGCCTGCCAGTCAATCGCGTCGTCCTTGTCCGCCCACGCCATGTGCCAGATGGCCACGCCGGGCCAGGTGACCGTCGGGAAGCCCGCTTCCTCGGCGCGCAGCGCGTACTCGTTGTCGTCCCACTTGATAAACAGCGGCAGCGGCAGCCCCATCTTCTCCGCCACAACGCGCGGGAAGAGGTTCATCCACCAGCCGTTGTAGTCCACGTCGATGCGGCGGTGCAGCGGGCGCGAGGTGGTCTTCTTCGGATCCAGGTCCTCTTCGTCCGTGCCCACGTACCCCAGCGGGTACTTGGCAAAGTCGTGGTCGTAGACGGCGTGCTTGGCGGCGGAGAACATGAAGATCTCCGGATCCACCGTCTCACCCGTGGTGCGCAGCTGGCTGCGGTCCTGCAGGTTGAGCATCTGCCCGCCCACCAGGATCGGCTGCGCTGCGTAGCGCGCGGCCTGCACGGCGCGGACGATGGAGTCCGGCTCGATGGCGATGTCGTCGTCCATGTACAGGATGAACGGCGCGTCGGTGCGGTTCAGTGCCTCGTACATGATGCGGGAGTAGCCGCCGGAGCCGCCCAGGTTGCCCTGCTGGAAAATCTCCAGCTTGCCGTTGAGGTTCTTCTCGGCCTCGGCGAAATCCGGCTCGTCCGCCGGGTGCTGGTTGCCCTGGTCCGGCATGAGCACGTTGCTGATGCAGGCTTCCACGTACGGGTCCTCCGCCAGCGCGTGCAGCGCGTTGACGGCGTCGCGGGGACGGTTGAACGTGGGGATACCCACGGCCACCTGTTTGGGCTGGGGCGGGATCACGGTGCCGTCGTCAAGAACCTGCTCCTTGGGCTCCTGCGGGGAGCACCACGCGGCGTCCGCGATGCGCGTGTCGTCCTCGGCGGTGATGTCGAACCACAGCCAGCCACCGTCCTCGAAGTTACTCAGTTTCAGCGGGATCTCGATGCGCCCGGTTGCCTCGACGTTGGTGATGCTCACGCGCGTGCCGTCGTGCTTGGACCGGTAGACGGAGATGGTCGCACGCCCCTCGACGTCCATGGCCAGGACCACCGTGTCCAGCTGCGACCAGCGGCGCCAATAGCTCGCCGGGAAGGCGTTGAAGTACGTCTCGAAGCTGACCTCGTTGCCCGCGGGGACCTCGAAGCTCGTGCGGTCGGACCAGCGCAGACGCTGCTTGTTGTGCTCCTGCTCGATCAGGTACAGCATGCGCACGTCGTGCGGCTCGCCCTTCTTCGGCATGAGGACGCGCTGCAGCGTGTCCACGGCGAGGGTCTTGCTCGTCTCCACAGCTCTCACTTTCTGTTGTGGGCAGTTGGAGCCAAGCGTAATCGCTCCAAAGGTGATTCCTTGGTGTGGCTCGCGGTTCGGTGCGGGCTAGCTGGAGAAGAGGAGGCGCAGTCCTTCGCGGAGGTCGGCCACAATGCGGTCGGCCTCAGATTCGGGAACCCTCAGGTTATCCAGCGTGAGGCCGTTGATCAGCGCGGTAACGAGGCGCGCTTTGGGTGTTACATCCTCCTCGCCGCCGAGCGCAGCGACAACGCTGCTCTGAAAATCCTCAAGCACCTCGGTATAGAGCTTCGCAATCCAGTCCCGGGTTGCAGAGGCGGAGCCGTACGTGACCCAGATCGCGGCATCTTCGGAACGCACCCCTCCGATCGGGAGAAGCTCGGCGAGCCTCGCCACCCAGGTTTCGAGCTCGCCTTCCCTTTCAGGCACCGCCGCCACCCGCTCGCTCTGGCGCTGGATGGAGCGGATGAACGCGTGAGCCAGCAGGGTGTCCCTGTTCGGAGCGTGGTACTGCACAGAGCCGGCGGCGAATCCGGATTCTTTCGCCACCTCCCGCACGCTCACGGCATCGAGGCCGCGCGTCGCAATGATGCGGATGGTCGCGTCGGCGATGGTCGCGGCCGATTCTGAGAACTGATGGTCCAGGGAAAAGCCATTCATGGTTGCGCACCAGTCTAGATTCTCGTACGTTCGTAAGGCGCAATACGTTCGTACGAGAGAATCGGAGCGTCCCATGGATTCAGTCATCGCAGTCGTTGGCTTGGCGCTGCTCGACAGCCTCAGCCTGGGCACCCTTGTCATCCCCCTCGCGCTTATCGTCCACTGGCGCGCCGTCCGCGTTCCCGCACTGACCGCGTATCTGATCACCGTCGCGGCGGTCTACTTCCTCCTCGGGCTCGGGATGCTCCTCGGATTCGCTGGCCTGGGCTCGGCCGCCGAACGGATCACGCAGACCGACGTCTTCCCATGGATCACGTTGATACTGGGCGCGACCCTTGCGATCTTCGGCACCTTCGCGCCCAACCCCAAGAAGCCCGAACCCGGGCAGTTGCCGAAACGCGCGGCCAGCGCAAGAAGCAGTGTGCCGAGCATGGTCGCCTTAGGCCTCGGCGCATCGCTTACCGAGGCGGCGACGATGCTGCCGTACATCGCAGCGATGGGCATCATCGGCAGCTGGGATATCCCATCCGTGGCAAAGGCTGGAGCCGTGGGCATCTACTGCCTCATTATGATCGTGCCAACAGTTGTCCTCGCTACCTTCGCGCTGCTTTTCGGCCAAAAGTTTTTCCCGCGGCTTGAACGCCTCATCCCCCGCCTCGAGTACGAGGCAAATGTGACGCTTCTCTGGATCGCCGCCATCGTCGGCATCTACATGGTGGCGAACAGCGTGGCGACGATCCGGGGCGACCTCCCCGCACTCTGACACCACGATTTCGACTCTAAGCTCGCAGCGATTCGCAGTGTTGAGGCACAGTGGGGCCATGACTCTGCTCGCGCACAAAGATTTCGGCCCGCGCGATGGGCACCCGGTCGTGTTTTCCGGCTCCATCGCCTCCACCACCGACATGTGGCTGCCACAGCTCGACGCACTGTCGGACACCTTCCGCATCATCGCGCTCGATCACCCCGGCCACGGGGCAACGCCAGACGCACCTTGCCTATCGACGATCCCCTCCCTCGCCTCTTCCGTCCTCAAAACCTTGGACTCGCTGGGCATGGACGAGTTTTCCGTCGTGGGGTTATCGCTTGGCGGCGCGATCGCACAGTGGCTGGCGGCGCACAGCGGCAGAGTGGCCAAGGCGGTGTTCATGTGCACCGGCGCGAACCTCGGCGGTGCGTCCGTGTGGGCGCCGCGCGTGGAGCAAACCCGCACCCACGGCGTGGCCTCGCGCGTCGACGGCGCGGTGAAGCTGTGGGTGACCGACCAGTTCAGGCAGTCGCACCCCGCGACGACGGAAGCGTTGGCCCGCATGATCGCCTCCACCACCGGCGAGGGCTACGCCACCTGCGCCGAAGCCCTCGCGGAGTGGGACTTCGCCGCCGAACTTTCCCGCATCACCGCCCCGGTGCTCACCATCGCCGGACCCGACGACACTTCCACCCCGCCCGAGGTGGTCCACGCCATCGCCGACCGGGTTGGCGGGCCTTCCCAGACGCTGACGCTGACCGCTGGCGGCCACGTGCCCACCGTGGAGGTGCCCGACGAGGTCAACGCGGCGCTGCGCGGGTTCCTCGCCCGGTAGGCTGCGGGCCATGCAGAACAAGGGTTTTGACGGTGTTGACGATTATGGCACGGACGGCCTCCCCCACGACCCTGTCGGCCGCTCCACGGGCGCGAACTACGTCATCGGCGCGGCACTGATTGTGGTGGCTGTGCTGTCGTTTGTGTTCCTCAGCGGCGCAACAGCCGTCTTCATCGGCGTCGCCGCCGCCGTCGCCGGCGCGGTATTCGTGGTCATGGGCATCCAGGGCGCGGGCGAGAACGGCCCGGACCTGCTGGTCGAGGACTACTACGGGCAGCAGCGCCACAACCCGCTGCCGGAGCCTGCCGCGGACTACGACTGGGACGGCAACTTCCGCCGCGAGTTCGGCGACGGTCAGCACCGCTAAAGCCCGGGCCACCTAGGTGTTGCTCGGTGGCGGCGGCGTACCCTAAGCTAATCGCGTTAGCTTAGGCACACCTAACCCAGGGTGCTTTCGTTCCCAACCGAAAGGGCGAACCTTGAAACGCACTTCCCCACTGTCGCTTCAGCGGCTGACTGCTACCTTCGCTGCGGCTGCGCTGCTGCTCACCGGCTGTTCCAGCGAGTCCGCAGACTCCGACCAGCACACCGACGCGGCTGGGTCGAACGACCGCATTGTCACACTGGGGCTTGGCGACGTGGACACCGTCCTCGCATTAGGGGAGCAACCGGTCGGCTACGCCACCTGGGAGGCAGAGGGCTCGGGCGATCCGTCCGGCCTCGGACCGTGGGCGAAAGACAAGCTCACCGGCGAGCCGAACCCGATCCGCAACACCACCACCGAGTTCAGCACCGACACCGCTGAGCAGGTCGCAGCGCTCGATCCGACCAAGATCATCGCAGTCAACAGCGGTTTCGACAGCGACAAGCAGGCCCTGCTGCAGCAGATTGCGCCGGCGACCTTCCATTCCGACCAACATGAAGACTGGCAGGTGCCGTGGGACGAGCAGATTAAGGAGATCGCGGCGGCGTTGGGTCAGGAAGCTGAGGGCGACAAGCTCATCGCAGAATCCGAGCAGGCTTTCGCGGACTTCCGGCAGGCGCATCCGGAGCTGCAGGGCAAGACCGCGGTCATCGGGATGCCTTACGACGGCAAGCTCGGCGTGTACACGGCAGGCGACGGCCGCGGCTCCTTCATTGAAAAGCTCGGGTTTACCATTCCGGACAAGTTTAACGGTGACGGATCCAGCTTCTTCATCGATTGGTCCCCCGAGAACTACTCCGACCTCAATGACGTGGACTACGTGTTCATCCTGGACTACTACGACGCGATCGACGCGCTGAAAAACGATGCCTCGTTTGCGAACCTCGACGTGAACACGCGCGGGGGCGTGCACTGGCTGGACACCGACACCGCCAACGCGATGAGCATGCCCAACCCGCTGACCATCCCGTACGCGATCACACAGATTGACCAGGAGCTCTAGAGCGCGCTAGCGGGGCACGATCAGCGGCCCTCCTGCCACCGGGTCCTCGGCGACCACGGCGGGCAGAGAGAATACGTCGGCAAGCAACTGCTCCGACACAACCTCGGCGGGCGTGCCCGCCGCTTGCACCTCGCCGCCTTTCATCACGACCAACTGGTCGGAAAAACGCGCCGCGAGGTTCAAATCGTGCAGCACCATGACCACGGTGCGCCCCATGTCATCGGCAAGACGGCGAATAAGTGCAAGTAGCTCGACGGAGTGGGAAAGGTCCAGATACGTGGTCGGCTCGTCCAAAAGCACGAGCGGGGTGTCTTGGGCGAGCACCATCGCGATCCACGCGCGCTGCCGCTGCCCGCCCGAGAGCCGCTCGAGCGGGCGCTCCGCAAACTCGGCCACCTGGGTCAGCTCCATCACCTCGTCCACCATCGCGCTGTCTTTCTCCGAGGTCTGGCGCAGCCACGTCTGGTGCGGGTGGCGCCCGCGTCCGACCAGGTCACGCACTGTCAGCCCGTCCGGCGCTACGGGGGTTTGCGGCAGCACCGCGAGCGTGCGGGCGATCTCGCGGCGTTTCATCTCCGCGGTGTTTCGGCCGTTCAGGACCACCTCGCCGCGCTCACGCGGGATCAGGCCAGCAACCGCGCGCAACAACGTTGATTTACCGCAGCCGTTCGGCCCGACGATGGTTGTGACGCCGCCGCGTGGGACGTCGAGGGCGAGCCCGTCGATAATCTTTGCCGCACCGTAGCTGACGGTGAGATCACGCACGTGAAGCATTACAAGGTCACCTTTCTGGTCGCGCGCATCAGCGCGTAGAGCAAAGCCGCCCCGCCGAACGCTGACGTGGCCACGCCTACCGGCAAATCTCCCGGCACAACAGTGCGCACCGCGAGGTCCGCACCGGCGACGATCAGCGCGCCGGCAATCATGGCGGTGCCAAGTGGGGGCGTGGGGGCATTTGCTAATCGACGGCCCACGTGCGGCGCCACAAACGCCACAAAAGCAATCGGACCGGAAGCCGCCACCGCCGTCGATGTCAACGCCACGGCAAGCACCATGAGCACAAGCTGGGTGCGGCGCGGATCGACGCCCAGCCCCGCAGCGGTGTCGTCCCCGAGAGAGAGGGCTTCGAGCTGGAATGACGCCCAGCGCAGCAGCGGTACAACCAGCGCAAGCGCCACCAACACAGCGGCGGCGTCGCCCCAACCCGATGATCCGACCGAGCCTGTCACCCACGCCTGGGCTTTGCCCACATCGCGGTAGTCGGCGCGGACGAGGAGGAACGAGTTGTACGCCACCGCCAGGGCGTTGAGGATGATGCCGGCGAAAATGAGCTGAAACGATCCCAGGCCGCCGGCGCGGCTAAGCCACCACATCGCCAAGGAGACCGCTAGCCCGCCGACAAACGCGCTCAGCGGCACCCCGAGCGCGCTGAGCAGCACCCCGGTACCGCCACCCGCGAGCAGCGCTGTAAGTGCGAACGCCGACGCACCTGAAACAACGCCCAGGATGTCTGGGCTGGCCAGCGGGTTACGAGTGATCGTCTGAAAGATCGCGCCCGCGAATCCGAGCGCGGCCCCCACCGCCAGCGCCGTGGCAACACGCGGCAGGCGCCACTCGACGACCACGGTGTGGGCCATTCCGGTGGACTGTCCGGTAAGGGCGGCGAGGACGTCGTGAAGCCCAAGCCCGAATTCACCCACCATGATGCCTCCGAGCGCGACGGCGAGCCCACACGCCGCGAGCACGACATTGACTGCGAACGTGCGGGTCACAGCTTCGCCCCCTTCCGCAGCAGGTACAGAGCGAACGGGGCGCCGACGAAAGCAAGGGTGATGCCAACTTGCAGCTCACCGGGGCGGGCGATGACTCGGCCGGCGACATCCGCGAAGAGCAGCAGCGTCGCACCGGCAAGCGCCGAGCACGGCAGCACCAGCCGGTAATCCGGCCCGGTCAGGGAGCGGACGATATGCGGTACGACCAAGCCGACAAACCCGATCGGGCCCGCCCCCGCCACAGCTGCACCGGCAAGCAGGGCGACCAGCAGGATCCCCACCGCGCGTGCAGCCGCGACGTTGACGCCGAGAGAGTGCGCGACGTCATCGCCCAGGTTCACCATGTTCACCCGGTTCGCCGTGGCGAACGCAGCCACCAGGCCGACCAGTATGACCGGGGCGACGGCGGCGACGATGTGCATGTCCCGGCCCGCTACGGAGCCCGCCGTCCAAAACCTCATGTCATTGAGGCTTTGCGTGCTGGTAAGCACGATGCCGCTGGTCAGCGCGGAACACACCGCTCCGAGCGCGGACCCGCCGAGTACCACCGTGATCGGAGTGGAACCGCGGCTTCGCGCGCTCAATACGAAGACGAGCGCTACCGCCATTGTCGCGCCGAGGAAACCGACCCCCACCGCGACCAGCACCGGTAGCGAGCCGAACACCGCAGTTGCCGCAGCCACAGCAAGCGCCGCTCCCGGGGCAATGCCCAGCAGGTTTGTGTCCGCCAGCGGGTTGCGTGTGTGCCCCTGGAGCAGGGCTCCCGCTGTGCCTAGCGCCGAGCCGGCGAGCAGGCCGAGCAGCGTGCGTGGAACCCGCAGTTGGGCAACCACGTGCGCTTCCTCGCTGACCTGCCCAGATTCGGTGTGGAACGCGAGGGCAAGCCCGTCACGCACAGCGCTGACGCTTTCGGCCACGCTCATCTGCCGCGCGCCGACGGCGAGCGAGAGCAACACCGCGACGACAGCCGAAATCCCGAGCACAATGGCGAGTCCCGCGTGTCTAGTCGCACTCATGGTCTGTCACCGCCAATACCCCATGAACGAGACATGCTGGCGCGGCAACCCCGCCTCCTTAACCAACAGACGGCGCATCGCTTTCACCGAAGTGTTCTTGCCGGCGATCCAGTAGTAGGTGTGGCCGGACACGCCCGCCCCACCGTTGATGGGTTCCCCGCTTCCCGAATACGTCGGGGTTTCCCAGACATTGTCTCGGTCTCGCTGGTCCTCACCGTCGTTATCGGGCTCATCGGTGGTGGGAGCTACTGGGCCCCGCAGCGGCTCAATGTCCTGTTTAAGCTGCGCGTAGAGCTTGTCCCCATGCCCGACTTCGGGCTCGGTGCGGAAGTGCCAGCGGACATCAACGTGGGCAGGCGCATCGATTTGAAGGCTGTTGCCCGCCGGCACCTCAATGTCAGCGGAACCGGCGAGGTCTTCGGGCCAGTCCTCCAGCACTCGGGAAATCGCCGGAAGAGCAGTTTCATCGCCGTACAGTCGAGCGGACGCGGCAGCGCCGGGAGCGAATTCGATGCCGACACCGGACGCGTCATCGCGGGTCGGCCCGATGATCCACAGCGCCTGCCCGGGCAGTGCGCTTTCCGCCCACGCGGAGGCCGGCCCAGCGTTGTGGCCGTGCAGCACGAAATCCACATCGAGCTCGTCCGGGTCACCGTCGTTGCGCCGGAGGTCGCGAATGGAGTAGGTGCGGAGATGCCCGCGCGTGTGTTCCGGCATAGTGCGCCAGAGGTCCCACCATCCCTCGGCCGGCAAATCAACAAGCCCTGCCGCCGACGGGATGATGAGCTTGATCCGCAGATCCATGATGGGCACAGCGGGGCCCATTTCGTCGACACCGGTGAACGTCACACGTTGAAAATTCGGTGCGATGCGCTCGCTGCGCACGACTGTTGCAAGGAAGGGCCGGAAACTCACCGCACGGACTATATAGGATTGCCTAACTTAACAAAAGTGGGGGGCTTGTCGATTAGCAAAGGTTCTTACTGCTGCCACACAAATGGGCCACTCCTCCGAAACTAGCATTTAGCTACGGACCCAGAGCCCCAATAGGAATTACTGCCACACCGTCGTTGCGGCGTAGCGCGGGGCCTCCCGAGGTGATCACCACCAAGGCTGGGTCGTCACTAAGGTGCCCTGCGAACCGCTTGAGTGTGTCGGCCGCATGCTCAATCACCTCTGGGGTGTAGCCCAGTTTCACTTCGACTAGCACGTCCCGGCCGCCGACGTTCGCGACCGCGTCAACCTCCAGCTTCGTGTTAAGCCGGGCGTGGTACACCGTTCTGCCCGTGAGCGCACGTAGTTCGTGCACAACGAGTGACTCAAAAAGTTGGCCGAAATAAGCCGGGTCCCGAAGTAGATGCTCCGGCCCTCGATCCAGCGCTGCCATAGCAAAAGAGGGGTCAGCGAGATGGCGCTTCGGCGCTTTCCTCAGCGTCGCTTTAGAGCGCAGGTGCGTGAACCACGCAGGCTGGTCCACAGAGACGAAGATGCTCGCGAGAGCATCGAGATAGTCCCGGGTTGTTTCCCGCGAGGTATCGGCATCGGTCGCGATGGTTTGCAGCTCGAGCTCGGTACCCACGCCACGAGCTAACGAACGGATCATCCGCCTCACCCGCTCTGAATCACGATTCACTCTGCCAGGGGCGTGGACATCCACGGCCGCAACGGTTTGTACGTAGTCTCGGACGTTTTCAAGCGCATCTTCAAACGGGAGACCAACGTTGTAAGGAAGGCCACCCCGGCACACTCGTTCCGCCAGCTGCGGCAGTGTCAAGGCCGGTGTCGAAAACGGCAACGGGTCCCCTGCAACTGCCGCGGCAAGCGAAACCGACCCATCCGATTCTCCGGTTTCAAAAAGGGTCATCGTCGACATCGTCATTCGTGCGAACCGGCCGGCACCCGAGTGGCTCGTCGCGTCCGCCCCTGGGGCCGTAGAACCGGTGAAGATGAACTGCCCCTTCGCCTGACGCTCGTCAATGGCGTGCCGCGCGAAATCCCACAGTCTCGGCTGCAACTGCCATTCGTCGATGAGGCGCGGCGTGGCACCTTCGAGCAGCAGCCGCGGGTCATTATCCATAGCGAGAGTGACGCCAGGGTCCGTTTCTACGTTAAGAAAACTCGCAGCTTGCTGTTTTGCCGTCTCAGTTTTCCCGCAGCCTTTCGGCCCCTGAATAAGGACACCGCCCTGCCTGCGGAGCGATCGCTCTAATTCAGCATCCGCCAGTCGTGGAATATACCCATTTTCCATACCGCTGCATATTACCAGCTAAACGATCTAGGTTGTCGTTTTGAAAACGATTTGGTTGGCATTTTGAAAACGGTTTGCTTGGCGTTTTGAAAGCGATCTGCTTGGCATTTTGAAAACGGGGTGGGTCAGGGCTCGTCGATAGGCAAAAGCCCCTTACTTCGGCTCCCACAAGCTGCTCGGGCCGGTGAGAGCCTTGCGGTCGCGCGCGAGGATGAGGCGGTCCAGGTCGGCGAGCACCGCGTCGACATCGGACGGGTTGTAGCGGCGCTCGCGGCGCGCCTGCTGCAGTTCGCGGCTGGCGGCGCGCAGGGCAACCTCCTGCATCTGCACCGCCCCAGCGCGGGCCCGCAGAAACGCCTCCTTGCGTTCCTCAGAGCCCTCCGGATCCTGCAAGCGCTTCTCCGCAATCGAGTCCAGCCACTCCTGCACCATCTTGTACGCCTCGGGCTGGTACTCCTCGCCGTGCTCGCGCACCGCCTTACGCGCAGCCGCGTACGCCCGCTGGTTCAGCTCCTCGAGCGCCTTGTCGGCGCCAGGCCCGTTTTGCAGGTCAAGCTTGTCCACGAGCCACGGCAGCAACAACCCCGGCACCACCATCGTGCAAGTGAGCACGGTCAGCGCGATGACCGACAGTTCGTGGTGGTAGCTCGTCGCTGATGCCGGGATTGCCAGCACGAGCGCCAACGTGACCAGCCCGCGCATGCCTGCCCGCGCCATGAGCAGAACCTCCTGCAGCCGCAGCGGAGAGACGTTCGTTCGGTGCTTTTTCTCGTTGAGCTTGTACAGCACCCACATCCACACGAAGCGCACAGCAAACGCGACGACGGACAGGACAACGCCCACCTGCACCGCCTGCCAGATGTGCGTGCCGGCGGTGTCCAGCGCGTCACGCACGCTCATGCCGATCAGGCCGAACGCCACGCCGGTAAACAGCAGCTCCACCGTCTCCCAGAAGAAGTGTCCGGTCAGGCGGTCCTCGGCGGTCATGGTGGAGCGCGAGGACATCTCCACCGCGGCGATGACAATCGCGATGACGCCGGAGGCTTCGATGGCCTCGCAGCCTGCGTAGATGGCGAACGGGAGTACCCAGGTAAACGCTGTGCGGATCACGGAATCGGGCACGGAGTTGGCGAAGACAGCGGCCAACCTGCCCACAACCAGGCCGATCAGCACCGCGGCGATGGCGGCGTAGAGGAACTGCAACACGCCCTTGCCAAAGTCGACCTCGCCGTTCGCGACCGCGGCCGCCATCGCGACGTTGAAGGTCACGATGGAGGCGGCGTCATTGAACAGCCCCTCCGTCTGCAGCGTGCCGGTGATGCGTTTCGGGATACCGGCCGGGCCAGCCACAGCGTCCACCGCCACCGGGTCCGGCGGAGCAATCGCGGCGGCGAGCACCATCGCGGTGGCCAGGCTAAGCCCGGGCAGCATCCACATCGCCGTGGCGGTCAGCGCGGCGATGGTGAGAAACACCAGGATGATCGACATGGTCAGCACCACGTTGAGCTGCGAGCCGATCTGCCCCCAGCTCGTGCGCCGGGCCAGCGACCACAGCAGCGGCGGCAGGAAGATCGGCAAGATCAAGTGCGGATCGATGGAGACGGTGTCGATGCCGGGGATGAAGATCACCGGTGCGACCACCACGGTCAGAAGCGCCGGCCACGGCAGGCCGGTGCGTTCACCGATCGCGGCGACGAGGACGGTGGCCAGCAGCAGGCCGATAAGTGCTATGAAAGTTCCCACGATGGGTCAGTGTACGGGGCACCACGGGTGTTGCGACCGGCTAGTTGGTAGCGGTGTGGTGACTTTCGGGTAGCGGTTCAGTGGGTATCCGGTAGCGGGGTTTGCGGTGGCGGGTGATGCTTTCGGGTGGTTGCACCACAGGGGTGTAGCCGGTTACCGGAAGGAGTCCGCTGATGACGGATTACCGGGCGGTGATGAAGCTGCTTGTGCAGCAGCGTTCGTACCGCCAGATTGAACAACAGCTCGGGTGCTCGCACCGCACGATTTCCCGGTCGAACCAGGTGCTTCGATCCCTCGGGATTCGCACCGTCGACCAGGTGTTGGCGTTGACGGATGATGAGCTCGACGAGTTATTCGTCGATGGGCGCAGCACCGGCCAGGGCGAATTCGTCCCTATCGATTTTGATGCGGTGGTCAAAGCCCGCACGGGGCGTAACAAGCAGACACTGCAAGTGCTGTGGGCGCGCTACACCACCACACCTGCTTTACCCGGCCAGCTCCATTACAGCTACGACCGGTTTCGCCAGTTGGTGGCATCCCATGTCGATGGAGGGTGTCAGGAAGTTTGTGTGTGAGGCTCTGATTGAGAGGGAGTTTCACCGATAATGACTACGGTGTCACCGAAGAAAAGCCATGACCCGGCGAGGGTCAACGAGATCAGCGAGAAGCTGATGGAAAATCCTGAGCTCGCCAGCTTGATCAGCGAGCTGTCGACCACTGCTGATGATGCAAGCGAGCTGGTCAAGGGCCTGTTGCAGGCATCGATTAACGCTGGTTTGCAGGCGGAGATGGATGCGCATTTGGGCTATAGCCATTCCGACCGCAAGACCAAAGCCCAAGTCGAAACCGCACAGGCGAATAACCACCGCAACGGGTCGTACACCAAAACCGTCAATTCTGGCTACGGCGCGGTGGAAGTGACCGTGCCCAGGGATCGTGCCGGCACGTTTACTCCCCGGATGGTGCCCAAGGGCGCACGCAGGCTCACAGAACTCGACGACATGATCGTCTCGCTCTACGCCGGCGGGATGACAGTGCGCGATATTCAGCACCACCTCGCGACCACGCTCGGGGTGGATATGAGCCCGGATACGATCAGCACCATTACCGATGCGGTCTTGGAAGAGGTCATGATCTGGCAAAACCGCCAGCTCGACGAGTTTTACCCGGTGATCTTCCTCGACGCGCTACGCGTGAAAATCCGTGACGGCCACCGCGTGGTCAACAAGTCCTGCTACATGGCGGTTGGTGTCGACATGGACGGCATCAAGCACATCCTGGGATTGTGGATCGCGGAAAACGAAGGCGCTGCATTCTGGGCATCGGTGTGCGCGGATCTGGCCAACCGCGGTGTCCAGGACGTGTTCATCGTGTGCTGCGACGGGCTCAAAGGCTTGCCGGAAGCCGTGGAGGCAACCTGGCCGAATTCCATGGTGCAGACCTGCATTGTGCACCTGATTCGGGCTGCGAACCGGTGGGTGTCGTATCAGGACCGCAAGGGGGTCTCCCGTGCGCTGCGCGAGGTCTACACGGCCACTAACGAGGACACCGCCCGTGCCGCCTTGGATGCGTTCGAGGCCAGTGAGCTGGGCCTAAAATACCCCCAGTCGGTCAAAGTCTGGCGCGACGCGTGGGAGCGGTTCGTGCCGTTTCTACAGTTCCCGCCAGCGGCACGCCGGGTGCTCTACACCACCAATTCGATCGAGTCGCTCAATGCTGAACTGCGTAAAGCTACCCGCAACAGGGGCCAGTTCCCGAACGATACCGCGGCGCTGAAGACGCTTTGGCTGATGATCTGCAACATCGAAGACAAGCGCGCTGCACAGCGAGCGAAGAAAGCAAAGCGCGATATTGAATGCAACGGCTATATTGAAGGAGCGAAAGCCACCGGGTGGAAACAAGCCATCAACCAACTAGCCGTGGCTTACCCCGACCGATTCGCGGACTACTTGTAAACCAAGCCCCCGCACACAAACAATCGGACACTCTCTGTCGATGCGGCCGGTTTGACCGCACGCATCACCCACACACCGGGGCACACCATGCAGGTGGATTGGGCAGGCACCAAGATGCGCCTGTTCGACCCTTATGGCGCACCGGGGGTAAAGGTCAGCGTGTTTGTTGCCTCAATGCCGTATTCCGGGATGATTTTTGCCCTCGCATGTCCGGATGAGCGCCAGCATTCCTGGCTTGATGCCCACCACCACGCGTTCGCCTACTTCGGGGGCGTGCCTGAGGTTGTGGTGCCGGATAATGCCTCGACTGCGTCGAACGCGATCAGCGCGGCGGATCGAAACCGCAAGGTCAACGACACCTACGAGCAGTTTTTGGAGCATTACAACACCGCAGCACTGCCCACGAGGGCGAAACGGCCGAAAGACAAAGCCAATGTCGAAGCCGCAGTCAAGATCGTCACCCACAAGGTCATCCACGCACTCGATGGCCACCAGTGCGTCGACCTTGACGAACTCAACTCGCGAATTCAGCAGCTGGTTGACCAGATCAACCAGGCGGTACCGTTTCGTCACCAGCAGTCAAGCCGCAAAGACATTTTCGATGCACATGAAAGACACCTGTTGACAGCACTTCCCGATACCCCGTGGCAGCGCACCGAGTGGAAACGCGCCAAGATCGCCCCAGATTTCCACATCACCGTAGCCAGCGTGCGGTACTCCGTGCCGCACCAGCTCGTTGGCCGCACTGTCGATGTGCGCATCACCGGGCAAGTGCTCACGGTCTTCGATGGTGGCCGTGCCGTTACAACCCACACGCTTGCCCACACCCGCGGGGCGTATGTCACCGATGCCGACCACATACCGGCGAACATGGATCACACCCAAGGACTGTGGACGAGCGATTACTTCCTGCGCGAAGCCCAAAAGATCGGGCCGGCGACACACACCGTCATCGAGGAAATGATCACGGCGAAAGCAATCCCGGCCCAGGCGTACCAATCGTGCAGGAACGTGCTGTCAATGGGCAAACACGCCAACAAGCTCGTGTTGGAAGAAGCATGTAAGCGCCTGCTCTCCTCCGACGGGACCCGCCGGGCCGTGTCCTACACCGCGGTGAAGAACATGATGGCCGCAGTGCGCAAAGAAGCCGCAACCCGACCACACGGCTTCGACCAACCGGCACCGGCCACACCTGGGCATCGGGCCCACGCACCCGCCGCTGCCACACGCGACACCAGCGGCGCCTACCTCGGTGGCGCAGCACAGTTCAGCCTGGACAACCTCATCAAGAAAGGAACCACAACGCCATGACCCCACCGACCCCGCCGCAAGAGCGCTTCCTCGACGAATCCGTCCTCGCGGACTTCACAGCGATGCGCATGACAGCCTTCGGCAAAAGCGTCATCGACATCGCCAACGACCCAGCCTTCGACACGTGGACCTTCTCCCAAAAGGTGCTCTACGCACTCGACAAAGAAGT
>ERZ1031273.316-NODE-316-length-20495-cov-19.701908_pt1 | contig 20495 bp, 13 predicted proteins | sample MGYA00516575_ERZ1031273 | MGnify/ENA primary metagenome ERZ1031273 (study PRJEB33718, sample SAMN03159816) | human skin metagenome | collected 2014-02-25 | study: EMG produced TPA metagenomics assembly of the PRJNA266117 data set (Human skin bacterial metagenome... | reverse complement strand
CCCGGTCTAAAAAGCGATGATCCCTCCGGGGCTTCGCCCCTGCGGGATCGGCAGGTGGTAGCAGCAGGGGAGGGATCAGTCGACGGGTTTGCACAGCGAAAGGGATTATCACCTTTTTGCTTTAAGGCTCAAATGCGTCCCCCCGATCTGGGGCGCCGGAGCAGCTGAGGGGAAGAGTGGTAAAAAGGGTACCTTTGTGGCGAAAAAAGTGAGGACAATGACTGCTGCATACCATACGGTGACGCTTGAGAACGGTCTGCGCTGCGCCCTGCTCCCGGTACGGAGCCGAGTGGTGTGGTGTGGATTTGGGATCCACTCCGGCAGCCGGGACGACCCCGAGGGGCTGCCGGGGCTGGCTCACTTCGTCGAGCACACCCTCTTCAAGGGGACGACCCACCGCCGTGCCGATCACATCCGCAATCGGATGGAGGTGGTGGGCGGCTCCATAGATGCCTATACGACGAAGGACGAGACCGTCGTCTATACCGTCGGACCGCGAGGGGAGCTGACTCGAGCCATGGAGCTCCTCGGAGATCTGATCCGCCACAGCACCTTCCCTGAGCGGGAGCTTGAGCCGGAGCGGGGAGTGGTGCGCGACGAGATCAATCTCTACCGGGACACCCCGTCGGATCGGATCTTCGACGAGTGGGACGAGCGCTTCTTCCGGGACCGGACCCTGGCACACCCGATCCTCGGTGACACCCGGAGTCTCGACCGGATGAGTCGGGAGGATCTGCTGAGCTATGCGGAGCGCACGTTTCGCCCCGATCGGCTGCTCTTCTTCGTGATGGGACAGGTGACGCCACAGCGCTTCGAGGAGCTCTGTCAGCGGTACCTCTCGGAGCCCTTCTCCTCCCGAGTCCAGTCCTCACCCAGGCCGGAGCTGCAGCTCCCCATAGCCCTGACCGACCAGTCGCACCATATCGTCCACAGTCGAACCCACCAGGCGCATACGCTCCTCGGCGGTCTCGGAGTGACCTACAACGATCCTGACCGGGCGGCTCAGAACCTCCTCCTCCAGCTCCTGGCGGGCGATGGGATGAATACCCGGCTCAATGTCGAACTGAGGGAGCAGCGCGGCTGGGTCTACAATGTCGAGGCCTCCGTCACCTGCTTCCCCGATGTGGGCTGGTGGCAGATCTACTTCGGCAGCGACGATGATCACGCCGACGAGGCACTTGGTATCGTGCTCGAGGAGCTGGATCGCCTGATGCAGGAGCCCCTGTCGGAGCAGAGCCTCCGGGCGTGGAAGAAGCAGACCAAGGGGCTCGCCCTTGTCTCCTCCGAGCAGTCGGAGTCGACCTTCCTCTCCTTCGGTCGTCAGATGCTCCTCCGAGGGCGGTATGAGACGCTGGAGGAGTACTTCGCCCGGATCGATGTAGTCACAACGGAGAGCCTGATGGAGACCGCCCGCAGCCTCTTTGCACACCCCTTTACACTCATATATAATGGTAAGAAATAAGCTTTCGCTCCTCCTCTCTCTCCTGAGCTTGATCCTGATGTCCGCCTCGTGTGGCGGGGAGAAGGAGGGCAGTCGTGAGTCTGCCGCCGAGGGAGAGACTCGGACGGTGGTGGAGACGCCCTTCTCGGCCGACTCTGCCTACGCCTATGTGGCTCGCCAGGTCGCCTTTGGTCCCCGTGTCCCGGGGAGCGAGGCGCATAAGCAATGCGCGGCCTTCCTCTCGGAGGAGTTGCGTCGCCATGGTCTCGATGTGATCGAGCAGCCGATGACGCTGACCGCCTACGACGGCACTCGGCTCGAGTGTGTCAATGTCATCGGTCGGTATCGACCCGAGGCCGGGGAGCGAGTCCTTCTCTTTGCCCACTGGGACACCCGCCCGTACGCGGATGCGGAGAGCGATCCTGCCAAGTGGCACACCCCGATCGACGGAGCCAATGACGGCGGATCCGGGGTGGGGGTGCTGCTGGAGATCGCCAGACTGCTGCAATCGGAGGGACTCCGGGACGGTCTGGGAGTGGACATCATCCTCTTCGATGCTGAGGACTACGGCGTACCACAGTTTGCCGAGTATGACGGTGACACCGAGTCGACCTGGGGCATGGGGGCGCAATACTGGGCCAAGAATCCCCACACGCCTGACTATCGGGCTGACCTGGGTATCCTCCTTGATATGGTTGGTGGCGAGGGGGCAGCCTTCTACCGCGAGTACTTCTCGCAGGAGAGTGCCGGTCGTGCCGTGACGGAGGTGTGGCAGACGGCGCAAGAGCTGGGACACGGCAGTTACTTCCACAACGCTGTGGGGGGTGGGCTGGTGGACGACCACGTCTTTGTGATCCGTCACCGTCGCATCCCCTGCCTCGACATTGTCGACTATGATCCAGCGCGCCCGACAGGTTTCCCCGCCACCTGGCACACCCTCGACGATACCATGGAGCACATCAGTCGCGAGACGCTGCAGGCGGTAGGCTCCACGGTCTGGACCGTGCTGACGAAAAAGTGAATGAGTAGAAAGAGAGAAATGACTATTAACGAGATACAAGACGAGATCATCGAGGACTTTGAGCTCACCGATGACTGGATGGAGCGCTACGAGATGATCATCGAGATGGGGAATGACCTTCCTCCCTTCCCCGACGAGGAGAAGACTCCCGAGCATATCATCGAGGGATGTCAGAGCCGCGTCTGGGTCGTGGGACACCCTCAGCCGGATGGGACGATCCACTACGAGGCGGACTCCGATGCAATCATCGTCAAGGGGATCATCGCCCTCCTCCTTCGCGTTGTCGACCGACAGCCGGCACAGGAGGTGGCAGAGGCTGATTTCTACTTCATCGACAAGATCGGGCTGAAGGAGAATCTCTCCCCCACGAGATCCAACGGCGTCCTCTCCATGATCCGTGACATCAAGCTCATCGCCGCTGCCTCACTCGTCAAATAGGAGATGAAGATCATAGCCGAAGCCTCCATCCCCTATCTCAGAGGGGTACTGGAGGAGCTGGGAGAGGTCCACTATCTCCCCAATCCCGAGATCACTCCGGAGGCGGTGCGCAATGCCGACTGGCTCATCGTCCGGAGCATCACGAAATGCAATAGAGAGCTCCTCGAGGGCTCTTCCGTCAAGCTCATCACCTCCGCCACGATCGGCATAGACCACATCGATACCGACTTCTGCGAGGAGGCGGGGATCACTTGGTACAATGCCCCCGGCTGTAACGCTCAGTCGGTCGGTCAGTATGTCGGCTGCTCGCTTGCCCGCTGTTGCAGCGAGAAGGGCGGCAGCCTCGTCGGCAAGACCTACGGCATCGTAGGTGCCGGCCATACCGGCATGGCGGCGGCGCATTACGCCAAGGTGCTCGGAATGGAGGTGCTGCTCAATGATCCCCCGCGAGCCGATGAGGAGGGTAGGGGGAAGTTTGTCTCCCTCCAGACACTCGCCGAGGAGTGCGACTACATCGACCTGCACGTACCGCTCACCTACGATGGCGACTACCCCACGTACCACTTGGTAGACAGTGCTTTCGTCAAGAGTCTTAGGCGGATGCCGGTCCTGATCAACGCCTGTCGCGGAGCGGTCACAGATACCTCCGCTCTCCTGATGGGGCTGCGGGATCGCCGGCTCTCCAATGTCATCATCGACTGCTGGGAGGGGGAGCCTCATCCCTCGCCGGAGCTGGTGGAGGCAGCCTGGCAGGCGACGCCGCACATTGCCGGCTTCAGCGCAGATGGCAAGGCCAATGGTGCCCGAACCTGCCTCCTCTGGGGGCTCCGCTTCTTTGGCCTCACCTCGAACCGTATCGACGAGATCCGCCCCGAGGAACCGGCCAATCCCCTCATTGACCTCAATGACTTCGAGGAGGGTAAGCGTGTCTGGGGCGCGATGCTCCGCACCTTTAACCCCAAGAAGGTGGATGAGGACTTTCGCCGGAGATACGACACCGACTTCGAGGCGATGCGGAGCGGATACCGCTTCCCGCGCGAACCAAAAGCGTACGTGGTCACCAACTATCGTCCCGAGGAGGGACAGATCCTCTCAGCCCTTGGCTTCGCCCTCCGCCCATAAGACATTTGGTAAAAGGATAAAAATGCCATTGATGGACTATTGGTCCCGCCCTTTCCTTTGGTCTGAGACATTTTTTGAAGTAGATCAAATATGGCTATATTTGGGCGTTGAGCAACATGACTCGTCCGATGGACTGCCACGCCTCAGGTATACTAATAAACCGGTACTACAATCATGAAACAAAGAGTTAGGGTCGCTTATCCCTCCATCGTTTCTTTCTTGGTCTTTTTGGGTCTTGTCGGCTGCTTAAGCAGCTGTGGCTCAATGAAGAGTCACCCGGCATACAAGCGTGCTTATGCTGCAGCGCAAGAGAGAGAGGAGAAAACGAAGACAACGCCCCTCTCACAGATGGGTAGTATCCATGAGACCTCCATCGGCATTAGTCCCGTGCTTCGCATTGAGCAGCAGGGACGTGGCGCGTCAGGGGTGAGGACATCGGGGGCTCCGATCGTCACTCCTGAGGTCTCGAGCAGGTGGATGTGGAGATTTCCACATGGAGGTCTGATGGGTCCTGAGATAGGATTCAGGGGAGACCGGATAAGCTCTTCCAAGCACATAGCGGGGCTCCTCACCGTGGGACTCGCCCAAGGTGGATACGATGGTGAGGTGAGCCGGTCTACGACTATTGGCGTGATCAACTCCGTGGGGTATATGCGAAGCTTCTCCCCCTACGTGATTGATGGCGAGTGGAGACAGCAGGGTAGGAATGGAGCTTACCTGAGGATAGGGCTTCGAGCTCACTGGAGGATCTCGGAAGGCTATGGCGCTCTGGGGCTGGAGGCCGGTCTGATGGGCTATCATCTATGGGGAAGCATGCTCGAGGGTGACAACACTCGGGTATTCTCTCCGGGCTTTGGGTGGTTCCCCTCCTTGTCAGTCATATACACTATGGGATCCTACTGATTGCTCGCATCCCTGACTTAGATCTGAGGGGTAGGTGATGAGGTCTCCTATCCCTCAGTTCTTTTTCTGTTTGCGGGGGCGTAATTAATGATTTCCGGATCTTTGGCGTCCGATAAAACTTATTATTGACTACGTAATAGATAGACTTCCCTATGTATGAGTAGCTTTGTTTTTCCGGTAATAAGCCCCCTACAGTTATAAGTCATCAAATTGTAACCTTGGTTGTCTTATTGGGCTGCTCTTGAAGATGCATTTTCTTGGTTCTTTAGGTAGCTTTGGAATGGAATATCTATGTGGGTTTAATGGACCCAAAGGAGAAAGACACACTCTTTTATTTGACAGCAGGGCTTATAGGCTAAGACACATTTGAAAATACCTATTATTGGGTATTCCAACAGAGAATTATTACCTATATCTTTGCAAAGAGAGTTTTATCATATATACTCATACATAAAAATTATTTCAAAATGAAAAAAATATTATTGATGTTCATAGCCAGTCTTTCCTTTATTACTCTGTTTTCATGTTCAGAGGATGAGGTGGAGCAACTTTGTGTGTTGTCCATACAAATTGAAGGCGTAAATGAGGCTTCTATGTACACTAAGTTTCAGGTTAAACTAACTGAACAAAAATCGGGAGCGATTACTAAGGCTGCCGTCAATGACAAGGGAGTTGCCACAGCAACACTCCCACTGGGCACATACAAAATAACAGCTGAAGATGCAGAGAATGGTGCTTGCACCATGTATGGCGCAATAGACAATTTTACGCTTAGCCAAAAGAATGCCGATCTGAAACTTGTCGTTAAACCAATCCTTGAGACTTTAGACAAGACGTTTGTCTTGGACGAGCTGTTTTTCAACTGTTCCTCAAACGATGGAGCATACGACCGAAACTATTATGAAGAATATCTCTCCATTAAAAATATCAGCAACCAACCATTATACGCAGACGGTCTAAGTGTTGCGATTGCCGCGGATCCTAATGATTCAGAAGCAGGAGAAATGGCCGAATACCTTAAAAAGGACAAAATTGTCATCAGCCAGCTTTACACTATTCCCGGCAAAGGGCGTGAACACCTCGTGCAACCCGGCCAAAGCATAGTCATTGCGCACTCGGCCGTAGACCATAGCGAAGGTGGAAAGAAAGCGAAAGCGCGTAATTTGACAGGAGCCAACTTCGAGCTTTTTGTTCCCCATCAATATGCCATGACAGTTGATAATCCAGAAGTAGACAATATGATTGTAAACTTTTCTACGTTTCAAGCCTTTCAATGGGGATATGGAGGAGGTATCTCTATTATGCTTGTAAAAACAAAAGAAGACGCTACTCAATATTGCAATGAGAACAAGGTGGCAATGATCAACCCCAATGCTTATACGACAAAAAAGCAAGACTATGTTGTTCTTCCTACCAATACTATCATCGATGGTGTTGAGATTGGTGCCAAAGGGTCGCTCGTTCACAAGGCTCTGCCAAATAACATTGATCGCGGTGCCGTATTGATTGACGACACGCCGGGCATGATGGGCGGTTTCAAAGGTCTGTTTGTACAACGTAAAACGGCCGAGAAAGGTTATCTGCAAGATACCAACAACAGCACTGACGACTTTGTTGTTATAGCCAATGGGCAGAAAAACTATATCAAAAAATAGACATCTGATTGAGCGTGCAACCCTTTATCAGCTGCACTAAACGACGACACTAAGGTGCATTACGCATGCGTCTTAGTGTCGTTTTCGTATATTGTTTCTTATCATTATGCGTTACAAATTGTTTCTTTCCCTTGTGTTTCAGTTAAGCCTCGCATCTGTTTCACTCGCACAAAACATCCTACAAGGTAAAATATACGATGCCAAGACCATGCAACCCGTGAGTTTTGCCAGCGTCTACGCTATAGAAATCGGCAAAGGTGTTATGGCCGACGTACAGGGGCAGTATGTCTTTCGCCACGCTTTTAGCGGTGATTACCGACTCAGAATATCATGCATGGGCTACGCCACACAAGAGATAAGCGTCAAGGCTGGCACCGTGTCTCTGAATGTTGCGATGCTCGAGCAAAGTGTTACGCTCCGCGACTTTACTGTCACCGCAAAATATAATAGCAAAATTGGAAGTGAGGCCACAATCAATCAAGAAGCCTTAGAATACATACAACCCACGTCTTTGAATGATATTTTTGTGTTGTTACCAGGTGGAAAGATGGGCAGCAACAACATTCAAAACAACACACTTATCAGCTCTCGGCAGGTGGGAACAGACCTTGCCACTGCCTTTGGAATGGGTGTTTCTATCAATGGAGTGCCCATACAAAATGATGGCATGCGTATGCAGCTGAGCGGACTGACAGGATCATCTATGGCTGACCCTAACGGCAATGTGACAGCCAACACCGGGATAGACCTGCGAACCATATCCACAGACCATATCGAACGCATCACGGTAACACGAGGAATATCGTCGGCCAAAGAAGGCAACCTTAGCTCTGGAGCTATCAAAATAGATTTGAAGCAAGGCAAAAGCCCATTAAGGATAAGAGCTAAGTTTGACCCTTTAAATAAGCTGGCATATGTTGGCAAGGGCTTTTTATTGTCGGAACAGTTGGGAACGCTATATATTGGCGCAGATATTGTGCAGTCTGCCGCAGATATTGCCGACACGCGCGGAGCGTACAACCGCGTCACAACACAACTCAATTATAACAACAAACGTCAGTGGTGGGGCAAAACCATAGACTTAAACATGCGCGGAAGCTGTGTGACATCATTCAACAACAACAAGACAGATGCATTGATCAAGGCTTATCAGGAGAAATATAACACTTTATACCAACGCCTTGACTTCTCCGCCAAATTGAAGATGGCTCTCGAACTACCATGGATTGACTATATAGAACTGGTGACGTCGACAGACTATACCAATAACAAATTGGAACATCACAAGCATGTTGTCAACCATTCTGTCACTCCCATGCCACAGTCTTATGGTGAAGGTGAGCACGACGGAATCTTCCTGCCATCTACCTACGACACATATTATGAAATTATCAATCGTCCTATCAATACATTCGCACAACTTTGTGGACAAAAATTTGGTAAGTGGAGCAAACACCTAAACTACAACCTGTTACTCGGGTCCTCTCTGAATTATACCAAAAACTTAGGAGACGGAACGATTATGAACCCTCAACGTCCTCCATTTCCAACAAGCAGTTTCATACGTCCGCGCAAGAACAGCGACATCCCCGCATTGGTCAATCAGGCTGCGTTTGCAGAGATGACATTGCGTTTTCAGGCACGACGCAACGAGGTTAACATGCGCATAGGCGTTAGAGAGGCCATGATGCTCAATCTTCCACAACATTATGACCTGCATGGCAAACCGTTGTTAGAGCCTCGTATACAATTGGCTTATACCATATCAGGGTCTCATCATACGCAAAACACGTTTCGCATAGGATATGGAGTTGAAAACAAGCTGCCCTCTGCCGACTATCTGTATCCTGATAAGGTATACCATGATTTGATGGTTATGAACGCCTACTTCAACGAAGAGAGTAAACGACGCCTCATACTTGACACGCATATAGCCGACCCTTCCAATCCACATCTGCATGAAAACAAAAACAAAAAGTGGGAAATAGGCTACGACTTTTCTTGTCATGGATGGAAAATAAACCTGTCGGCGTTTCATGAAGAGATGAGTGATGGCATCGAATACTTCACGCAATACGAGCCAGTGACATATACCTATTATTATCAATTGAAACATCCTGTTAGCACAAAACCCTCGCGCCAAGACTTCTTCTCTCGGACCATGCACTCTTTTTTATCTAATCGAATGCCCAAAAACAGCGCGAAAGTAATCAAAAAAGGATTGGAATACCGAATACACATTCCCACTCTAACTGCAATAAAGTCAGACATAGAGGTCAATGGCGCTTACTATCATACCATCTATACCGACGGTGTTCCTGTCATGTATTGGCCAGGCACTATCCAGAACGACAAGCCTTATCCCTACGTGGGACTGTACGATGGATTTGAGAAAAAATATGCATCAAGCTTCAATACCAACTTATGGATTAACACAAGAATACCCCAGTGGAAACTCATCTTTACCAATTTTATACAGACCGTATGGTTCACTAAAAGCAGATTAGGGAAGGATGTCGATATATATCCGGCAAATTACCTCGATTGTGATGGTGTCATTCATCGTTTTCGCTATGAAGAATTGGAACGAAATCCAATACTCCAATCGCTCAAACGCGAATTTACAGGTGCTCGGTACAACGTAAACAAGGCTCCCGTCTCGCTTCTATGGAATATAAAATTGACAAAGGAGATGGGGCGCTCGTTCAAACTTTCGTTCTTCGCCAACAATATTATACAGATTAATCCTAAATATGTAAATGCATATTATCAAACGACGAGAAGCTGGCACAAACCATTCTTTGGCGCAGAACTCACGGTCAACTTTTTTTAAGCAATATGAGAATACCTATTTACTTTATCGGCTTGTTGCTATCTATTAGCGTTCAAAATATTTTCGCGCAGAACAACTTAACCTATCTGTTGAGTGGAGACAGGTTGGCCAGTTCCCCCTATGTTGAGCCAGCGCCATTTCATAATACTGATATTGAGAACAGCGCTGTATATCTTATGCGTAAGAATGCCGCGCTCTTTCAATTTATGCAATCGCTCAACGATAGCAGCACTTACTTTAAGAGCCGCCGTCGCGATAATGTCAACATACTCAAATCAAGCATTAACCATGTCAATACATCGGGAAAATATCTGTCGTACAATGGATGCAAACTCTTTGATGGAGACATTGCTGCATCAGGAACATACCGCACCAATCATGGTACCATATTCGGAAACGCGACTTACATATACCGTGGCAAAGACGGTGTGACATATAATTATGCCACCCAACCAGAACTTTACAAACCCTATTTTGTGGGTGACACTCTGTCCAAGGGATGGCTGCGCCAAGAAGTTTATTATCTTAAAGGTGGCTACGGCTTCCGATTGGGCAGGCTCTACTATGGCATCGATGCCCTATATGAAGGCATTGCGCAATCACGTCCAGACAACCCCAAGCAGTCAAATTACTCTTATTGGTTAACATTGGGACTAAACATGGCATACGTTCACCGCCAAAATCTTTACGCCATCAAAGTAACACCCGAGCTAAACAGGCAGTCCATATCGGCCAACACGGTGTCAGACGGCATACGTTTTTTCCAGTTTTATGGATTTGGGCAATGGCATCGTGAGGAGAGCAAAGGCACGTTGGCATACGGAAGGACACAAAAAATAGAAGGGGTTACGACCGAAATGCTCTGGCAAAGAGACGGGAAAACTGAAGACGAATGGGGCGTTGCCACCCATCTGTCATACAATTACCGCCACGCCTGCACTGAGGAAACTTCGTTCAAAAACCTATTCGAACTTCACACCCACAGGTTCAGCCAACAAGTAGTACTGGACAGACGGTTCGAAAGCTCATCCTTGCACATACAGTTGATGGGCAACGAAAATATCAAAAAAGGTGTGGAAAATATCTACGAAAACCAAATACAAAATAAAGAGCAATACATTTATGATGCGAAAAAAGTGGGAAGCGGACAGCTATATAAAGCCCGGAGCCAGTCTGTAGACCTGCGTGCCAAGTACATTCTGCCTTTGTCCATAAAGCATCAGGTATACATGATGGCGGCAGCTAACTATTATGGTTACCAAGAGAGTTATGTTTCGCCACGAATGAAGATAACCAATCACTCTTTTTCTCCATCGCTTGGCACCGGCTATGCCATGAGCAACACTAAAAACAGTCTTGTGGCAGACTTTCTTCTCGACATGCGGCAGGGAATAAAAAATTATTATTCGGTGCCCATTCCTTTCGACAAGTTTGTCGATGCCCATGCCTACACGCCCTATTTGCTGCGTGGAGAGAACGCACAACGTTTATCGATGCGTATGGGCTATGCCCGAAACCTAAAAGGAAGGCAATGGTTCGGCATCGAAACAACCTTGTCCTACATGCGCTCTGACTATCGAAAAATAACAGCAATGCACTGTAGTTTGTTCTACTTCTTCTAATTCTTATACTTATATCATGTTCTCAAACAGCATAACATTCAGCTTTCATGTTGCCCAACAGTTATTGGCAGCAACAGCCATTATCGCCTTTACGGCATGCACCGACACGATAACTACCACCGACCTGACACGTCAAACCGAGTCGCACAACGCCTCTATCATACCCAACAGATTAAATATCAAGCTAAAAGCATGTATCATACAGCAAATAGATAACTCAAAAAACACGCTGTCCATACCAACAGGAAGTGAGCTGCTGGATCAATATTTGCGTGATGTCGGAGCCAATAAAATAGAGCGTATCTTTCCCTTTGCCGGAAAGGATGAGCATAGGCAACGAGCCGCCGCGCTCAACACATGGTACTCCATCGCCATGGACAGCACCAAAACGTGTGGAACAAGGGCTGCTACCCAAAACCAATTAGAAACTATCGCAGACTATACTGAGCCTGCTTACCATGCTGTTTTGGAAAGCTCTGAATACATACCGGGCGATGACAACCTACAGACACGAGCAAATGAGGGCACATATTTTAACGACCCCTTGTACGACAAACAGTGGAACCTACATAACAATGGCCATATAGGGAACTATACTGACGCTACGGGAAAGCGCATCACAAGCAGTATTGCACATGCCGACATCAATGCCGAAGCGGCTTGGCGGCAGACAACCGGCGACCCGTCAGTGGTCGTTGCCGTTGTGGATGGTGGCATAGACATTCATCATGAGGATTTGCAAGGAAGCATTTGGATTAACAAAAATGAAATACCAGGCAATGGCATTGACGACGATAATAATGGATATATAGACGATGTGTACGGTTATAACTTTACGGAAGACAACGCGCTCATCACTCCTACGCGACACGCTACACATGTCGCGGGGATTATCGCTGCTCGCAACAACAACGCAAAGGGCATCAGCGGCATAGCAGGAGGCAATGGTAATCCCGACACGGGGGTCAGACTGATGTGCTGTCAGATATTCAGAAACAATCCCAATTACGACCCATCTGACAAACACTCCTCGGAAACCATCGGCACGGGAGACCGCAACCGCGAAGCGGCGGCGATAGTATATGGTGCCAATAACGGAGCGATAATCAGCCAAAACTCATGGGGATACGATCGCATTATGAAACAAACGCCACAAGTTATTAAAGATGCCATCCACTATTTTAACACCTACGCAGGTGGCGACAAGACCAACAAACCACTGATGCAAGGTGGATTGGTGGTATTTGCTGTCGGTAACGATGCCACATCCGCCCCCAGCATGCCTTCGGCGGAATCGTCTGTGGTGTCGGTATCATCTTTCAACCCCGATTTTAGTGCATCTTGGTACACCAACTATGGTTCGTGGACCGACATCTCGGCACCAGGTGGTTCAAAACCGGTAAATGGGCTTTATCCGTTGCAGGACGGCCAGCCCACGTCTGCCATATTGAGCACCGTGCCTGCCACCACGGCTCATCCCAATGGTGGCTATGCCTATATGCAAGGCACGTCAATGGCCACACCACACGTGTCGGCCATTGCAGCGCTTATCGTTTCTAAATACGGCAACGGGCATTTCACCGCCAAACAACTTAGGGAAAGACTATTGACAGGTGTTCGCCCAATAGATTACAACAAGTATTTAACCGAGACATATCGCAACTCCATGGGCAGTGGCTATGCCGACGCACTCGTGGCACTGGCGGATTACGACCACGACACAACTCCCGCAGCACCCTTTTTCCTTGTTAATCAGGCTACACCCGATTATGGTAAAATAAGGCTGGCGTGGACATCAAAAAACAATGGGGCTGATGGCTCATTACAAAAATATGTGCTCTACTGTTCCAAAAATCCCATTACAACAGCCAAAACCACCAACAAGGATGTCCAAGCGTACAACATTCCTGCCCAATTTGCCACAGACAACCAAGTGTTTCAATATGCCATCACGCATTTGGATAACAACACAAAATATTATTTTGGCATATTGGCAGAGGCAAGGAATGGACACCAATCGACTTTGACTGTGTTGCCCAACAGCATTGCGACGCTCAACAATACACCACCACAAATCACGCCAGACATCGAAAGCGAGCGCATAACGTTAGCCGGCAATGACATCAAAGACATCACGCTGCGCATCGAAGACCCTGAGAACCATAAATGGACTGTGGCCTTCAGTACTGTTGATAGATTGCGCATCGTCCGTACCCAATCTGGGGTAAATATACGCATAGAGGCCAAACATTACATGCCGGGCGTTTATCCAGTCATTGTTAGCGCAAGAGACGAGTTTGGCGCCAAGAGTTCCTATCAATTCATCATAGAGGTGGTGGCAGACAAAGCCCCTTCCATGAAGAGTCAGGCGCAGAAGATACGACTGCGGTTGGGTGAGTGCACGCAAATTGATTTACGCGAAATAACGGACGACGAAGACGTGAACTCAGTTCGATACGAACTGATAAACAGTGAAGACCAGGGAACAGATATCTCCGTCAAAGATGGTCGTATGAACGTGATGGGCTCCACGTGGGGACAGCGACAAATACACATAAAAGCCACTGACAAGCACGGACAGAGCTGCACGATGACCTTCGACGTGTTTGTATATCGGAATGAAGGTATATACAGTTTGTTTCCCACGATGACCACTGGAACGTTATATCTTAAGGTGGGAGATACCATTGATGGCCATGTAAAGTGGGAAATAAGGAATGTGGCGGGTAAACTGGTTAAAGCTAACGCTTTTGACACTTCCTCATTAGATGCTGACAAGCGCACTTATTCAATGGATGTGTCAAGCCTCACGGTGGGGCAATACACGCTCTACATAACCTGCCAAGGCAAGACCTACCAAGAAATGTTCGTTAAAAACTAACGCCATGAATAAATATCTCCTCATCGTAATCGGATGCCTCGTCTCATGCCACGCGATGGCGCAAGGCCGACCTTTTCCCATCACAGACCTACCCTCATCACCCCGCTCCCTTAGTATGGGCGGGACTACAACTTTGCGAGATGGCGGTTGCTACGTCTACACACAGCCATCCAATATTTTTATGACGCAAGACACGTCTATGAGAGCCGATTATCAATTAGGTTACATCGACAATGCCAAGCATGTCAACAACTACACATGGCACACGCTCACCATGACTTGGCGACGTGAAAAACAGGCTATAGGTGTAGGAATGCGATACCTTGACATGGGCAAGCTGGAACAAAACGTGGATAAAGACATGAACCAGGTGCCTGGAAACGGGAAATGCATGCGTAGCTTCTCATTCGACATGGGATACGCCTTGCAACTAAACAGCAGCCTGTCCGTATATGCCACGGCGGCACTGATGAGCGAGAGGACATTGTTGACTACGAATGGCTGTGCGCTGAGCACAGGTGCAGCCTACTCCTCACATTGGCACAACATGGCATATACCGCCGCCTTGGGAATCCGAAACGTTGGCTTTTACAGCTATCAGAACACCACCAAAATGCTTACCCCACTCGTATATATAGGCGGAAACATCTCTTTACCGACATGGGGCAACCAAAAACTTACTGTCGCTGTAGAATCTGGAGCCTATGTGGGCAATGGACGCGTCAAAAGCAGTTGCACCCTCTCGATGGGCGTAGCCTACAGCGTATGCCGTTATCTCAGCTTAAGAATGGGTACACATTGGGGAGACGAAGATAACTATATGGCATACGGATTAGGTGCGAGATTGGGAAAGATAACGATCGAGACTGCCATAAAGACGCCTGTCACAACCAATGTTGGCAAGATGTACATGGTTGGAATTGGAGTTATTATTTGAAGAAATATAGGCTCCTTAAGCGGTATTTCACGTCTTGATGAGCTTGTGGCTGAAATTGGGTTCTGAGTGTTGGATAAAAACAAAAGCAAAAGGGGAAAACAGAAACAACCACTAGCCTATTAATTATTGTCAAACTCTCTATGAATGTTCTTTACATGCTGGAGAACGATATTTGGATTATTACCATTGTCTTGGCACATCTGAAGATAAGCAATTAAGGCTTCTTTATTTTGATACAAGCATGGTGGGTTTGAGCTTAAAATACTTTTTATTGTGCCTTTCAACTGGTGCGAATATATCAAATGAGACCTTTGAAAAACAGGGAGGGGAAAAAGAGACGGTCTTTCTTGGGTGATTTCACCAAGAAAGAGCGTCTCTTAGGATTTCTGAGCGACTTTTTGGGGCGTTTTTCGCCTCAAAAGGACGTGAGGAGTGTCTTCTCCCTCACTTTTTGAGGTTATTTCAGCCCTCGGGACATAATTAGTCCCGGCGTCCTGTAGAGGTTGAACGCCATTCCTTCGAGTACATTCTGTGTGTGCGCTTTTGCCGGTCCTCGATATCGGCACCGACCTCCGTGAAACCGGCGTTTGATGCTTCCAAAGGTTCTCTCTATGGTGCTTCTTATGGGACTTATGAGTTTGTTGAATGCCTTGTCGGATTCTGTCAGGGGGCGATTCCTAGCGGCCTTGTGCATGATGCCATCAATGAGACCGTGCTGCCTGAGACAGTCCCTGTTCTCCTTTGACGCATACCCCTTGTCCGCCGGGACGGGAGTCCCTTTCGGAAGTCCGGCCTTGGCAATGAGGGGTGGTAATTCCTTTATGTCGCTTCGATTGGCAGGGGTGGTGATTACATTTCTCACTATACCGTCGATGTTGGTCAGGACATGCTTCTTGTAGCCGTACTTATACCCTTTTTTCTTTACCCATCTTGCTTCGGCATCCGTGCCTTTTCCCTGATTCGTGACCGACTTTTGGTACTCCTCCTCTGCCCCCTTTTCCTCTTCGCTCCTTGTGTCCTCCCGATCCTCTGCAACCTCGATGGTCAGACCCTTCGGGGTGAAAGGTGTCTCTACCACGCTTGCGTCCACGAGTGCTCCCTGCTTGATGGAGACGTGGTATTTCTTGAGTTGCTTATTCAGGGCGTCCGGCAACTTGTCCATCAACACAAGCTTCGTCAGGGCTGTCCGGAATCGGCTCAGTGTGCTGTGGTCGGGTGAAACGGCCTCGACCGGCAGACCGAGGAATCGGCTGAAGGAGAGGGAGTCGTTGATACGCTCCTCCGGTGCGCAGTCGCTCAGTCCGTACCAGGTCTGAAGGAGCATCATCTTAAAGAGGACTATCACATTGTAGGCCGGTGCGCCTGCTGCATCTGTGTGCTTCTTAGTGTACTTCTTATTGATCAGCGTGCGTATGGGACGTCGGTCAATCATCTTGTCCACTTGATTGAGAAACTGGTTCTGAGCTTTGCGATTGCGAGGATCCAGAAGGACCTCCGCCATGCTTGGTGCTTTGCCGTCTGACTTGATGTTTCGTGCCATGGGGATTCCGTTTATGGTGTAAATATAATGATTATACATCTGATCTACAAGGAAATATGGCGCTTTTACCGTGCAAAGGTCTCCTATAAGAATAGGATGTGTCCACAACTCACAGAAATAAGGTAACTTTGCCCGAAGTGACCGGACTCCCTCTTGCCCATAGTGCGCAGGGGAGGGTCGCTCCGATGATATACAGCAGATAACTCAAGTCACAGGACCCATGTCTATACGTAGCCGTAAGCCGGTCTGGCCGGTCTCAGCTCTTCTCTTGCTCGCAGTGCTCCTCTACTCCTGTAATCAGGGTGCGGGAGACTATGTCCGGCCGATCTATACCGACTATACGGTGCCGGGTCAGGTGGTCCTCTCCTTCCCTAAGGTCGACGGTAAGCAGCTCCCGACGACACGCTTCAGCATCGACCATATCAATCACAGGATCTATAACACCACTCCTCTGCCCTATGGCTCAGAGCTCGACTCCGCCTACCTCCAGCTGGTGCTGAGCAACCAGCTCAAAGTCAGCGTCCGCAACGTTGACTCCGGCAAGACGGTGCTCTGGGATCATCAGGGTAGCGATACAACGCTGATCAGCTTCAAGGGTGGACGGATGGAGTTGACGATCCAGACGGATAAGAAGAAGGACAATCAGTCGGTCACCTACGACTTCCGCGTGCTCACCTACGGGTATGACCCCAATAAGCTCGTCTGGACCGATATGTCCAATGGTCTCCCGATCCCGACGGAGGAGACCCGGACGGTCGTACTGCCCGGCGAGAAACGCTATCTCCTGAGCCGGCTCGACGAGGAGACCTCTCTCCTCGAGATCTCGACCCTCGACCCGCTCGTGATCCGTCCTGTCGCAGAGGCACAACTGCCGAAGGGGCTGAGGCCCTACACGGCATACACTTCGTCCAAGGGCGATACCTGGGCGCTTGATGGGGCGGGGCATCTCTTTTCCTCACTTGATCTGGTCAAGTGGGAGTCTCGTACGCCCGCCGGCGTTACCGTGACGCAGCTCCTTAGTGTCAGGACCGGTGCGGTCTACCTAGTGGGTACAGAGGATGGCAAGAGCTACTCGATCTATCGGCTCGATAAGCAGAGTAATGTCGCTACCAAGGTTGAGTCGGTGAGGGAGACCTTCCCGATCCGGGATAGCTATGTCCACGAGTACGAGATTGCCTCGACGCCTCACATGCTCCTCTTCGGTGGCACATTGGCCTCCGGTCGTCCCATCACCACCGGCTTCTTCTCCTCTGATCTGGTGGAGTGGGGTGCTCTGCCCTCCAATGTCGTCTACCCCTCCGAGGGTGCGCTCTACGTCACCACGACCGACCGGGAGACGCTCTACCGGATCGGCGGAGTCTATGAGAAGGGACGCCAGTCGACCATCTTCAAGAGCAGCGACAATGGAGTCACCTGGACTCAGATGGAGACCGAGAAGGCACCCGGTAAGGACTTCCTCCCGATATCCCATGCGGGCGGGTACTACTACGAGTCGCCCACAGGGGAGAGCCTCTTCATCTTCGGCGGTCGTGTGGGACATGATGGTGAGTCGACGCGTCGTGTCTGGCGCGGGACGATCGACCGCTCCGCCGGCATCATCAACGATTTTACCCGGAAGTAAGCCCTACGTATGTCCTCTCCAGCAGATACGCTCCTCGCTCAGCTCGACCCTGACCGCATCCCGACCCATACAGCCATCATCATGGATGGCAATGGTCGCTGGGCATGCGGGCGCGGACTGGAGCGACGAGAGGGACATCGTGCCGGCGTGCAGACCGTCAGTCGTATCGTCCGTGCCGCTGCCCGGTGCGGGATACGCTACCTGACGCTCTACACCTTCTCCACAGAGAATTGGCGCCGCCCGAGAGCCGAAGTGGATGCGCTGATGACCCTGCTGGTTCGCTCTGCGGTAGAGGAGCTCACTACGCTGGAGGAGAATAACGTCCGGCTGCGTACCATCGGCGACCTCAAGGGACTGCCCGACGAGCCGAGGGAAGCACTTGAGGGGCTGGTAGAGAGTACAAAATCAAATACCGGTATCACTCTCGTCCTGGCGGTCAATTACTCCTCCCGCTCCGAGCTGACAAGAGCCTTCAATAGGCTAAGGAGTGAGCGAAGCAGCAACGATGAGCCGATCACCGACTGCGACATCACCGCTCATCTCGATCTGCCTGACCTTCCCGACCCCGATCTCCTGATCCGTACTGGAGGGGAGTGTCGGATCAGCAACTACCTCCTTTGGCAGCTCGCCTATACGGAGCTCTACTTCTGCGATCTCTACTGGCCCGACTTCGAGGCTGAAGACCTTTATCGTGCCCTCCTCGACTACCAGTCCCGTCAGAGACGCTTCGGTCGCACCGGCGATCAGGTGGCGGACGGCGATGAGAGCACTACTGACCACTCCTGACGATCTCCAGCCCCGCTATATATCCCCCTTGGAAGAAACTTCATCCTAACGCATGAATATCCTACCCTCACCGCTTCGTCGCCTATCCCTTATGACCAGAAGCCTATATACTACATCGCCCCGGCTCTTCGCCCTCTTCGCCGCTCTCCTTATCAGTGGTGCTGCGATGGCTCAGTCGGAGCGCACGGTCGCCTCGTCGGACAGCCTGGCGGCCCTGCCGGATGTCTCCTACACCCGTCCCGTCTCGAGAGTGATCGCCGGGCTGAGGGTGGTCGGCAATGAGAGCTACGAGGATGTGGTGGTGCGCAATGTCTCCGGTCTTCGTCTGGGACAGCGGGTCACCGTGCCGGGTGAGGAGATCAGCCAGGCGGTGCGTAACTACCTCCGCAATGGACTTTTCTCAAATGTCCGCATCGATGCCGACCGCATGGAAGGGGACTCGGTCTGGCTCTCGATCCATATCACCGAGCGCCCGAGGCTGACCCGATTTGAGCTCAATGGGGTGAAGAAGAGCGAGGAGAAGGATCTCCGTGGCGGTCGCCTCCAGCCACTCGCTCAGGGGACCTTCATCACGCCCAATATTCTCGACCGGTCCGAGATCGAGATCAAGCGATTCTACGACGCTAAGGGATTTAGCAACGTCGAAGTGCGTACCTCCGTCCTCGAGGACAACTCCCGTCCCGGCTATGTGGTGGTGATCTTTGACGTCAATAAGAATGCGAAGACGAAGATCTCGACCATCAACTTCATCGGCAACGAGATGCTCAGCGACAACGCCCTGAGGAGCGCCATGAAGAAGACAAATGAGGTCTTCAACCTGTCCAAGCGCCCCTGGAGCAGTATCCTCGAGATCTTCGGCACGAAGAAGTTCGTGGAGAAGGAGTACAAGGAGGACCTGAAGAATATCCTCAAGGCCTACCACGCCAAGGGCTACCGCGATGCGGAGATCTTGCGGGACACGATCTACAAGGCGGACGACGGGAAGAAGATCAATATCGACATCGAGGTCTACGAGGGGCCGAAGTACTACATCAAAGCGATCAACTTCGTCGGCAACACCAAGTACCCGACCCTCCAGCTCCAGCAGGTCCTCGGTATGCGCCCCGGCGATGTCTATAATCAGAAGAAGCTCATGGAGCGCATCTCTCAGGACGAGGATGCGGTCTCCAACCTCTACTCCAATAACGGCTACCTCTTTGCCTACATGGTCCCCGTGGAGACCGAGGTGAAGGAGGACTCCGTCGCCCTCGACATCCGCATCCACGAGGGCAAGCCGGCGACGATCAATAAGGTGGCGATCCGAGGCAACTCACAGATCTACGATGAGGTGGTTCGCCGCGAGCTCTACACGAAGCCTGGCATGCTCTTCAATCGTGACTACGTCATGCGCTCCATGCGTATGATCGCTCAGATGGGACACTTCGACCAAGAGAAGATCGTCCCCAATATTGTCCCTCACGAGGAGAGCGGTACGGTGGACATCGAGTGGCAGCTCACGCCGAAGTCCAATGACCAGGTCCAGCTCTCTATGGGATGGAGCCAGACCGGTCTCCTGCTGATGGCGGGACTGAAGTTTACCAACTTCTCCCTCCGCAACCTGCTTGACCGCTCGACCTACCACAACTTCCTCCCCCGTGGCGACGGGCAGACGCTCTCGCTCAATGTCCAGACCAATGCTCGCTACTACCAGAGCTA
>ERZ1031273.312-NODE-312-length-20917-cov-14.771594_pt1 | contig 20917 bp, 20 predicted proteins | sample MGYA00516575_ERZ1031273 | MGnify/ENA primary metagenome ERZ1031273 (study PRJEB33718, sample SAMN03159816) | human skin metagenome | collected 2014-02-25 | study: EMG produced TPA metagenomics assembly of the PRJNA266117 data set (Human skin bacterial metagenome... | reverse complement strand
CGTCGGCAGCGTCAGATGTGTATAAGAGACAGGGTAGTATTTGATACTAAATAGTGCTTCTTTATCTAATTACATTTATTCTACGTACGCTTCACACGAAAGGGAACCCTCATGGCTGTAGAATCTCGCTTTCTACCCTTGACCGATGTCGCGGAAATCTTGAGCGTTTCGATCGCACAGGCCCGCGCCCTAGTCCGCTCAGGCGAACTTCGCGCGATCAAAGTAGGTGGGCGCGGACAATGGCGCGTCGAAAAAGGAGAACTGGAAGACTACATTCAGCGCATGTATCGCCAGACTCAAGAAGAAGTCGAATCGCTCTCATAGCCCACTATTCGGGAAGCGTCCATACGGCACGCACTCCCGAAAGTGGCACAACATCGAATTCTCCACCTGAACGCAACTGCACATAGTCGCTCCCCACGGCGTCGATACTCCCCTCGGTGAAACCACCAGCAAACTCCACCCGCACGGGAATTCGCTCTCGAGCCCAAGCGCGTAGAACCGACATCGGGCTCATCATTCCTGGCTCACTATGCACACGCGACGTCATTCGCACCAGCTCCACATGAGCGAGCATGACCAAGACAGTGCGCGACTCTTGTGACAACACGACCCACGATTTACCGCATCTGTCGACGACTCCTCCGATTCCACGCTTTTCCACCCACAGCGTGACTGCTTTGCCTTGCGCACCCGAAAGTCTTTCCGCCAGACTTCGCTCAGCAAACGCTTCTTCTACTAGATCAGCCTGCTGCCCCATGCGCTCATGCGCATCGCTAGCGTCGACCCGCGCCGCCATGTCGTCAAAAAGCTGATCCCACCGATCTGTCATACCGCCATACTGCCATACCCTTATATTCCTTATTAGAACATCATTGACTTTTAATTACCTGTCATGGGTATAATTAATTATTGATGTTTCAAGGAGGAAACATGCTTCATCGAATAATCGGAGTCTCAGCGGCTCACGCAACTCTCTGTTTCATGGCGGCCGTATGGCACCAGCACGCTCTACACGCGATTCAGTCAGGTGACGTGAGCATGATGCTCATCGCTGTCTGCGTGTGCTTAGCAATCGTTGCGGGTATCCGGCTTCAGCTTGCCGTCGTCACCGTGGTCATCGCTTCATGCGTTCGCCGGTTCGCGCCAAGTTTGGGCCACACCCTTTCGCAACTTGCGATCTGGCTGGCACCTTCACAGTTTAAGAAAGGTATCGCTGTTGCTGTCGGACTCGTCATCGCAAGTGCAACACATGCCACCGCGGCACCCATGTGGCCCACAAGCGCCCCATCTTCACCTGTCGCCGAAGCACCACAACAAGCGACTCCATCACCGATCTGGCCTACCAGTACCTTACCGTCACCACATGTGGAAACACCTGGACCGGCGCTTCCCTCACCTACATGGCCCACGACCAACTCTGAACGACCTCGGGAAAGTGCGCCACCTGCGCACTCACCGTCGCAGCAGAGCGAATCCACACCCAAGGAGAAACCAACACCTAATCAGAACACTGAGCATAAGAAGGAACCAGCGCCCAAGGAGAAGCGCACCTACACCGTTCGTAAAGGCGACTCACTGTCGAAAATTGCACAGAAGATGAAAGTCGACCCCGACGCGTTGTACAAAGCGAACCGCTCAACAGTAGGCAAGAACCCCAACTTGATCTTCCCCGGACAGGAACTGATCGTGCCATGACCGCACAACTCGAAGCGCCCGTTATTCGTAAACCGCACGCGCGCACATCTCACACCAGGCCCACACCTGCAACACCACGCAAGCCACGCACAGAAACGAGCGGCGTCGACAATGTCGTGACCGCGCTTGCCGTCGCCTGCGTTGAAATCATGCAAGGGCGTCGCTCTGCTTCAACGCTCGTCAGATGGGCCACCCCAGAACTCATCGACCGCTTGCGCACGTTCGCGCAAGTGCGCACCAAACTTGCCCGCACACGCCCTGCCCCAGCAACCCGCATCTCGCCGGGAGCCGTGAGGGTGTGTCACTTGCGCGCAAACGTAGTTGAAGCAAGCGTCAACATCATGAGCCCAGATCGGCGACGCGCGGTCGCGTTACGACTGGAGAGCACCTCCGGACGGTGGATCCTCCACGAGCTCGTCATTGTGTGAAGCTCGCTCGCGTCGAGCTTCACCGCAACGAGTACTCCCTAGCGCTTCTTCTTTTTCTTGGCCTGCCGGCGCTGCTGACGGTTCTTAGGAGCTTCGTCCTTGGGTTCGTCGTCAGGGGTGACTTCGGTACCGCCGTCTTCGGAAGGCGCAGACAAAAGCAACCTGGTCTTCTTCTGCTTGAGCTCTTCTGCTTCGACCTCAACAAAGTCGTCCGACGGATCCTCTAGGTCCTTACCCGGGTTCACCGTCACCTTGACTTCCAACGTGTTGGTCAAGCGAACGACGTCCTCCTTGATGCCTTCCTGCATCTGGTTGAACATGTCGAAGCCTTCACGCTGATACTCCACAAGAGGGTCGCGCTGTGCCATTGCACGAAGCCCAATACCGTTCTTGAGGTAGTCCATTTCGTACAGGTGGTCGCGCCAACGCTTGTCGATTACGCTGAGGATCACGCGACGCTCCATTTCGCGGGCGCCTTCTTCACCCAGCTGTTCCTCGCGTTCACCGTACGCAACTTCCATGTCAGACAAGAGCTCAGTGAACACTTTGTCGCGGGTCAGTGAAGTCTTACCACCGGCATCTTCGATGAGTTCCTCAGCCGTAATGGTGGGTTCGTACAATTCACCAATAGCGCTGAACAGCGCGTCAAGATCCCAGTCTTCTGGGCTTCCAGCCGTTGCACCGTTGACATACGCCTTCACAACGTCTTCGCGGAAGTTCGAAACCTGCTCGTCAAGGTCTTCACCTTCAAGGACCTTGTTGCGCTCACCGTAGATCACCGTGCGCTGGCGGTTGAGAACGTCGTCGTACTTGAGAACGTTCTTACGCTGTTCGGCGTTACGCTGTTCGATCTGTGTTTGAGCGGACAGGATCGCACGGGTCACCAACTTCGACTCAAGTGGTTCGTCTTCCGGTGCCTTGGTCATGGTCAGGATGCGTTCGGCTGCGTTAGCGCCGAACAGACGCATCAAGTCGTCGGTCAGCGACAAATAGAATCGCGACTCACCCGGGTCACCCTGACGGCCAGCACGACCTCGGAGCTGGTTGTCGATACGGCGTGATTCGTGACGTTCGGTACCCAGAACATACAGGCCACCGAGTTCACGAACTTCCTTGGCTTCTTCTTCTACGCGCTCTTCAATCTCAGCCAGGACGTCCTGCCACGCTTCTTCGTATGCTTCGGGGTCCTCGTGCTGGTTGTAACCGCGCTTTTCCATTTCGGCAACAGCCAGGTGTTCGGCGTTACCGCCCAACATGATGTCGGTACCACGACCGGCCATGTTGGTGGCCACGGTGACCGAACCCTTACGGCCTGCAAGTGCAACAATCGCAGCTTCGCGTTCGTGGTGCTTGGCGTTGAGCACTTCGTGGCGGACTCCACGCTTGGCCAGCAAGCGTGACAGGTATTCGCTCTTTTCCACGCTGGTGGTACCCACTAGGATGGGCTGGCCTTCTTCGTGGCGCTCGGCAATGTCGTCGACAACCGCGTTGAACTTGACTTCCATGTTGCGGTACACGATGTCGGTGTGGTCAACACGCTGGTTGGGCTTGTTGGTAGGGATAGGAACAACACCCAGTTTGTACGTGGAGTTGAATTCTGCCGCTTCAGTTTCCGCAGTACCGGTCATGCCGGACAGTTTGTCGTACATGCGGAAGTAATTCTGCAGTGTGATGGTGGCCAGAGTCTGGTTCTCGGCCTGAACCTTCACACCTTCTTTAGCTTCAATTGCCTGGTGCAGACCTTCGTTGTACCGGCGACCTTTAAGAATACGTCCCGTGTGTTCGTCAACAATGAGTACTTCACCGTCAAGAACCACGTAGTCCTTGTCGCGTGTGAACAGTTCCTTTGCGCGAATCGAGTTGTTGAGGAAGCTGATGAGCTGGGTGTTTGATTCGTCGTACAGGTTGCCAATACCCAGGTAGTTTTCCACCCGCTCGATACCGGCTTCCATGACACCCACGGTGCGCTTCTTTTCGTCGACTTCGTAGTCGCGGTCGCGCTTCAAACGCTTCACTACGGTCGCGAAGTCGCCGTACCACCGGTCAGCGTCACCTTCAGACGGGCCAGAAATGATCAGTGGTGTACGCGCTTCGTCAATCAGAATCGAGTCGACCTCATCGACGATCGCGAACGCGTGGCCACGCTGCACCTTGTCGTCTGCAGTCCACGCCATGTTGTCGCGCAAGTAGTCGAAACCAAATTCGTTGTTGGTGCCGTATGTGATGTCGGCGGCGTACTGCTTACGACGTACGTCTGGGGTTTGCTGAGAGAGGATGCACCCCGTTTCCATTCCCAAGAAACGGAAGACGCGACCCATCAGTTCAGACTGGTAGCTGGCCAGATAGTCGTTCACGGTCACCACGTGAACACTGCCCCCAGTCAAAGCGTTCAGATACGCCGGAGCAGTCGCAACCAGTGTCTTACCTTCACCGGTCTTCATTTCAGCAATGTTGCCCAAGTGCAGAGCGGCACCACCCATGAGCTGCACGTCGTAGTGCTTGAGCCCCACCGTACGGGAGCTCGCTTCACGGACAGCCGCGAACGCCTCGGGAAGAATTGAGTCCAGCGATTCACCGTCTTCGAATCGTTCTTTAAACCGATCTGTCTCTTCGCGTAGTTCGGTGTCTGACAGCTTTTCGAACTCTTCCGACAGATCGTTGATCGCCGTGGTGTAGTTACGCAGTTTTTTGAGTGTGCGTCCTTCACCCCTCCGGAGCAACTTCTCCAGGATATTGGCCACGATTCTCCTCGACTGGTAGGTGGACGATTTACCGCATGATAAATCCGCGCCTCAGTTTAGCGCGGTTGAACTGTGAACACACAATGTGGCCGGCTCTCAGGCCGGCCACATGCGCGTTTGTTACTCTTCAGTCATTTCTGGGTCCAAGGCGATAACGCCATAGCTCCATCCACGTCGCTTGTAGACCACCGATGGCTTCTTCGAAACTTCATCAATAAAGAGGTAGAAGTCGTGCCCAACCATCTCCATGCGGTTAATAGCTTCATCGAGCGCAATGGGAGTTCCAGCGAAGGTCTTTTCACGCAAGACCACAGGTGAGTCACCTTCTGACGGAACACGGCCACCCGTGTGATCAACGTTCTGCTGGTCCTGTTGAGCTTCGCGCTGCTCTGCTTCATCCTCAACAGGAATCACAGGGTCAATGACTTCCATTTGGGAAAGAACTTCAGCAGTTGACGCGTTCCGGTGCTTACCCTGGCGCGAAATCTTCTGGCGGTCCCGTGCACGGCGCAAACGCTCAAGCAGTTTGGCCCACGCAAGGTCCAGGGCAGCGTACTTATCGGATGCAGTGGCTTCTGCGCGCAACACGGGCCCTTTAGCAATCACCGTAATTTCAACACGCTCAGTGTTTTCTGGCTGGCGCACGTTGGGGTCGTGTGTGAGAACAACTTCAACTCGGAGGGCGCGAGGTGCGAGCTGTTCAACTTTGGAGACTTTGTCCTCTACATGCGCCCGGAAGCTCTCAGAAAGGGTGACGTTGCGTCCTTTGACTACGATGTCCACGATGCTCTCCTTTGCACCTCGAAAACTGATCACCATAAATGGTGATAGTTCATTCTTCCCTATTTTCTTCGCAGTTTCTATTATCTGAGCCCGTAATCCCGATACTCGCAACAGCAGTGACATCTATATGGGATTCGCGCAAAACTCGCGCTGACTCTGCCACGGTCGCCCCTGTCGTCACAATGTCGTCCACGATGATCACCCGAACATCCCGCGGCCACCTGGCAACGACCTCGGGGTGGGAAACACGGTGCGTCCCCCGCACGTTCCGACGCCTCCCGTGCGCCCCGGAACCCACCTGATCGCCACGGCCACGGACCGCCAACACCGGGGCGACGCGCAGTGGAAGACCGTCACGGATGAAGTGTTCGGCGGCATTGCGGGCAAGCACCTCCACGTGGTTGCCCCCGCGTTTCCGTGCCGAGGTGGCCCGGGCCGGGACTGGAACCACGAGTACCGGCGCCGAACTTACAGGAGCGTCGTCCAAAGCGCTTGCTATTGCACGCGCAAGCATGAGCCCCAGAACTGGGCCCAGATCGCGGCGGTCGTGTTCTTTGTAGTTGACGAGAACATTCCGCATCACACCCTCATATGGTCCTGCCCCATAGGCTTTGACGGTTCCGTACCGTGGCATGGAGGAGATTGGGTCGGTGTCGAGGCTTCTGACGCACGCCCTGCACAGGGACACAGTTTCACAACCGCACCCGCCGCATGCGCGCGGAATCAGAAGGTCGACAAACTCCGAGAGCATGTGTCACCCCGGGTAGGCGGGGTCCCTGATGTCGGAGTCCAGGAGGCGTTGCCACGATCCGGATGTGTATGTGAAGAGTTCCCCGTTGCGCGTGCCCACGCGGACTGACGAGGTGTCCCCACCCGAGGTGATCGAAACCCCTTCCGACACCGTTCCCAGCGCTTCCGAGGTTCCGCCTACCTTCTGAATGTATGGCTGGGCGGGTTCTTCTGCCGTACGCGCCGCCAGCATGGCAAGGTCTTGCGAACCCGCCCATGAGACGTCTTCGATCTTCTTGAATCCCGTTGCGACTTTAAGCGTTGAGTCGCCAGTGAGTTTGGTGGGTTTGTTGTCACCATCGCGCGAAATTCCCACGACGTCCATACGGGATTGGTCCTTTGAGTGGGAGAGGACGATGATTCGGGTTCCGTCTGGCGAGACTCTCACGGCACGAACGTCTTTGTTGTTGACGAAAGAAAGCTTGATGCGTGCGAGTTCGCCCGAAGAGCGGACGGCCAGAAGGTCACTCCCGTCGCGGTCGACAGTCCATACCCACCCAAACCTGTCGAAGCTGGGCCCAACGAAGTTGCGGCCCACAAGAATCTGGTTGGATGACCCGTTTTCCCGGTCAAAGAAGCTGATCTCTTTGTTCGTTTTGCTCAGCCACGCGATCGATTGCCCGTCCGTGCTCACGGCTGGCGATTTGCCACCGTCCATGCGCGGAGATTTGTCGATGCTCTTGCGTTCATTTCCGCTGAGCAAGACCAGGGAGTCTTGCGAAATCGCGACGGCAATGTTTTCGGCTGTGGTCTTCGTGCTTGCCGGCACGCCGCTGGTGAGCGAAGCGTCGGGAGTTTGGAGTTCAAGCGAAGTCACGGACCCCAACGACAGAAGTGTCGTTTCAAGTTGAGTGAAGATCCGTTCTCGCGTTTTGCTGTCCAAGCCGGTTGTGCTGAGTCCCACATCGGCTTGTCCGTCGTGGGTTGTGACCGACTGCGGTGTCAACGAGGTGTTGTCCGGGATGGGCGAGACAACTGCACCGGCCAGATAGCTGGCGGGCCCGTCCAGGGTTGCCCGCACCATGTCCGTTGCGGTTGAGGAGGTGCGGAGGAACCACCGCAGGTCTGGGACCAGGTAGTTGAAGTCGGGCGTGTAGAAGTGCAGTGGCAACGGGCGGAACATGTTGTCGAAGTTGGTGCGGGACACCAAAAGCCCGTCGGGTGCTTCTGAGATGCGCCACTCACCGTTGACTTGGCGTAGGTGGAATTCCATGGTAGCCGAGGTGTCCGCCTCGTTTTCGTGAAAGACTCCCCTTTCGTCGAGCCCCGAGCTGACGGGGATCTCGAAGGACACTGTCTGTGAGTCGGTTGCGATGTTGGTGGTGACCGAATCCAGACTGACTTCGCGTTTCACAATTTTGACGCTGGACGTTGGGTTCCACTCTGCTGCCAGTGAGTCGGTAAGGAAGGACCGGGCAACACTGAAGTTGTTGTTGAAGCTCGCACCTGCGGTGATAAAGCCGCGCACGATCGCGTCTGGCCCGTCGCCGGGTTTGGGTCCTTCTGCGTCGACGCGGGTTTGGGCGCCTGAATCGGGGTCAACGGTAATGGTTCCCACTTGGCTGTCGGAGGGGATGCGGGCGCACGCGCTGACGCCTGCCAGCAGGACAATGCAGGCGAGTACTGCAAACAATCGGCGCATCAGCTGTCCTCCTCTTCAACCACGATAGGGATACTGCCGGTGTGAACGCGAACAGAGCCGTCCGAGGTGGATGGTCCTGCCACAATTGACGCGCCTTGAACTCGGGCGTCGGCCGGAGGAAGTGGCAACGGTGACCGGGTGATGGTGCTACCTGCCCGCCTGGGAATGGTGAGGCGGAAGCATGTTCCGTCTCCTTTGCGTGACCAGACTTGTAGCCACCCGTTGTGGAGGTGGGCGTCTTCCAGTGAGATCGCAAGCCCGAGTCCAGAACCACCGAGCGTTCGCTTACGGGATGGGTCTGCACGCCAAAACCGGTCGAAAACGTTTTCTAGCTGTTCGTCGGTCATTCCGATTCCGTGGTCGCGCACTGAGACGGCAACCGCTTGGGCATTGGACCCCACGTACACGTCGATCCGGTTTTCTTCGCCGTGCTCTACCGCATTGACGACCAGGTTGTTGACGATTCGCGAAATACGGATCCTGTCGGCTTCGGCCATCACCGGAGCTGACGGGGCGTGAATGAGGATCTCCGTGTTCGCCTGGTCGGCAACCATCGACACACTTTCAACGACCTCGGACACAATCTCTGTCATATCCACTGGCTTAGCCAGCAGATTCGCGGCACCAGCGTCGTGGCGAGAAATTTCGAGGAGGTCACCTAACAGGGTTTCGAAGCGTTCGACCTGTGAGTTGAGGAGTTCGGCTGAACGTCGCGTCGATTCGTCGAATTCGTCGCGTGACTCGAAGATCATGTCTGAAGCGATGTGGATCGTGGTCAGTGGCGTGCGGAGTTCGTGCGACACATCGGAGACGAACTGGCGTTGCAAAACAGTGAGTCGCTCCATGCGTTCAATCTGATCTTGCAAGTTGTCAGCCATGTCATTGAATGACTGTGCGAGTGTCGCGATTTCGTCATTGCCGGAAACCGGCATGCGCTGGTTGAGGTCGCCGTCAGCAATCTTGCGGGCCACCTCGGACCCAGCTTTGACAGGCACCACGACGAACCGGGTGACCAGCCATGCGACACCACCCACCAGGACAATGAGAACCACGCCTGACACTGCCAGCGCGCGTTGCACAAAGTCCAGGGTGCCTTGTTCTTCTTTGAGGTCGGCAACCGTGTAAAGAACGAAATCGCCTTGCCCGTTGACGGTGAGACGCTGCGCGACGATCAGGCCTGGGCCTTCCGTACCTTCCAGCTGAACAGACTGGAACTTCTGGTATCCCGCAGGTGATTCACGGATCGATTCGCGCAACTCCGGGCTGATGTCCGAAACGGAAATCGGTTCATACCCCGTTGTGATGGCAACGAGGGGCGGTACTTTTGAGTTTCCGACTGGTTCAAGTGCGATGGACTGCAGTTGCAAGGACGAACGCGACAACATTGAGCGCAGTTGCGCGTTGAGCGCGTCGGCCGCCTCTTGCGAATCGGACAAGCCCGACAAGGCTTCCAGCTCAGCCACATAACCGTTGGTTGTGGCAGACACGTCCGACTGTTTGGACTCAAACAGTCCACGAGCGATCTGTTGCGACAAATACGCACCAACCCCGTAGATTGCGACGATGGTGAACACGATGGTCACCGATACGACGCGAACCTGAAGCGAATGCGTAAAGGTCCGAACTACCCACCGAAACAGGATCCGGATCCACGCCTGAACCCGGCGCCAACTCACTGGCTGTGACCAGCCTTGTAACCCACACCTCGGACGGTGACGACGATGTCAGGCTTTTCCGGGTCCTTTTCAATCTTGGACCGCAAGCGCTGCACGTGAACATTCACCAAACGCGTGTCAGCCGCGTGGCGGTAGCCCCACACTTCTTCAAGCAGGGTTTCACGCGAGAACACCTGCCACGGTTTCCTGGCCAAGGCCACCAGTAGTTCAAACTCCAGTGGCGTGAGGCTCACTGGTTTGCCTGCCTTTTCCACCGTGTGACCGGCAACGTCGATCGACACGTCGCCCACCTTCAGAATCTCCGGTGCCGACGGTTCGCTCATGCGGAGGCGGGCACGCACACGGGCCACGAGCTCTTTGGGCTTAAACGGTTTAGGCACGTAGTCATCTGCACCGGATTCAAGACCCTTAACGACATCCACAGTGTCGGACTTGGCCGTCAGCATCACGATAGGAACGCCCGACTCTTCACGAATTTCACGGCAGACTTCTAGGCCGTCTTTTCCGGGCAACATGAGGTCTAACAGAATGAGGTCGGGACGCACGGATCGGAATGCTTCCAGGGCACCGTCACCTGTTGCGCAAAAGTGGGGTTCAAATCCCTCACTTTTCAAAACGATACCGATCATTTCAGCAAGGGCGGTGTCGTCGTCTACGACCAAGATTCGAGCGTTCATACCCCTATTGTCCAATACTGTGCGCCCGTTCCCAATTGTTTGTGTGTTCTCGCGTGTGCGGGAACATTTTGCGCCAACATATTACAGTGTCTCAAGTGACATTCACCTGCGTGGTTCCACCTGCGTCTACGCTGAAAGTGCGCATGAAAAGTTTGTGTAACCTTGAGGTGGATCTGTCAGTGACACGTGTGAGGAGGCGACATTTTTAATTCGCAGAACTCCTCGTGGACTGTCACGACAGACTGGCGAACCGGTCGCCACACACACGAAGTTCCCACACCGCTCTCTGATGCGTGGACTCCCCCAGTTGCAGCAGGCACTATTCCCAAACGCCCCCTGACGCTGGGAGAAGTTCTAGACTGCAGTGTGCGCCTCATGCGCACGGCACCAGCGGTGAATTTTGGTTTGCCGATCATCGTGTCCACCCTGCTCGCGCTTCTTGCAGGCGCAATTGGCGCGGCCATCTTGGCCTTCACCTTCGACTTCCTCAACACCATTTCTCAAAACGACGATGCCGCCAACGGCGTGTTTGTCATAGTTGAAAGCTTGACCGCGGTGGTGTCGCTTGCCTCCCTGGCCATTATTCAGTTCTTCGCAGGAATCGCCGCCACGTCCGCGCGTGACGCTTTCGACGGAAAGAAAGTGACGCTGGCACTGGCGTGGAAACGGTCCCGAGGTCGTCGCTGGGCGCTCATCGGAATGACCGTTTTGATGGTGAGTGGTTTTGGAGTGTCAGCCGGCGTTTTCTTTGCTCCGTCGATCATTCTCGCGCTAACAGTGAACGAGATCATGGGTGTTTTGGCGTTCTTTGTGGGCGGTTTGATCTGGGCGGTGCTCATGGCGTTCTTCTTGATCAAGTTCGCGTTTGTGGGCCCCCTCATCACATATGAACGGCTGCCATTGAAAGACGCGGTCAAGCGGTCATGGAAACTCACGAATAAAGGTTTTTGGCGGATCCTGGGCGAACTGGCGTTGGGATATTACTTGTCCAGCCACGTGGTTCAGATCATGATCACGCCAATTATGATTCTCTTTCCGATCGTCATGATCATTCTCGCCATTGCAACGGGCTTCCAGTCAGCAGCGTTTGAAACAGCGGTTCTTGTCATATTCGGCATGTTTTTCATCGCTCTGACCATTGCAGTGTCTGGACTCATGCTGGGCTATTGGTCAGCGCTTGTGGTGGTTGTGTTTTTCGACCAAAAGATGCGCCTTGAAGGGTTCGACCTGGTGATGTTGCGCGAAGCTGAAGATGAGATTCGAGCCCGTACACGCAACGAGGGTGAGTCGGTGACAAAAGATCAGTGGCTAGCGATTCCACAGGAGGCCACGTGATTCACGCGTTAGTCTTCACTCTGACTCCAGGCCGTGATGAGGCACGCAGGTGGGCCGAAAAAGAATTGTCAAAACCGGAGTACCGCGATTCAGACGTGTCGTTCTTTGAACGGATTGGGCGTGCCATTCAGCGCCTGTTCAATGATGCGCTGGACAAAGCGTTTGACCTCAACAACCCGTGGTTCATCATTGTGTTTGGCCTGGTCATCGTGGGAATCATCGTGTTCTTCGTGTGGCGGGCCAACCGTGGAACCGGAGACGCCTTCTCCCCTCAGCTGTTCGACAAGACAGACGCTGCTGGAGTCGAGAACCCCGACACGTACCGGAAGCGTGCCGCTGATGCAGCTGCACAAGAGGACTGGGATACCGCTGTCCAAGAAATGGTTCGCGCCAGTGTCGCCCATCTGGCTCGAACAGGGGCAATCGAGCTCAAAGCGTCAGCAACTGCGCACGAACTGACAAAGACAGCAGCCACCACCTATCCGCACTTGGAACATGACTTAAGCGAGGCCTCGAACTTGTTCGATGCCGTGAGCTTTAGCACCTATCGCGCGAGCCAAGAAGACTACGCGTTCACGCAAGCGGTTGATTCCAAAGTCCGGCGAGTGACCAAACCAAGCCCTGAGAAGGTCGACGCATGAGCGCTCATCTCGACGTTGCAGTGCGGGGAACAGTGGGTGACACCTCGGCGAGCGCCGGACAGAGAATTGTTGCCTTCGGAAAGTCCGCAGTGGTGTGGATTGTGGTGGTTGCAATCGTCCTCATTGCTGCGATTATCGGTTTCCTGACCTCTACCGACCCGGGCGAATACCGTGATCTGCACTATGACAACACGGGCGAAGAGGGCACTGCGGCACTTGCAGGAGTGCTTCGATCTCACGGTGTGAAGGTCTCGACGACCGAAGATTACGACACAGCACTTGCAGCTGCTCAAGATGCTGACACCACGCTTTTCGTTCTCAACCCACACGTCGCTGATCAGGCCCAACGCAATAAGATCCGCGACGCTGTACAGACACATGGTTCACATGTCGCGTTGGTCAACCCTGGGTTCGCCGTCGCAGGCTACACCTCTCATGTGTCATTTGAGACCGGCTCCATGTACTCGAATACCCACCCAGAGCCGTCGTGTGATTTTGGCCCCGCAAGCAGAGCGGGAAAAGTCGAACGCAGCGGTGCTGGTTATCGTGTTCTTTCTGACAAAGACTACGAAGGTTGCTACCCCATGGACGGGGACGCCTATTCGCTCATTCACACGCCAGAAGGAAAAGGATCCGTCACAGTATTGAGCGAAAGCTCGTGGGTCACAAACACGAATCTTCGCGAAGACGGCAACGCTGCCTTATCAACAGGTGTGGCGGGTTTGAAACCCAAAGTGGTCTTTTACTATGCGATGTCCGACTCCGACGAGCCCGACCCGCTCAGCACTGTCCCGGGCTGGTTCTACATGACCCTTCTGTGGCTCCTGCCCATTAGTCTTGTCGCAGTCGTCTGGGCCGGACGCAGGTTCGGCCCGCTGGCGGTCGAAACGCTTCCGGTCACCGTACCGCCCATTGAAACGGTCACCGGTCTAGCTGGGCTCATGCACCGCACGGGCAACCGTGCAGAAGCACTTAGGATTCTTCGCGCATCGGCGCTCGTCAAGATGGGTCGCACACTGGCGGTACCGGCGCATGCAGACGCCGCCGAGGTGTGTCAGGCTGTCGCTGCCCGCACAGGGGTCAGTTACGCCGAACTCGAATACCTTTTCATCACAGCCGCGCCTACAAATGACGCGCAACTGTCCGAACTTGCTACCCGTATTGCTGATATCGAAAGAGAGGTCCGCGCACTATGACCACGCCTGAAAAGCCACAGACTCCCCCAGGTCAGCCACCTCAGGGTCAGCCTTATCAACAGCAGGCGCCACAGCACCAGCCGGCGCCCTACCAACAACCGGCGGCCTCGGAACACCCTCAGAACGCTGCGAACCACCAGCAGTTCCAGCCCCAGGATCAGCAGTTCCAACCTCAGGGTCAGCAGTACGGCCAACCACAAGGCCAACAGCAGCCACAGGACCACGCGAACCACAATGCACATCAGGAACAGTCTGAGCAACGCTGGGCGTCTGAACACCAACTGGACCAAACCGATCATGAGCTTCGCGAACGCTTCGAGAAGGCGCGCGCTGAAGTGGGCAAGGCGGTTGTAGGACAGACCGAGGCGGTTGAAGGGATCATGGTTGCCCTCCTGTCCGGCGGGCACGTGCTTCTCGAAGGTGTCCCAGGTGTCGCTAAAACCTTGCTGGTCCGGTCGATTGCCGGTGCTCTTGACCTCGACTCGGCGCGTATCCAGTTCACTCCCGACCTCATGCCCGGCGACGTGACGGGGTCCATGATTTACAACGCGCAGACGTCGAGCTTCGAGTTCCGCGAAGGCCCCGTTTTCACCAACATCCTCATCGCCGACGAAATCAACCGAACACCTCCCAAAACCCAGTCCGCACTTCTCGAAGCGATGGAAGAACGCCAAGTGTCGGTTGACGGTCTCACCCGGAAACTCGACGAACCGTTCTTGGTTGCGGCCACTCAGAACCCGGTCGAATACGACGGAACGTACCCGTTGCCTGAAGCTCAGTTGGACCGTTTTCTTTTCAAGCTCATTTTGGACCTGCCACAACGAAACACCGAGGTCGAAATCCTCACCCGCCACGCGGCCGGTTTCAGCGCCCACGACCTTTCACGCATCGAACCGACACTGAACCGCGACACCATTTTGGAAGCCAGCCAGCGCGCCCAAAACGTGTACTGCGCACCAGAAGTTCTTGAGTACATTGTGGATCTGGTGCAGGCCACTCGCCGCGCACCGTCGTTCGCCCTGGGGGTCTCTCCCCGAGGTGCCACCCGCCTTCTCGCTGCCACTCGCTCACGCGCGTGGCTGCACGGTCGCGCGTTCATCACGCCCGACGATGTCAAGGCACTCATGGGCATTACGTTCCGTCACCGCGTCCAGTTGCGCCCTGAGGCTCAGATGGACGGTATTGGGATTGACCAGGTACTCGACTCGATTGTGTCGACCGTGGCGGTACCCCGCTAATGGCATTTACGTGGCGTTTTCTGGTACTCACGGTCCTGCTCACGATCCCCGTTGCTTTGGGCGGATCGTGGGAGTTCCTTGTTGCCGGATTAGCGTTCCTCATCCTTGTGGGAGTAGGTGACTTCTTCTTAGCCCCCTCCACTAGGTCGATCCAAGCCTTGCGCTCGCCCGGTGACAGAATCCGCTTAGGGTCGCCCACCTCGGCCATCTTGACCCTGGTCAACACCGGAAAGCGCACGGCGCGCCTGCACGTCAGGGACGCGTGGGCACCCACCGCTGGTGCCAGCGACAACCGCTTCCGTACGGTCATCAAACCTGGTGAGACTTTTGAGAGGGTCCAGCACCTGCTACCTGTCCGCCGCGGTGTCCTGCCTGCTGACAAACTCACCTTGCGGTCCACATCGGTTCTTGGCTTTGTCGCACGGCAAAAGAGTTTCGACGTGCCTGCGAACATCCGGGTGATGCCACCGTTCCATTCGCGCAAGCACTTACCTTCCAAACGCCAAAAACTGCGTGAACTCGACGGGCGAACAGCACTCATGGTGCGCGGGATGGGCACCGAGTTCGACTCTCTTCGCGAATATGTTCGCGGAGATGACATCCGATCGATCGACTGGCGAGCTACCGCGCGTGCTCAAAAACTCATGACAAAGACGTGGCGTCCTGAACGGGACCGGCGGGTGGTCATTGTGATCGACTCGTCGCGGTTAGCGGCACGCCGGGCCGACACCGGAACCGTTTTCGATGCGGCAGTCGAATCGGCCATGTTGCTTGCCGCTCTGGCGGCTGGAGCCGGCGACCGGGTCGATGTCATCGTTGCCGATGCGCGCGTCCGCCTGAGCGTGGGTCCCCTTTCCGGTAAGGACCCCCTGGGCGTGCTCACCAACAAACTCACCCCCATCGACCCCGAACTCATCGATACAGACTGGGCGACTCTCACCTCGGCGGTCATGGAGACCTCTCCCAACCACGCATTCGTCGTGTTCGTCACCAGCTTGGACGCGCTTACGATCGCCGAGGACGTGCTCCCGGCTATCCCGCTGTTGCGTTCGCGCCACACGGTCGCTTTTGCCAGTGTTGAAGACCCTCAGCTGGGGCCCATGAGTCACAACACGTTCACCCCAACGCAGACGTATCAGGCCGCGGCGGCCGCTCAACAGCTCATGACCGAGTCCTCGCTTCAGGGCGCGCTCACACATTTAGGAATTCATACGGTGAGCGGATTCCCCGAGGACCTTCCACCACGCCTAGCTGACCTTTACATTCACTTGAAGTCGACCGGACGCTTGTAGAAAACCTGGTCGTTTAGTACACCCATACGGCCCCTGCGCAACACGCGAGTGCAACACAGCTGGCGATGGTTCGCACCAGGTGTGCGCGTTGCCACGCTTGTGAGAACGCACCCCAGGCTTCTTGGGGCGGGCGTTGTGTGCGCGCCAGTTCCTCGTTGAGTGGAACGTTCATTGTCCTCGTCACCACGATGACTCCCAGGAGCTGAAGCCCTGCGGCAAGACCAAGCAGTACGGATGCGAAGGGCGCGCGTTCTATTGCGCATGCGATCGTTCCTACAAGACAGACCACTGGAGACGCGAAGAAAGGTATGAGGAACGCCGGAGTCAGTACTGATTCGTTGAGCGAACGCATCGACGTGACAGCGACAGCAGGTGACACCTTGTCCAACGCAGGTAGCACGACGATTCCCCACGTACACCAGAAGCCTGCCAATACGGCAGTCACACATGTCGCGATAAGAATAAAGACCAGAGCCATGACAGTTTCACCTCAACCGGCTCGAAACCCACCGCTACGCTGCCGTCACCACGCGGTACCCCGCCCGGCTTTCTTCCATGTCACCCGTCAAACCTTGCTTTACAGCGGGGCGACCCAAACCAATTGCGTACGCACAGATCCCCACGGTGAGGAGTGCTCCAAAGAACATCTTGATGGGGAACGGCATGTTGGAAGGTGTCACGAAACCTTCGATCAGACCCGAAAGAAACAGCATGAAGATCAGGCCCACACCCACCGTAATGAGGGAGCGGGCGGCGTGAGCCAATGACTGCATGCGTGACATGTTGACTGGAATCATCCACGACGTGAAAATCTTGAGACCGGCAGCTGCCGCGATGAGGATACACGTGATCTCCGGGACACCGTGGGGCAGGATGTATCCGAAGAAATCGCCTGCGCGGTCAAAGTGGAACATGACCGCACCTGAAACTCCCACGTTCACTGCGTTCATAACAAGACCCACGATCACGTAGATTCCGGTCACGCCCAAAACCACCCACTGAAGGGCGATCCACGCGTTGTTGGTCCACACACCCACAGCAAATACGCTGTTGGGGTTCTCTTTGTAGTAGTTCACGAAATCGTGTTCGGCCAGACGCTTCGCGTCGTCATACGGCACCATCGTGAAGAGCGTCTGGGTGTCGTTTGCCAGCCACACAGTGGTTAAAACGCTGAACGCGACAAACGCAATGAACACGCCAACGAAGTACCAGCGGATCGAATACAGAGCTGCTGGAAGTGAGGCTCCAAAGAAGTCGAGCACTGTAGCTTTCGCACCCCGAGGCACCCCTGTGAGCTGCATACGTGACCGGTGGATGACATTCGATAGCCGCACTGCCACATCGGAATCGGGGGCTACCGACTGGACACGTGAGAGATCCTTAGATGCTCGCCTGTACAGTTCGCGAAACTCGGTAGCTTGTTGCGTGGTGAGCTTCCTCTTGCCCGCGAGGGCAGAAAGTCGGTCCCACTGACTTCCATGCATGTAAGCGAGCAGATTTGGGTCCATTTGGCTATCGTATCTGAGGTTCTCCCAGTTCGAATACGCGTCACTGGTGTGGCAATATACACACGTGGACAATCTTGTGACTGGGGAAGCTGTTGAGCTGAGCATTCGCCCTGCTTCGCTCATGTCACGAGCCGTAGCATGCGCGATTGACGCCTTTATTTACACGATCGTGTACATCACGCTTCTCATCTCAATCCTGTACTTTGTCCTCAAATTCGCGGACATTCAGGAGCTCCTGGTTAATTCGCTCATCATCATTTTCATGGCGATCACAACGATCATGGTTCCGTGTACCGTTGAGATCCTGACCCGTGGACGGTCACTGGGAAAGCTCATCATGGGACTACGGATCGTGCGCGAGGACGGTGGAGCGATTTCATTCCGTCACGCGTTCTTGAGAGCACTTATATGGGACTTCGAAGTTCTCTCAAGTGGCGGCGGAATTGCCGCGCTCGCCGGTTTCTTGTCGCCACGCACCAAACGTCTAGGCGATATGTTGGCAGGCACCATCGCGGTGAGTGAACGGCCCCGAAAGATCGTCCACCGCCCGCTTCCAGTTCCTCCTCAGTTGCACCAGTGGGCACAAGGCGTGGACCTCACTCCTTTGCCACCGGGCTTGATGTACCGCCTCACACAGTTCCTTGACACCAGCACAAAGAACACTGCAGAGTCGCGTCTGGAACGCGCAATTGAGCTGGCTACCGAGGTCAACCCGTATGTGGCTCCCCCACCGCCAGAAGGTACACACCCTGAGGACTTCCTTGTGACTGTCGTCGAGCTCACCCGAACGGCACAGTTTCACAAGCTCCGCAAAGCAGAAGCAACGGCCCACGCCTTCACCGATCGCGTAGGATCCCTGCCCTACTCACAACGCGTCTAGGTTGTTAGACGCCACTACCCCAGTAGCCCAGCAGCCACGCGCACTTATGCCGTGCGGATTATCCGCAAGACACGTTCCGTGAGGTCACGTGTGGCAACAGGGTCTGAGGATTCGGCGTTGAACCGCACGAGTGGTTCCGTGTTGGACTTCCGTACGTTGAACCAAAAATCTTTTGCGGTAAACGTGACACCGTCGAGGTGGTCAATACGCCCCTCCCCAAACGTGCCCGCTTGGCATTCAGCTTCGACACGCTCTAACACGCGGTCCGGGCACTCTACTTCAGAGTTGATCTCGCCACTCAGCGCACCCGCGCTGAAAGGTTCCAAGAGGTGTGACAGTGGACGGCCCGTTTCACGTAAAGCCGCAATAACGTGGCACGCCGCCAGAATCCCAGAGTCTGCGCAGAAGAAATCTCGGAAGTAGAAGTGCGCTGAGTGCTCGACGGCAAAAACAGCGTCCTCTATTCGCATCCGCTGTTTGATACCGGAGTGGCCCACTGGTGTGCGAATGGAACGCCCGCCGGCTTTCTTAATCGACTGGGGCACTGCGCGCGTGGTCAGCGCATTGTGAATGACAGCAGGATTGTCTTCGCCCAGGTTGCGTGCGCGCTGGATTTCGCGCGTGGCTACCAAGGCACCAATCGCAGACGCCGAGGTGGGTTCACCTCGTTCGTCGATGACAAAGCACCGATCGGCGTCACCGTCAAAGACCAGGCCAATATCCGCGCCGTGGGCACGGACTGCTTCCTGTGCGTCGCGGAGCGTACTGGGGTCTAAAGGGTTTGCTTGGTGGTTGGGAAAGGTGCCGTCGAGGTCGGTAAACAAGCCCACCAACGTCACTGCGTCACAGTCGAAGACGCGGTCCAGGAAGTTCCCTGCCATTCCGTTACCGGCATCTGCCACCACAGTGAGTGGCCGTGAGGCGTCTGCCAGACCTGTCAGCACATGAATACGCTGAGCGAACTGTTCAGCCAGTTCTGAAGCCCGCTCGCGATCAACGGGCCATGGCGCACTGTCAACAACGACCTCGGCGGTTTCTGCAACCGCGACAATTTCACCCAACGCGTCCTGACGCGAGATACCCCGGGCCTGAGGACCGCACACCTTAAACCCGTTCCAGTCAGCTGGATTGTGGCTTGCCGTGACCATGATTCCGGGCATATCCAGCACGCCGGATCCAAAGTACAGCTGGTCCGTCGATGCCAGCCCGATGTTGACCGGCGTACCCCCGGCTTGCGCAACACCGTGGCACAAAAGCGAGGCGAACTCAGAGGACTTTTCGCGCATGTCGTGGCCAATCAGCACGTGACTGCTCTGATACTGAGCACGCATGACTTCGTGGGTCGCATACCCCACCGCTGTCACCAGTTCGTCGCTGAAGTCTGTGTGAGTGCGTCCGCGCATGTCGTATGCGCCGCAGAGGTGAGCGAGCTGCGCTCGTCTGGTCATTCACGTCCTCCGATGACCCTCAGGTGACCGTGCTTCCGACCCTGCGGTTGCTCCTGAGGTTTGGCGGCTTCGCGTACTGCGTCAGCAATAGCAAGAAGATCGTCGCGACTACGTTCGGGCGGGCTTTCACCGGGTTCGAGTGAGATCAGTTGCCAGCCGACCGGCGCTTTGAGCCGCTGCGCGTGCTCTGCGCACAGATCGTGTGCCCCCGGTTCAGCGCGAACCGCCAGTGGCCCGATCACGACGCACGCGTCAGCGTGGACATACGTGAGGGTACGTGTTGCGGGCGCCCCACAGTTGGGTTTGTTACAGGTTCGAAGCACGCTCTCCAGTCTATTACACCGCTATACAATGTGCTCATGAACGCCCGCTTGCGCCGTGACCGCCGAGGTCGTAGCAACGCCCGCTTACTGTTGCGTTCCGCGATTCCGGCCCGTGTTTCTCGTCGTGAACGGTTCGAGCGCATAGCGGTTTCGGTAATGAACAAGGTGCGTGCCAGAGCCCAGGGCGAGCTGGATGATGTGCGGCTCACGATTGACTGCGTCCCACCGCTTTCGGCAGATCTCAGTCATGTTTTTGAGGCCACACGCCACACCCCTGCAACCATCGTCGTGTACTACATTCCCCTGTCGCGCTTGGATGCCGATTGGAATGAGTTGTTAGGCGAGGTTGTGTCTGAGCAGGCGGCGTTGCTCTGTTCTTACTCAGCTGAAGAGTTACGGCCGTAAGCCTAGGCGTGGCTTACGCGCCTGCTTTGGGGGTTGCGTCGGATTCAGGTGGTGCGTCCGCGCCCGCTTTGGTGCTCTTACCTTTTAAGGCGAAAGCGATAGCTAAACCGATTCCTGCGCCAATAGCGAGCCCATACCCTGCACTAACTGGCACATTCAGATCTGCGATTAACGCAACTGCAATGCCCACCACCAGGCCAATAGCATCTCCCACGAG
>ERZ1031273.310-NODE-310-length-20987-cov-9.425377_pt1 | contig 20987 bp, 25 predicted proteins | sample MGYA00516575_ERZ1031273 | MGnify/ENA primary metagenome ERZ1031273 (study PRJEB33718, sample SAMN03159816) | human skin metagenome | collected 2014-02-25 | study: EMG produced TPA metagenomics assembly of the PRJNA266117 data set (Human skin bacterial metagenome... | reverse complement strand
TCCCAAAGCATATATTTCACGCTACCCTACAGGTCAGAACCTAAAAATCCCCGATCCCAGACACACTTTCTGACCCTTAACCCTTCATATTTGTGGGTCAAACTCATAGACAAGCGTACTGCCAGCTAAATATCGGTCGAAACAAGCGCCAAGTGACGTCGATGGGAAAACCCGCTTATGTCTGTATGCCATTCCCACGATGTCTGGCACCCAGAGCGCTATCTCGTCGTACGGCGACACCCATGCCCGCTGAAGATTCGGTATCTCACCACGTCTTCTCAATGCTTTGAGGAACGCTCTATCTCGATCATTTTCCTCATTCGACTGGCGTTTCTCGAAAACTACGCCTTGCAAATCTGGGTCATGGTTCAAGAACCTCTTGAACGCCTGCTTCAAGCATTCGCGCCGCGCGAACTCTTCTGGACTGGTCCTCTTCTTCGAGTTTGTTTGGACGGGGACATTCGGATCAATGGCTGTCTGACACGTGACAAATGAAATGTCCTCATTTTCAGAAAGATATTCCAGCAACTCTGTGTACTTTTTCCTCCCCGACGAAGTCCTCAACGCTTCCGTCGTATGCCAATATGGCCGCGACGTCCCAAAGAAATCGTCCACGATTTCAATTAAGTCTTCACGGAGGGTGGAGAGCTCGTCTCTCCGATACAAAGTCGCGGTGAGCGCGTAAAAAGACTTCCCTTCATCTCTTAAAGCGGTGTAGGTCTCGTCGACGAACGCAATCTTTGCTTCGCCCAAACAGTCGTACACGCGGATAAGTGACGGATGTAACTCTCTGCCCACGGAAGCCCCCTTCTCCTCAATTCGGTAGGTCAGAAAGTAGCATTCGAGCTGAACACACTCTTGAGCTGCAGGAAGCAACGAGAAAACGCCCGCTCCCCCTTCGACAAGGGAGCGGGCGTTTCGCGCTTACAGGCGCGAGAAGGTCTTACTTCTCGTCCTCGGCGGTCTCCTGGACCTCCGGAGCCTCAGCGGTGTCCTCGGCGACGGCCTCGTCGTTGGACTCAGCGTCAGCCGGTGCCTCAGCCTTGGTCTCCTCAGCCTCAGCCGGGGTCTCCTCAGCCTTCTCGTCGGCCTCGGCAGCAGCTGCCTCAGCCTCGGCGGCCTTCTCCTTGGAGGCGGCGGCGCGTGCAGCGCGGTTCGCCTCGGAAGCCACGGTCTCCTCGAGAACGAGGGAGATGTTGACCATCGGAGCGTTGTCGCCCTTGCGGTTCTCGAGCTTGATGATGCGGGTGTAGCCACCTGCACGGTTCTCGAACTTGGGGGCGAGCTCATCGAACAGGTACGCGGTGACGTCCTTGTTCGGGATGTCCTTGGCCACGGCGCGGCGGTCAGCGACCGAACCGGCCTTGGCCTTGGTGATGATCTTCTCTGCGTACGGGCGCAGAACCTTGGCCTTGGCCTCGGTGGTCTTGATGGAGCCGTTCACGAACAGCTGGCTGGCCAGGTTGGACAGAATGTGCTTCTGGTGGCTAGCCGAACCGCCGAGACGCGGGCCCTTCTTCGGGGTAGGCATTGTTGTACTCCTCGTGTTGTTTGTGTCAGTGCGCTTTGTTTACTCGGCGTTTACTCAGCGTCATCCATGGCGCCGTCGACGAAGTCGCCGGTCTCAGCGTCGTAGCCCTCGAGCTGGGTCGGATCGAAGTCTTCCGGTGCGTCCTTGAGGGTCAGGCCCAGGGAAGCAAGCTTGATCTTGACCTCGTTGATGGACTTCTGGCCGAAGTTGCGGATATCCAGCAGGTCCGATTCGGTGCACTCGGCGAGCTCACCGACGGTGTGGATCTCCTGGCGCTTCAGGCAGTTGTACGAACGCACGGAGAAGTTCAGGTCCTCGATCGGCATGTTGTACGCGGCGATGTACTCCGTCTCCTGCGGGGACGGGCCGATCTCGATGCCCTCGGCGGCGGTGTTCAGCTCGCGTGCGAGGCCGAACAGCTCGACGAGGGTGGAGCCTGCGGACGCGAGGGCGTCGCGGGCGGTCATGGAGTTCTTGGTCTCCACGTCGATGATCAGCTTGTCAAAGTCGGTACGCTGCTCAACACGCGTCGCCTCAACCTTGTAGGAGACCTTCAGCACCGGCGAGTAGATCTGGTCGACCGGGATACGGCCGATCTCGCCGCCGGAGTTGGTCATTGCCGGAACGTAGCCGCGGCCACGCTCGACAACGAGTTCCATCTCCAGGCGCGCCTGCTCGTTGAGCGAGGCGATGTGCAGGTCCGGGTTGTGCACGGTGACGTCAGCCGGCAGATCGATGTCTGCGCCGGTGACCTCGCCCGGGCCTTCCTTGGACAGGTACATGACCACCGGCTCGTCGGAGTCGGAGGACAGGACCAGGTTCTTCACGTTGAGGATGATCTCAGAGACGTTCTCTTTGACACCGTTGATCGTGGTGAACTCGTGGAGCACACCGTCGATCTTGATGGAGGTCACGGCTGCGCCCGGGATGGACGACAGCAGCGTGCGGCGCAGAGAGTTGCCGAGGGTGTAGCCGAAACCAGGCTCGAGCGGCTCGATGACGAACTTCGAACGGTTGGTGTCGATGTATTCCTCGGTGAGCTGAGGACGCTGCGAGATGAGCATGAACTTCTCCTTCCGGCGACCGCTATATGACGCCGTAGAGGGTGCCAGCGAGGTGAGTCGCCGACACGGATGACAGTTGAAAGGGCGCCGTCGATAAGCAATTGCTTGTCGACGCCCCGAAGAACCGCAATGCGCGGAACTTCTACTTTACTTCGAGTAAAGCTCGACGATGAGCTGCTCCTGCAGCGGCACGTCGATCTGAGCGCGCTCGGGCAGCTGGTGCACGAGGATGCGCAGGGTCTCCGGAACGACCTGGAGCCACGCCGGAACGACAGAGTCGACCAGTGCGTCCTGGGCCTCTTCGAACCAGAGCATGCCGCGGGACTTTTCGCGCACGTCAATGATGTCGTACTGGGTCACGCGGTGGGACGGCACGTTGGTCTTCTTGCCGTTGACCATGAAGTGACCGTGGGACACGAGCTGACGAGCCTGACGGCGGGTACGCGCCAGACCAGCGCGGTACACGACGTTGTCCAGACGGGACTCCAGCAGGATGAGCAGGTTGTCGCCGGTCTTGCCCGGGAGGCGGTTAGCCTCCTCGTAGTAGCGACGGAACTGCTTCTCCATCACACCGTAGGTGTAACGGGCCTTCTGCTTCTCCTGGAGCTGCAGCAGGTACTCAGATTCCTTGATGCGAGCGCGGCCAGCCTGCCCCGGAGGGTAGGGACGACGCTCGAAGGACATGTCGCCGCCGACCAGGTCGACGCGCAGGCGGCGAGACTTACGGGTAGCAGGGCCGGTATAACGAGCCATGATGTATTACCTCTTTTCCTTTCTCACCAGTTAAACGCGACGACGCTTCGGCGGACGGCAACCGTTGAACGGCTGCGGCGTCACGTCGGAGATCGAGGACACCTCCAGGCCGGCAGCCTGGAGCGAACGGATTGCGGTCTCGCGGCCGGAGCCCGGACCCTTGACAAAGACGTCGACCTTCTTCATGCCGTGGTCCATTGCCTTGCGGGCGGCGTTCTCGGCAGCCATCTGCGCGGCGAACGGCGTGGACTTGCGGGAGCCCTTGAAGCCGACGTGGCCGGAGGATGCCCAGGAGATCACGTTGCCCTGCGGGTCCGTGATGGACACGATGGTGTTGTTGAAGGTGGACTTGATGTACGCGTGGCCAGCGGCCACATTCTTCTTGGCTACGCGGCGACCGGAGCGGCGCGCAGCAGCGGAGCGAGTCTTCGGTGGCATAGGTTACTTCTTCTTTCCTGCGATGGTCTTCTTCGGTCCCTTGCGGGTACGCGCGTTGGTCTTGGTGCGCTGGCCGCGGACCGGGAGTCCACGACGGTGGCGCAGGCCCTGGTAAGAGCCGATTTCGATCTTGCGGCGGATGTCAGCCTGAACTTCGCGGCGAAGGTCACCCTCGACCTTCCAGGAGTTCTCGATGACATCACGAAGAGCGGCGACCTGATCGTCGGTCAGGTTGTCGGTGCGCAGGTCCGGAGAGATGCCCGTCTTCTCGAGCAGCTCCTTGGAACGGGCCGGGCCAATTCCGTAGATGTAGGTAAGTGCGACCTCCATGCGCTTGTTGCGCGGCAGGTCGACACCAGCTAGACGTGCCATGTGGTACGTGCCTTTCGGGTTGTTTCGGTGGTTTTCTCCCCACTCGTCCACGCCACGCGGCACTTGTGTCCGGTCCGAACCGGACTATTGGGCCGTGATTCACGTGGCTCCAGCCACCGCAGCCGGAGGTTGCATGGAATGACTCGTCGTACGTCGGTGTACGGCGAGCGCGATCCGAGAGTAAGGAGGCTTCAGGTCAGTTGCGACTGACTCACAACGCCTTTATTCCCCTACAAGGGAATTCTCGGTGGAGAATTACTTGTAGCGGTAGACGATACGTCCGCGTTCCAGGTCGTACGGGGACAGTTCCACGACGACGCGGTCCTCGGGGAGGATGCGGATGTAGTGCTGACGCATCTTGCCGCTGATGTGGGCGAGAACCTCGTGCCCGTTGTCGAGTTCGACACGGAACATCGCGTTCTTCAAGGGCTCGATAATGCGGCCCTCGACCTCGATTGCGCCTTCTTTAGCCATACACTCCGCTTTCCCGGCACCGTGCAAAACTGCTGGTGCCTAACGTATTTGAGTCAATTGCTTGTAGTGCGCTGGGGATTTCCCCGCACACCACCGATTCACTCTAGCCATCTACCTGCGGAAAAGCAAAATCCTCCCAGGCCCCGGTTCGGGCGGGGTCTGGGAGGAGGAGCACAGCTCCGATTCCGTCTTAGAAGACGTGGACCTGGTCGCCGATGCGCAGGGTATTGAAGTAGGTCTGCGCGTCGCCGCGGTACATGCGAATGCAGCCGGCGGACTTGATCGACGGGTCGCCCTGGTGGAACGCGATGCCGTTGTTGGTGAAGTAGGTCGCGAACGGCATCGGGGCGTTATTGAACTCGTGGGAGATCTCGTCCTTGACCTTGCGGTTGACGTAGTGGAAGCCCTTCGGGGTCTCCTGCCCCGGCTTACCGGACGACATGCGGACCGGACCGTAGGTGATCTTGCCGTTTTCCTGCAGCCAGGTGCGCTGGTTCTTCAGATCGACGCATGCGCGCGCCGACGGTGCGCAGCCCTGCGGCTGCTGCGGCTTGGGTGCCGGCTTCGGCTTGGGAGCCGGCTTCGGCGCGGGCTTGGGTGCCGGCTTCGGTTTCGGCTTCGGCTTGGGCTTCGGGGTGTGCTCAGCGATCAGGCCCGGAGCGATGGCCTCGACGAGGCGGTCGATGCCCTCGTGGAGCTGCTTCTCCTGTGCCTTATTGCCGCCCGAGATTGCGGAGGCATTGGCACGCAGGGCGTTGCGTGCGTCCCACACCGCGTTGCGGGCATCAGTCGTGATCGTCATCGACGCAGCCTGCAGAGACTTCTCAGCCTGCTGGAGGAACGGGGAGTTGCTCGATGCCGAGGACAGGGACGGAGCAGCCGGTGCGGCATCAGCCGTGGCCGGGGACACGACGAGCGCGACAGCGATGCCGGCACCTGCGAGCAGGGAGCCCGCACGGCGGACGAAGCGGGAGGTGGTCGTTTCTTTGGCGTGGCGCGGGATAGTGAACATGGTGGAAAGTATAACCCTCTTCAAGTAAAAACCGGGATTGAAGCCGTCAGCCAGCGCGGCGTTTACCCCTCCCGAGGGGTGAGAATGCGCGGGCCGTCGGCTGTGGCGGCCACAGTGTGCTCCCAATGGGCGGCCGGCGAACCGTCCGCCGAGACCACGGTCCATTCGTCGTCAAGCACGACAGAGTCGGTCTCGCCGCCGAGGATCAGCATCGGTTCGATCGCCAGCACGGAGCCTTCCGCAATGCGCGGGCCACGGCCGGGGCGACCCTCATTGTGCAGGTACGGGTCCTCGTGCATCTCACGACCGATTCCATGCCCGCCATAGCCGTCGAGAATGCCGAGCTTGATGCCGTATTCAGCTTCAGCTTCGCGGGTGGCGCGCTCGAGGGCATGGGAGACGTCGGTAAGCCGGTTGCCGGGAACCATCGCCTGGAGTCCGACGTGCAGCACCTGCTCGGTTGCGCGATTGAGCTTATCGACGTCCGCTGCCAGCTGCCCCACCCCGAAGCTCCACGCCGAATCACCGACCCATCCGTCCAGTGTGGCACCGCAGTCGATGGAGACTAGATCTCCTTCCTTGAGCACGACCTTCGTATTAGGAATGCCGTGGACCACGACCTCATTCACCGAAGAGCAAATGCTGCCCGGGAAACCTCCGTAGCCCTTGAATGTCGGAATCGCACCGTGATCGCGGATGACCTGCTCCGCCACCGCATCCAGATCAGCAGTGGTGGCTCCGGGGCGCGCCGCCTTGCGCACTTCCACAAGCGCGGCACCGACGATGCGTCCCGCTTCTTCCATCGCGTCGAGCTCCCCCGGTGTTTTCGCCGGAATGGTCTTCTTGCGGTCGAACAACATGAGCGATTTCCTCCAAACAAAAGAAAGCGCTGGCCCAGTACAGGCCAGCGCGAAAGGTTGTGAAACGCGGGGTGGTTACTTACCCAGCTGCTCCATAGCGCGGGCGTTGACCTCGTCGACGTCACCCTCGGCGTCGATGTTGATGATCGCATCGCCGTAGTGGTCGATCAGCGGAGCCGTCTCATCGCGGTAGACCTGCAGACGGGTGCGGATGGTGTCCTCGTTGTCATCTGCGCGGCCGCGGGCCAGCATGCGCTCGACCACGACGTCCTCGTTGATCTTGAAGTTGAGCACGCCATCGAGCTTCTGCTCGTTGCGGGCCAGCAGTTCTTGGAGGATCTCGGCCTGCTCAACGGTGCGCGGGAAGCCGTCGAGAAGCCAGCCGTTCGCCGCGTCCTCCTCGTTCAGGCGCTCCTCCACCATGCGTGCGGTGACGTCGGTGGGGACGAGCTTGCCAGCATCGATGTACTCCTTCGCCTCCTTGCCCAGCGGGGTTCCTTCACCGATATTCGCGCGGAACAGATCGCCCGTAGAGATATGCGGGATGTTCAGCTTCTCCGAGAGAATCGCTGCCTGGGTGCCTTTGCCGGCACCGGGAGGGCCGAGGAGAACGAGACGCATTATTTCAACAGTCCTTCGTAGTTGGATTGCAGTAGCTGAGATTCAATTTGCTTCACCGTGGTAAGCGCCACGGAGACCATAATCAGGATAGCCGTGCCGCCGAAGGCGGACATCGTTCCGCCCCCGCCGCTGCTGCCGCCGATGCCGAGGTCCAGAGCGATATTCGGCAGGATCGCGATCAGGCCGAGGTAGATCGCACCGACGAACAGCAGGCGGTTCATCACGAAGGAGAGGTACTCCGCCGTCGGGCGGCCCGGGCGGATACCCGGAATGAAGCCACCGTACTTCTTCATGTTGTCTGCCTGCTCGTACGGATCGTACTGGATGGAGACGTAGAAGTACGCGAAGAAGATGATCAGAACGAAGTACGTCAGGATGTACTGCCAGGACGCCGGGTTCTGCAGCCACGCCATGACGGTGGACATCCACCAGTTATCCGGCGGGGTCGGCTTGTTGGAGTTGATGATCTGGGTGATCAGCACCGGCACGTACATCAGGGAGGACGCGAAGATCACCGGGATAACGCCGGCCTGGTTGACCTTCAGCGGCAGGTAGGTGGAGGTGCCACCGTACTGGCGACGACCCACCATGCGCTTTGCGTACTGCACCGGGATGCGACGCTGGCCCTGCTCGATGAAGACGATGCCAACGACCAACAGGATCACAGCGGCGATCACGACGCCGAAAACGACCGGGCCGGACTGACGGAAGATATTCGCGCCGTCGGTGGGCAGACGCGTCGCAATACCCGCGAAGATCAGCAGGGACATACCGTTGCCGACGCCCTTTTCGGTGATGATCTCACCGAGCCACATGATGAGCACAGCACCAGACGTCATGACGATGACCATCATCGCCAGTGTCCACAGGTTGCGGTCCTCCACCAGGACGGGCACGCCCTGGCCCAGGAGCTGCTCGCGGTCAGCCAGTGCCACGATGCCCGAGGACTGCAGCAGAGCCAGCGCCACGGTGAGATAACGCGTGTACTGCGTCATCTTCGCCTGGCCGGACTGGCCCTCCTTCTTCAGCTCCTCGAAGCGCGGGATCACGACGGTGAGCAGCTGCACGATGATCGACGCCGTGATGTACGGCATGATGCCGATAGCGAAGATCGATAGCTGCAGCAGTGCGCCACCGGAGAAGAGGCTAATCACCGAGAAGATGTTGCTTTCATCTCCCTGGGTGAGCGCGTTGAGACGCTCCGCGATGATTCCGTAGTCAACTCCCGGGGTCGGGATCTGTGCACCGATGCGGTAGAGAACGATCAGCGCAATGGTGATGAGAATCTTCTTGCGCAGATCGGCATCCTTGAACGCCTGAACAATGGCTGACACGTGGCCTCCTGGCTCCAACCGCCCTGCAGCCGGGGCCGCAGATGGTCTCTGTGGCTGCGCGGTAGGTAGCGGACAGTAGATAACGTACGTTGATGCCTGGTCCGGCTACCCGACGTCCCGCCTGGGCGGTCCCGCCGGATAAACGGTAGACATATTTTGACTCGTCCACCCTACCAGGTGGGTATGCGAAACCACGATTCCCCCGGCAAGCTTCCGTTTATGAGGGCCCGCAAAAGAGAAAACTCCCCGCCCGAGCAGTGCGTGCACACTACCCGCGCGGGGAGTTTTTGAGTTCAGAGCGGACTAGTTTAGTCCTCCTTGGACTCCGTCTCCTCAGCCTTGTCGGCGTTGTCAGCCTTCTTAGCCTCAGCAGCCTTGTCAGCGACCTCGGTGGTGGAGCCACCAGCGGCCGCGATCTTCTCGGCGGCGGACTTGGAGAACTTCTCTGCGGTGATGTCGAGCTTGACGGAGATCTCGCCGTCGCCCAGCACCTTCACCGGCTGGTTCTTGCGGACCAGGCCAGCTGCAGCGATGTCAGCGGTGGTGATGGTGCCACCCTTCGGGAACGCCTCAGCCAGGTCGGCAACGTTGACCACCTGGTAGACGATCTTGTTGTTGTTCTTGAAGCCCTTGAGCTTCGGCAGACGCATGTGCAGCGGCATCTGGCCACCCTCGAAAGCAGCGGAAACCTGCTTACGAGCCTTGGTGCCCTTCGTACCGCGGCCAGCGGTCTTACCCTTGGATGCCTCACCGCGGCCGACGCGGGTCTTGGCCTTGTTTGCACCCTCAGCCGGGCGCAGATCATGGAGCTTGATGATGTCAGCCATGTCAGTACCTACTCCCCTGCTACTTCTTCAACGGTGACCAGGTGGGCCACCTTGAGGATCTGGCCGCGGGTCGCGCTGTTGTCCTGCTTGACGACAGACTGACCGATCTTGCGCAGACCGAGAGCCTCGAGGTTCTTACGGGTAGCCGGCTTCTCGCCGACCTTGCCGTGGTGAAGTGTAATTTTCAGTGCCATTGTGCTTAAGCCTCCTGTCCTGCGCGCTGACGCAGCATGCGTGCGGGGGCGACTTCCTCGATGGACTTGCCACGACGAGCGGCAACTTCCTCGGGGCGCACAAGTTCCTTCAGGCCAGCAACGGTGGCCTTGACCACGTTGAGGGCGTTGTCGGAACCCAGCGACTTAGCCAGGATGTCCTGGACGCCGGCGCACTCGAGCACCGGACGGGCAGCGCCGCCGGCGATGACACCGGTACCGGGAGCAGCCGGACGCAGCATGACCACGCCTGCGGCATCCTCGCCCTGAACCGGGTGCGGGATGGTGCCGCCGATCATCGGGACGCGGAAGAAGTTCTTGCGAGCCTCTTCTGCGCCCTTCTGAATAGCGGCGGGGACTTCCTTCGCCTTGCCGTAGCCAACGCCGACCATGCCCTGGCCGTCGCCGACCACCACGAGGGCGGTAAAGGACATGTTGCGGCCACCCTTGACGGTCTTGGCAACACGGTTGATGGTGACAACGCGCTCGATGTACTTATCGCGCTCGTCCTGTGCACCACCGCGGCGGTCGTCGCGGCGGCCACCACGGCCACCACGGTCGTTGCGGTCATTGCGTCCGCCGCGGTCGTTGCGGCCGCCGCGGTCGTTGTTGTTCTGCTTGTTCTGGTCGTCGGCGGATGCTCCGCCGTCACGCCGTTCACGCTCGGCCATGTCGCGATCCTTCCGTTGAGTTTCGTCTGCGGTGGTCATTAGAACTTCAGACCACCTTCGCGGGCGGCGTCGGCAAGCGCGGCGACGCGGCCGTGGTACTTGTAGCCGCCACGGTCGAAGACGACCGTTTCGATGCCGGCTTCCTTGGCGCGCTCAGCGATGAGCTCGCCGACCTTAGCTGCCTTAGCCTTCTTGTCACCCTCAAGGGTGCGCACTGCATCTTCCATGGAGGAAGCGGACACGAGAGTGTGACCGGCCAGGTCGTCGATGACCTGGACATGCATGTGGCGGGAGCTGCGGTGCACGACGAGACGCGGGGTCTCCGGGGTGCCACGCAGGGTCTTGCGGATGCGGTTGTGGCGGCGGACGCGGGCCTCGCGGCGGCGGGTAGCAATGTCCCGGCCGACCGGGGTGCGCTTCTGAGTAGTCTTTTCTTCAGTGCTCATGGATTACTTACCCGTCTTTCCGACCTTGCGGCGAACCTGCTCGCCCTCGTAACGGATGCCCTTACCCTTGTACGGATCATCCTTGCGGAGGCGGCGGATATTCGCCGCGACCTGGCCAACCTGCTGCTTGTCAATACCTTCGATGGAGAGCTTCGTATTGCCGTCGACGGCGAACGTGATGCCCTCCGGAGCCTCGATGAGGACCGGGTGCGAGTAGCCGAGGGAGAACTCGAGGTTCTTGCCCTTGAGCTGGACACGGTAGCCGACACCGAAGATCTCCATGTTGATCTTGTAGCCCTCGGTGACGCCGACAACGCAGTTGTTGATCAGCGAGCGGGACAGACCGTGGAGCGAGCGGTTGTCGCGGTGGTCATTCGGACGAGAAACCACGATCTGGTTCTCTTCAACGGCTGCGGTGATCGGTTCCGGAACATCGACGGTCAGGGTGCCCTTCGGGCCCTTGACCTCGACGTGCTGGCCGTCGATCTTGGTTTCCACACCGTTGGGGATGGCGATAGGTGCGTTACCTACACGAGACATATCTGTTCAACCTCCCTTTACCAGACGTAGGCGAGGACTTCCCCACCTACACCCTTCTCTTGGGCCTGACGGTCGGTCAGCAGGCCGTGGGACGTGGAGATGATCGCCACGCCGAGGCCGCCGAGAACCTGCGGCAGGTCGTTGGACTTCGCGTAGACACGCAGACCGGGCTTGGACACGCGACGCAGACCAACGATGGAGGTCTGACGCGACGGGCCGTACTTGAGCTCGAGGGTCAGGGTCTTGCCGACCTTTTCTTCCTCGACCTTGTAGTCAGCGATGTAGCCCTCCTGCTTGAGGATCTCCGCGATGTTGACCTTCAACTTCGAGGAGGGCATGGACACGGTCTCGTGGTGCGCATTATTTGCGTTGCGCACGCGAGACAGCATGTCCGCAATGGGATCTGTCATGGTCATGGTTGACCGCTTACCTTTCTCGTTGCGGTTCCCATAACCCACCTGGTCCATGTGCCCGAAAGCACTTTGAACTCGCGTTTTCCGTGTGTTCTGTCGGGGGCTACTACGAGTGGAAAATTCACCTGACCGGCGTGTTTTCCGACTCAAACAGTGTGGGCGCTCCTTGCCGCTCAATAACGGAAGATGCTCGCCGCCACCCTTCATACGGTCCGCATTTCGGCGGGGGGCCTGCAACAAAGTTGGATGTATACGTTCAATGCGGATCTGGCGCACGCATACCGCGCGCGCAGAACCTTTGGTAAACCATACAGGTCAGGGCAAAGAAAGCACAAATTGCTTAGCGACGCCCTGCCTGCCCCCTTCATCCCCTAAAACTTCAGCATCTGGTTCAGGGCCGGCCATGCCGCGCCGACACCGAGACCCACCATGCCGAGCACGGCGATGATAATGGTCGCGAGAATGCCTTCCGGCGAGCGGATCCCGGAGCCGTCCACGCGGTGGGACGCGGGCCCTTGCCCCGCCACTTAGAGGTCGGCTCGACCACGTACCCGGTCACCGGAACGAGCTCGCCATTCGCGTCGGCCGTGGTGGACATGATCTTGGTCGCTTCATTCGGGAGATCAGAATCAGCTGAGCCCAAGACATTGGAGTACGGCACCGCTCGCGCCAGTCATGGCAGACGCGGCCAGAGTCGCCGCGACCAGAATTCCGCCCAGACGGGGCACGCAACTTCCTGAGAAAACGCTTATTAGCACCCAAAAATTAGCTAGTTTCACCCCCAAACGTAGGTGCATAAAATATTTTTTGGGTCGGGTCTCACGGATTCACGTCGGCGTCGATAAGCGGTCTTTAGGGTGAGACCATGCCACGAGGAAGAATGGAGATCCCGCTGAACGGGATGCGCATCGGAACGGCATCGGCCGGCCTGCAGATCGAAGGTTCGCCACGCCCCAGCAACTGGACACAATGGGCCAACGCCGGACATATCAAGGACGGCACCAGCCTCCACCCCACCACCGATCACTGGACACGGTGGCGGGAGGACAACGAACTCATGGCGGAACTTGAATTCTCCATTGCCCGCGTCGGCGTCGAATGGTCCCGCATCGAGCCCGAACCCGGGGAATACGACACAGAAGCGCTCGAACGATACGCCGAGGAATTCCGCGACCTCAAAGCGAAAGGCATCGAACCGCTAGTCACCCTCCACCACTTCGGGCAACCGCTGTGGCTCGAGCGCCGCGGCGGTTGGACCGACCCGGACATCGTGGAGAGGTTCCTCGCGTACGTCGATGTTGTGCTCGACTACTTGGGCGAGCTTATCGACGACTGGGTCACCCTCAACGAGCCCAATGTCTATGCCTCCGAAGCCTTCTTATTCGGATCCCAACCCCCTGGTTCCGGTGGTTTTATGAAGATCAGGAGGGTCCTGCAAAACATGGCTGCGGCGCACCTGCTCGCCTACGAGCGGATCCACCGTCGCCTCGACGCTCCCGGCCGTACCGTCCGCGTCACCTTTGCGCACCACAAGCGCGTTTTCGCCCCGATGAACCCCCGCAACCCGATCCATCGGTTCATCACCCCGATCGTCGAGCATCTCTTCCAAGGCGCGATGGAAAAGGCTTTTTACCGCGGTATTTTCCTGCCGCTCATCGGCCGGCCCAAGGCACTCGACAAGGACTTCATCACCCGCGCCAAAGCCGCCGCCGCGCTGACTCGAACGCCGAAGACGACGAAGCGCTTCGTCGACGCCATCGCCATCAATTACTATTCCCGCACCGCCGTCAAAGGCTTTGACGACGCCACTTTCCCCGGCCGCCCCACCAACGACCTCGGCTGGGAAATCTACCCGCGCGGCATCGTCGACGTCTCCACTCACTTGGCTAAAGAATTCGCCCTGCCGATCTGGATCACGGAAAACGGCACCGCCGACAATAGCGAGTCCTTCCGGTGCGGCTTCATTCTCGACCACCTCGAAGAGCTCGCCCGCTTGAATTCAGGCTTGGACGCACCCGACGGCACGCCGCAGTCCCGGGTGCCCGTCGAGCGCTACTACCACTGGTGCTTCGTGGACAACTGGGAGTGGTCCGAGGGCATGGCGCAGCACTTCGGGGTCGTCGGACTCGACGAGAACCTCGACCGGCACGTCAAACCCGCCGCGCGCATGCTGCGTGACATCATCCGCGCCGACGCTTTGACCCCGGCGATCGATGCGCAGTACCGGGAAGCTACAAGCAGGTAAACACTGTGACTGCCACCGTGACAACCACTGTGACGACCATCGCGGAACGCCACCCAAAGGCCTTCTTCTGGAAATTCGCCCTCGCCTATATCGGCACGTGCCTCGTGTGGGCCGGCCCGTCGCAACTGTTGCTGGCCAACCAGATGCTCGCGGTCCGCCCCGGCAGCCACGAGGGCGCACTCGCACTTCTCATGATGTGCGGCGGCGCATCCTCCGTGGCCACCAGCCTCGTCGTAGGGTTCATCTCCGACCGCTCGCGCTTATCGACGGCATCTGCCTGGGCCCGCCGCTGGGGCAAACGCTTCCCGTGGATCTTGGTGGCGGTACCGCTGGCGTCGATAGGCATGCTCGCGATGTCCGCGACTCCCGGATATTGGGCGTTGGTCGCCCTGTGGTGCCTGGTGCAATGCTTCGTCGCGTTCATGACAAACAACCTGTTGACCATCACTGCCGATGTCGTTCCGCAGAAGCATTTCGGTGTCATCTCCAGTGTCCTCGGCGTCACCTACGTTCTCGGGCTGGTGGGCGGAACTGCGCTTGCGAGCCTTCTCCCGCTGAACTGGGCGTACATCGTCATCGCGGGACTTGCTTTCGGGATGGTGATCCAACTCGGTTTCGGCCCCGGCGCGATCGACGCCGCCGCCAACCAGTCGACCCTCGACGATCAGGCTGAGCTCGGCACCGTCGTCTTCGACCCGGATGCCGAACTGGAGCGACTGCCGCTCAATGCCTACCGGAACTACGCCACCGTCTTCCTCGCGCGCTTTGTCATTCACGCCACGCAATACACCGCGTTGTTCTACCTGCTTTATTACCTCCGCGACCACATCCGCGTCGCTGACCCTGATATCTGGGTCCTCATCCTCACCGTCATCTTCGCCGTGGTCACCATGGCCGCCGCGGCCGGGAGCGGTGCCCTGTCCGACAAACTCCAACGTCGCAAGATCTTCTTCGTCGCCGCGGCGGTAGCGATGGCCGCTGGAACACAGTTGATGGCTTTCGTGAGCACCCTGAAAGCCGCGATCATCGCCGCTGTCCTGCTCGGATTGTCGTGGGGCCTGTTCACCTCCGTCGAGCAGGCGATGATCAACGAGTCCCTGCCGTCGAAGGTCAACCGTGCCCGCGACGTGTCCATCATGACGTTGGCGCAGGGCTCCGCGAATATGATCGCAGGCCTCCTCGCCGCCGCTGGCCTGCGGTATCTGGGCGGTTACCCCGGCCTCTACCAGGCCTGCACGGTTGCCTGCGTCTTGGCCGCGCTACTGGTGCTGACCGTGCGTTCCTCGCGCTGACGCCCGCAAGTTACGGGACCAGGACGGTGTGGAAGTACGTCGTCTGGGTCTCGTTGAAGTTGTTGTCCGAGACGACGATCAAGGTGCGGCGCCCGTCCTCGGTGCGCGGACCCCATGCCAGGCCCTCGACGTTGTCCGGGTGCGGCTTCTCGGTGGCGAAATCGAAGACGAGTTCCTTGGACACCGTCTTCTCGTCGCCGTCCAGCTTTTCTTTGCCCAGCACGTCATCGGCGCCGTCGAGATCGAGCTTGTAGATCTCAGCCTTGTTCTCGCCGTTTTCGCCCAAGTCCTTGAAGAAGCCACGCTGCAGCATGTAGAGATCGCCGTTGTCGTCTGCCAAAAGCGACGTCGCGCCACGTCCGGCTTCGAGCTTGACAACGAGCTCGCGGGTCGGCTTGCCGCTCTCCAGGTCGTAGAAGGTGATGCGGTTGACCGATGCGTCCTTCTCTGAGTTCTTCGCGCCATCCTGGGCGAGGGCGTTTTCTTCGACGGTGACGGCTGTACGCCCGCCGTCGATAAGCGTCATGCCCTCCGGCCCGTTGTTGTTGTAGATGCCGCGCGTGGAAACGCCGTTGGGCACCTGGTAGCCCGGCACGTCGATGCGGCGGATTTCCTTGCCGTCAGGCGCGGACTCGATGAGCTGCGGCGCGACGACCTGACCGGGTTTGCCGTTACCCTCCGTGGTCCACAGGAAATTGCCGTTCGGCAGGACACGGATTTCCTCCGGGTCAATGAACTCGTCGTAGGCCTTGCCCTCCGGATCGGTGAACTCGATGACCCCGTCGCGGGTGAATGTCTTGTGGTCCGTCGTGGTGAAGACATAAGCGCGGACCGGGCCGTGCTCGTTCTTGTCGTCGGAGAGAACGACGTAGCGGCCCGGCGCGACCTCGTCGATGCCGCTGAACCCGCCAGCAGCCGGATCATCGTTGACGGCGCTAAAATCGAAGCGGTTCGCGTACTCCGCCTCCATCGGCTCCGCTGGTGCGGGCTGATCCTTGTCCCCCTTCGAAGAACCCGGCAGCCCGCCCGTGATCGCCTGGATGATCACGAAGCTGAGACCGCCGAGCACCGCAGCTGCGGCCACGACACCCGCCAGCGCCGCCGGCACCGGCACCGTGACCCCACCGATATTCACCTCGCGCTGCCCGAGGCCTTCCAGGTCGAACGGCAGCGACGACATGTCGTTCAGCCCAGGAATAGCGGGCGCGGGTGCAGGCGCCGGGGCAGGCTGCGGAGCGGGTGCCGGCTCAGGGTGCCCGCCGTGTGCGACCGCGGGTGCCGGGTTGACTGCGAGGGCGACCGAAACGGTGAGGGCGACAGCGGCGCGGACTCCGGGTCGGCGGCCAGCGGCGAAACGGGTGGAACGGGACATGACTACTCCTGTGGCTCGGCGAAACGTGATTCCAAGCCTAAGAAGCTCCGCGTGTGCCGCAAGCGCTGCAGCGGTAATTCATGTCCCCGTAATAGACGCGTTGATCCGCGTTCAACTCGCCGGAGCGCCCCGGATGTGGCCTAGCACGGCAACGCCGGGCGCGCGCGGACACGAGTCTGGCCGAGATCGCTGGTCTCCCCCGCACTCACGCCGCGGAAATACGACCCGGCGTCGACCGTCGCCTTCGATGCGCGGTTGGTGAATTCGATGCCCTGCTGCGCGGCGAAAGCGCTCATCGCGTCACTTGCTTTATCGCGGTCGTCCATCAGCGCGAGGGCGTATTCTCCCTTGCCTGCGGCGACCGTGCCTTCAGCTGCCTGCAGCCGCTCAGTGACCACGCTGATGAACCCGCCCATGAAAGAGCGACGCGCCACCACCGTCGCCACACCGAGTACGCGGCTGCCGCTGATCTGCTGCGCCCCGGCAGCCATCTGCGGGTTGAGGACGCCGAAGAGCATGTCCACCCGCTCTATGTGGCGGCGGAGGCCGAAAGCGGTGACGGTGGAGATTTTGCGGGAGCGCCTGGTGCTTTCCATGTAGCCCATGCAGTGCAACGCATTGCAGAGATTCAGCAAAAGCGACGCTTGCATGTCGGTATAAGAGCCGCCCAAGGCGAATGTGCGCATAATCACCTCGTCACCGTCGGTCGGGTTCCGCAGGTCCCTTTCCTCGAAACCGTACGCCGCCATGAGCTCAAAAGCCTTCTGGTAAAAGATCTCCCCCTCGGCCGTGCCGGCCCGGTCCGCTGCCTGGTTAAGCAGCTTTTGAACACGTTCTTTGACCTTGTCGATATTCGTCGTACCCATAATGTCCCCCTTGGTTTTGTTGTATGGAAGGTACGCCACTGGTTCTATCGCGCGCATGCACCCACGTCGTCTGCTGTCGAACACCGCCCTGTGGATAACTTCGTCCCCGGCACAATATTGCGGCCGGGACTAGGGTCGGGAACTAAGGCTGCCAACTGCTTTTGCACAGCAGCGACAACGAGCGAAGGAGCATCAATGATCCATCCGAACGCATCGCGCAAGGTCGACGTCGACACCAACACCCCCACCCCCGGCAACAAGGTCGTTCTGATCGGTGCCGGCGACGTCGGAATGGCCTATGCCACGGCCATCGTCAACCAGGGCTTGTGCGACCACCTCGCCATCATCGACCTGAATGAAGAGAAAGTCTGGGGCGAGGTCGCTGACCTCAACCACGCTGTGCCGTGGTCCGGACACAACACACGCATCACTCAGGGCACCTACGAGGATTGCCGCGACGCCGCTGTCGTGGTCAACTGCGCGGGCGTCGCCCAGCGCGACGGCGAGACCCGCCTCGAGCTCGTCGGCCGCAACGTGAAGATCTTCAAGTCCATCGTCGACGAGGTCATGGACCACGGCTTCAACGGCATCTTCGTCGTGGCCACCAACCCGGTCGATGTCCTCGCGTACGCGACCTGGAAGTTCTCCGGCCTGCCGTCCAACCGCGTCATCGGCTCCGGCACCGTGCTGGACACCGCACGCTACCGCTTTGCTCTCGGCGAGTACTTCGGCATCAGCGCTTCCTCCATCCACGCCTACGTCATCGGCGAGCACGGCGACACGGAGCTGGCTGTCGTCTCTTCCGCTTCCGCAGCGGGCATCCCGCTGACCACCCGCCTGGAAAAGATGGCGGAGACCGACCCGAACACCTCCAACAAGATGGAGGAGATCTTCGTCAAGACCCGCGACGCGGCCTACGACATCATCCGCGCGAAGGGTTCCACCAGCTACGGCATTGGTGGCGGTCTCGCCCGCATCACCCGCGCTGTACTCAAGAACGAGGATGTCGTCCTGCCGGTCAGCGCCCTGCTCGAGGGACAGTACGGCGAAGAAGACATCTACATCGGCACCCCGGCCGTGATCAACCGCAACGGCATCCAGGACATCATCGAGCTCTCCCTCGACGAGCGCGAGTCCGAGCAGTTCGCTCACTCCGCTAAGGTCCTGCGCGATGTCATGACCCAGGCGGAGCTCACGGACTAGTTCCCGCTCTAACCGCGGCCGCTACTCGCGGCCTTTCTCTCGCCGGTCGAGCATCATGCTCGCACCGGCGAAAATTATGCTCCAGACAATGACGCTGACGATGGCCCACCACAGTGGGTCGGTGACGAGTTGGTCACCATCGTTGGTCACCTGAGCTCCTTCGGTCAGCGGATACCGGGTCAACACGGCCGCCCCGTACAGCGGGGTGAATCGTGCGGCCTGCAGCATTGCGCCGGAAAGCGGAACGAACATATTCGCCGCGAAGCCGAGCACCACCACCGACATCGTCGCGATGGACACGGAAGCGGGCGTCTTCAGCGCCTGCGCCCACACAAGCCCGTAGAACCCGAACGGAAGCGACAGCAACGAGGTGAGCAAGAATGTTTGCCACCAGGCATTCGGCTGCATCTCGGCGTTGAACAGGGCGCCTGTGAGGAAGACTGCGGCGACGGGCAGCACGGCATGCACGGCGATGAGTAGCAGCCTGGCCCCCATGATCTGCGAGCTGCGCAGCGGGGTCAGCGCGAGCGTTCGCCCCCACCCCGTGATGTTCTCTACGACGGCATTGCTCGCCGTGGAGACAGCTCCAGTGATTCCGCCGTACAGGGCCATACCGACCATGACGTAGGCGGCGACATTGCCGTTGCCGAATTCTGCGTCGGTTTGCTGGGTTGCCGAGCTGAAGATGAGATAGAAGACGACGGGGAGCACGACTGAGGAGATGAGCGTGCTCCACCGGGTGCTGATGCGTTTGAGGTTAAAGAGTGCGAATTTTGCGGAACTCATGAGTTGATCTCTTTTCCGGTCAGCTCGATGAATGTGTCTTCAAGCGTGGAGGGGGTCACGGTGAGATTGCGGGCGTCGGTTTCCGTGAGCAACCAACGCACCAACTCATCGGAATTCCCGGTTCGCACCGTCAGCGTTCCGTCGCGGTACTCAGCCCCGGGAACCTGCTGCGCATATTGCTTATCGACGACAGCGCTCACCCAATTCCACCCCGTGGCCTCCCGCAGTTCTGTGGCACTACCATCTGCGATCACTTGCCCCTTGTCCAGGATGACGATGCGGCGCGCCATCTGTTCGGCTTCTTCCAGATAATGCGTGGAGAACAAAATGGTCCGCCCGTTTCGGGCTTGCTCATGCATGGCATCCCAGAACGTGTGCCGTGCAGCGGGATCCATGCCCGTTGTGGGCTCGTCGAGCACGAGGATGTCCGGGTGCCCCAGCAATGCGAGCGCGAACCTCACCCGCTGCTGTTGCCCGCCCGAGCACTTCCCTACCCTGCGTCCTGCAATATCCTGCAGACCTGCCGCTTCGATGGCGCTGTCGACGCTCATCGGATCGTGGTGGGTCGACGCGATCATCGCGACGGTGTCGCGCACCGTCAGGTCCGGCAGCAGCCCGCCGGTCTGCATGACCGCGCCGATACGTGCATCGCGCACAGCATCGTGCGGAGTCGTTCCAGCAATCCGCACGTCCCCCGATGTAGGCCGTGTCAGTCCGAGCAATAGGTCAATCAACGTCGTCTTGCCCGCACCGTTGCGCCCAAGCAAGCCGACTACTTCGCCCTCCCCGACATCCAGCGAGACATCGTTGAGGGCCGTCACACTCCCGAATTCTTTTTTCAATCCCCGTGTTTGGATCACAAAATAAATTTAAGCGTGATGTGGCTCACTTGTCCATATATTTCCCTTATTTTTTGGCGAGTAGACTCGCGAGCGGATTCTCGCCCGGAAGGAGAAAAGCATGATTTCCTACTTGACCGACATGGACGGCGTGCTGCACCGCGAGGGATCGGTGATCCCGGGCGCTGAGGAGTTCGTCTCCGCCCTGCGGGAAGAGGAAATCCCGTTCATGGTGCTCACGAACAACTCCATGCAGACGCCGCGGGACCTCTCCGCGAAGCTCGTGCGCATGGGCCTGAACATCGACCCCGAACGGATTTGGACGTCCGCGACAGCCACCGCCCACTTCCTGTCCAAGCAGGCGGGCGAGTCCAGCGCGTACGTCATCGGGGAAGCAGGCTTGACGACGGCTCTTCACGAGCAAGGCTGGATCCTCACCGACGCCGACCCCGCCTTCGTGGTCCTGGGTGAAACGCGCACCTACTCCTTCGAAGCGATTTCCACCGCGGCGAACCTGATCATGAACGGTGCCCGCTTCATCGCCACCAACCCGGATGTGACCGGCCCCGGCCCGAACGGAGTCGTGCCCGCCACCGGCGCAGTCGCCGCGATGATCACCGCCATGACCGGCAGGAGCCCCTACTACGTGGGCAAACCCAATCCGGTGATGATGCGCACGGCCCTGAACAATATCGGCGCCCACTCCGAAAACACCGTGATGATCGGCGACCGCATGGACACCGATGTCAAAGCCGGCCTCGAAGCCGGCATGCGCACCATCCTCGTGCGCACCGGCATTTCCGACGACGCCGAAAT
>ERZ1031273.309-NODE-309-length-20988-cov-12.429704_pt1 | contig 20988 bp, 15 predicted proteins | sample MGYA00516575_ERZ1031273 | MGnify/ENA primary metagenome ERZ1031273 (study PRJEB33718, sample SAMN03159816) | human skin metagenome | collected 2014-02-25 | study: EMG produced TPA metagenomics assembly of the PRJNA266117 data set (Human skin bacterial metagenome... | reverse complement strand
GTGGGCTCGGAGATGTGTATAAGAGACAGTGGCGACTCCTCCGGCGGTGAAGAGGACAACGGGGAGCTGGCCGGTGCGGGCGACTTCTGCGACCAGGTCATATGGGGCCTGGAGTTCCTTTGCGGCGACGTAGAGTTCATCCGGGGTCAGGGCGCGCAGGCGGTTGATTTCAGCGGTGATGGTGCGGATGTGCTTGGTGGCTTCCGACACGTCACCCGTTCCGGCTTCACCCTTGGAGCGGATCATGGCGGCGCCTTCGGTGATGCGGCGGAGTGCTTCACCCAGGTTGGTGGCGCCGCACACGAATGGCACGTCGAACTTTTGCTTGTCGATGTGGTTGACGTAGTCGGCTGGTGAGAGGACCTCGGACTCATCGATGTAGTCCACGCCCAGCTCCTGCAGCACCTGCGCTTCCACGAAGTGGCCGATTCGCGCCTTGGCCATCACCGGGATCGACACCGCGTTGATGATGCCGTCGATGAGGTCCGGGTCGCTCATGCGGGCCACGCCGCCCTGGGCGCGGATGTCGGCGGGCACGCGCTCCAGGGCCATGACCGCGACTGCACCGGCGTCCTCTGCGATCTTCGCCTGGTCCGGGGTCACCACGTCCATGATGACGCCGCCCTTGAGCATGTCGGCGAGTCCGCGCTTCACGCGGCCGGTGCCGTGGTGGTTTACATTCGAGGTGTCACTCGAGTTGGTCATATTGGGCTCCTTTGTCTGTACGTGCCTGTATCAGCGCTTTTAGTTTTGGTCTAGGCCAAAAGAATGTACCACGTCACAGCCTAGACTGGGGCATGTGACTCACCACGTGGAAATAACTGGGCAATCTGCGAGCGACATCGCCGACTCGGTCCGCACCCTCATCGACCGCGGGCACCTGCGCCCCGGCGACCTGTTGCCACCCGTACGCACCCTCGCCCGAGATTTAGGCGTCAACCGCAACACCACCGTGGCTGCGTACCGACTGCTGGCAACCTCCGGACTGGTGGTTGGGCAGGGGCGCGCCGGCACCCGAGTAGCCGACCTCTCCCCCGGCCCTCAGGACGGGTACGCGACAGATGGGGCGGATGACACCTCGGCCCAGGTGGTTGACCTTGCCAGTGGCAATCCGCTTCCAGCGCTGATTCCCGATCTACGCCCGGCGCTCACCGCCGCGGCTGGGCACACGGTGCTGTACGGCGAGCCGGTGATCGACGCGGGGCTTGCGCGGTGGGCGCGGGACTGGTTTGCGCCGGATGTGCCGGGGGCGTTTGAGTTGTCTGTGACCTCAGGCGCGGTGGATGCGATTGAGCGGTTGTTGGCACAGTCGCTCATGCGTGACGACGCGGTGGGTTTGGAGGACCCGTGCTTTTTGGCGAGTCAGCAGACGGTGCGGTTGGGCGGGTATCGCACGGTGCCGATTGCGGTTGATGAGCGCGGCATGACGCCTGCGGGGCTGCGGGCCGCGCTTGAGGCGGGCGTGCGCGCGGTGGTGTGCACGCCTCGGGCGCAGAATCCCACGGGCGCGTCGATTGATGCCCAGCGGGCCCGGCAGTTGCGTGAGGTTTTGGCCGACTACCCGTATGTGCTGGTGATTGAGGACGATTATTACTCGTTGTTGTCGCGGAGGCCGTTTGAGTCGATTGTGGGGCCTGAGCATCAACGGTGGGCGCTGGTGCGGTCGCTTTCGAAGTTCATTGGGCCCGATATTTGTGTTGCCCTGGTTGCTTCTGACCGGGAGACGGCGTCACGGTTGGCGTTGCGGTTGAGCCCGGGCACCACGTGGGTGAGTCACTTGTTGCAGCGGATAGCGTTGGCGCAGCTCACCGATGCCAACGCGCGGGCGCTGATTGAGCGCGCCGCCGGCGTTTATGCGGATAACAACGCAGCGTTCGCGCGGGCGCTTGCTGAGCGCGGAGTTCATGTTGGGGTTGGCTCTACTGGGGCTGGCGCTGTGCGTGCTGGCGACGGTATCAGCGTGTGGGTGCCGGTGAAGGCTCCCGCCGCCGAGGTGGCCGCCCGCTTAGCCCGTCACGGCTGGACCGTGCGTCCCGGCGATGAGTTCGGCCTCACCGAGGATGGTACTGCCAGCCGTCACATCCGCGTTACCGTCCATGAACTGAGTGAGCCGCAGGTTGAGGCTTTTGTTACGGACCTTGTGGTGGCTGGCGGGTATGCATAGGCGACGCACAGTGATCACGTGACCCGTTCACCACTATGCAGATGAGTTAGCGAACGCTTCGAGTTGTTTGTAGTGCGTTTCATGTAGCGGCGATGCAGGAGGATAAGACAACACGGTGCCGATCCGTGGAAACTCCCATTCCACTCCCCCGTCGCTTGTGCGCTTGGCCGTGAGGTGACCCTCGGTTTTGGCCATGTGGTGCCTGCGACACAAGGGGTGCAGGTTCTCAAGTATGGTCTGGCCACCGTTCTGCGGGTTCGCCTGGTTAAACGGTTCGATGTGGTCTTTGTCGCACGCTTTGGCTAACCGGCTACACCACGGCGCGGAACAGTACACCCATCTGGCTTCGAGCGTCCGGGCCATCTGCTTGGTCACCCTGTACCTGGTCGGCATAATTTCGCACACTTCTCCCGAGGTTGGGTCAGTGAAGTATCTGTATACCGACGACGCTTGTCTTAATAATTTGTCTGTGGTGTAAGAATCCAGCGCGAATTCGTTGTTCACCATCACCGGCACCGGCGGACCTGTCGAGCCACCACTTTTCGCCAGGCCTTCTCGCTCCTGAAGCTTAGATCTGCCCACTTCGCGTGGCCCGTCTCTATCTATTGCTCCAGGCTCGCCTTCATCTATATCCGGTAGATTATCTCCACCTATTTCTGTTGGCCTGCCCCCTTTTTCTGGTGGCCTGCCTTCGTTGTCCATGAACTGGATCAGCGGAACCATTACGCTGATGCCCGCTTGGGACTTGAGCCACTCTTCGTTAGTGGGAATCGAGATGGTAAGTTTGACTTCTTTGACTTGCGTAGCACCGTGAGCTTCGTCTTGGTCGAGCCACATCTGTATGGCTTCGTCACCGTACTGTGGCGCCGGGAGATCGTCATTTTGAGTTACGCTAGCTGGCTTCGTCTTTCCCGTACGAGTAATCCGGGCCTTTATCTGAGTCGCGGGCCGAGCCCCAACGGCCATGTCGTACATCACCTGGTGGAGCAAACGCTCTTCGTCTATTTCTACCTCCCCCATGCTGCGCACTGGGACTTCTGTCGTAGGCGTGAACTCTTCGCTTCCGATGTGTGCCGAAAAGCTACCGATAGCGCCATGAATAATGGCGCGGGCTCCACCTTCAAGCCGCTTAAACATCGCTTCGATTTCAATGCTGGGGCCGATCAAACTCAACACTGATTCCCCACCTGGATTGTGCGTGCACACTACCCGGCGGTTTTCTCTCACAAGTTCGTTAGTTTCTTGAGGAGTGGAGAGCATCGCAATAATTTCATTGACATACTTCCTAAACACTTTCGGTGAGGCATCCAGTCGCCGATCCATCATCAACCGATCGAACGCAATAATGTCGATGCCAGCCATTGCCACCTGCGCGGCAGTTGTGCGCACGCGCTCATACGACAGTTGACCGTTCTGGACGTAGCTCCACAAGCCTGGCATCAGAAGCGCCATAGTCACGATGGGTCGCAGACGGGAAGTCACCTGCCGTCCGGTGCAATCGAGAGCTGTTGCAAAAATCCCCACGTCTTCGATGGGCAGTTCATACTGGAGCCGCACAATGTCTTCGACGAGCACATATCCCACGCCGTCTATTCGCACATACTTGGTGGGAGTGCTGAGACCACCAGATAACTCAGCCAACTTGGACGCCTCCAGCCTCGCTTTTTCGAGTTGCCTGGGCGTCATTACCGGGAGGCATTCCACGAAATGCTGAACGACCGCACGCGCCAGCGCAACGAGACCCGCATCGGCTACACGACGAGCTTTCGTCAATACATCAATCTCACGGCAACTACGCTCTTCGATTCCTCGTTCGTACATGATACTCACCTCCTCACACCTCTACTCTATTATTATTCGAACGGGGGCGCAAGAGTGAATGCGATCTTTTTTCGATTTATTTTCGACAGCCCCAGATCGTCGCATCACCGGGCCATCACCGCGCCAGCCTCACAAGCTAGGCACACCGGTCTTCGGGCAAAACACGGGCGAACAAAACCCCGCCCCAGCACAAAGCGCAACCCACCCTCACCCTTCCAGTTCGGGCACCTCGGCGCGGGCTTGTTCAAAGACTTCCTTGGCGGCGTGCAGGTTAATCACGCCAATGACCAGCCCCACAACCACATCCGGCCACACGCTGGCCCAAAACACCGTCACCACGCCAGCGGCGATGATCAGCACATTCGCCAGCGCATCATTGCGCGCCGCCAGCCACGCGCCCGTCATGAGCGCACCGCCACCACCGGACCGCACCCGGAACAACAACACCGCACTCACCACGTTGATCACCAGCGCGCCCACCGCGGTCACCGACAACGTAAACGGCTCCGGCGGCTCCCCCGTCACCAGCTTCACAGCCACCATCACGAACGCCGCCACCGCAGGTATCAAGATCAGCCCCGCCAACGCGTAACTGGCCTTCCGCCGCCCCGCCAGCGACCAGCCCACTGCTGTCAGCACCAGGACGTTGATCAAGGTGTCTTCCAAAAAGTCAGCTGCGTCGGCAAACAACGACGCGGAACCGATCACCAGCGCCACGACACTCTCGCCCAGGAACCCCACAAAGTTGATCGCCGCCACGATCGCAATCGCCGTACGCGCTCTCCCGGACACATTCGCCGCGTTAATATTTTCCGGGTTGGTCCCGCCCGGGTTGTCGTTCTCCTGGTCGTTGTCTCCCGAGGTGCCAGCCGGTTCCAGCTCAGCCATAGTTTCCTTCCTAATAGGTGAGGCGCACCCTCGCCGCGTTCGCCACTTCCCTATTTACCCAACAACCCGCACAAAGCAAAACCCGAGGTGACAACCACCTCGGGCATGCTATTCATGCTTTCATGTAACGGCTTCTCGTTGATTGTTTACTCTTCAGCGCCACCCCGAGAACGAATCAAAACCAGATGCCAAACACCCGCCCACAGAGCTAACGGCACCCCCAGCGACAGGACAACGAGCGAAGCAACTCCAATGCTGATCCAACCGTCGCCAGCAAACTGTGAGCAGAGAAGAAGACCGAGGCCAGCCACAATCAAACCGGCTGAACACCACGTCACACCTTTAAGAAGACCCGGCGTCGTTTTGCCCGCACTTATTGTCATGCCCTGTTTCCTTTGTTTTTGTAGTGACACCTTCAGAAACACAAAAGCCCGTGGCCAAAAACGACCTCGGGCTTTTGAAACGAGCTTTAGCGTGAGTAGTGCTCAACGACCAACTGAACGTCGCAGGTCACTGGAACTTCTTCGCGCTTAGGGCGACGCAGCAGCGTAGCCTGCAGAGCTTCCAGGTCAACGTTGAGGTAACCAGGAACGGCAGGAAGCACGTCGCGGTGCGCACCAGCAGCAGCCACCTGGAACGGATCCATTGGCTGTGAACGTTCGTGCACGTGGATCATCTGGCCTTCCTTCACACGGTAGGAAGGACGGTCCACACGCTGACCGTCAACACAGATGTGACGGTGCACCACGAACTGACGAGCCTGGGAAATGGTGCGAGCGAAACCAGCACGCAGAACCAGAGCGTCCAGACGCATTTCCAGAAGCTCAACCAGTGCTTCACCGGTCAAACCAGACTCTTTACGAGCTTCCTTGTAGGTCTTGAGCATCTGAGCCTCGCGAATACCGTACTGAGCACGCAGACGCTGCTTTTCCTTCAGACGGATCGAGTAGTCAGAGTCATTACGACGACGAGCGCGACCGTGTTCACCCGGTGGGTATGGACGGCGTTCAAAGTACTTTTCAGCTTTCGGGGTCAGTGGAAGACCCAGGGCACGCGACAGGCGAACCTGACGGCGTGAACGCATTGCAGATGACATGTTTACCTTTCGGTTTGGTATTGCGTCACACCGCGACGTGGCCGTCTGCACAGCCGAACTCGGATCGTGGTGCAACAGTTGTTTCCCCCTGTGGGAAAGCAATCGACGCATGCGAGCCCACGCGCACGAAGGCTGCCCGAAAACGGGCACAACAGCAAAAAACTTTACCACGGTAGCCATAGCGACCGCCAGTTCGTACACTGAATACATGGCTGAGACACCTCGTACCAAGTCCCACCTGTCCCAGATCCGCTCGTGGTGGAAGACCCTGAGCGACGATCACTTCATCGCCCTCGACCCACCCACTACGGACCGCTACACACAAGGCCACCTCCACGAAGACGCGGCAGAAGTCAAAGCTGAGCACGACCTCCCCCAGGACATCTCGTACGCAGGCTGGCACTGGCAAACCCACCAACGCACATTCACCAAGAAGGGTGAACTCCTCGACCCCCTGTACATCCACTGGGGTGGCGACCGCGACACCGTCCGCGCTCACCTGGAAAACCTCCCCGACGGCTGGAAGCTGACCGGCGGCGAGACCGACACACAGTCGTTCCAACTCGACCTCAACATCACACGCGGACTCCCCGCGTTCACCGACCACAGCGCCACCTACCGGCTCCTCGACCGACTCAAAAGGGAGATCCAGCAGGACCTCGACCAGCGTGAGAATCCCGAAGATGCTTTAGAGGATCACAACATCCCACCGGCCACCCAGAAGTGGCTTCACGACTTCCTCGCACACACCATTAGCGCGCAGCAAACCGGAGATGACCCATCAAACCAGCCACCAAATCGCATCATCGACTCCCTCCTCACCGTGATGTTGCAGACCGCGCTCTTCACCCACGACGAACTCGACCGACTCACAACCAAGCCCTACCCCATCGCGAACAGCATCACCCTGCTCGAAGCACTCCTGGAGGCCCAACACCCAAACGCCCGCGACTATGCCGACGACATGGGCAATGAAGCAATCCACGTACTCGGGTACCACCCCAACGCCATCACGCTCAGCATTCTCAAAGACCTGGCCCCCAAGAACCACTCCGCGCTGGGCGACTACATCACCGTCCGCGCCCACGTGGAAAACGCCCCCGACATCGTCACCGCCGCATTAGCCACGATCGACGAAATGCCACCCGACTCCTGGACCCACCTGCGCAGATCCGCCGTGGCCACCGCAGTGAGCAACTGGTTCACCAAACAGATGACCGATGAGCCCTCCCACCTCCGCTGGAACCTCGGCGCCCTGCGCACCGTGACCGACGATCGCCTCCCCGTCGAGTTCCGCGCACCCGCCGCTCGCAAAGCACAAACCCTCCTCAACGCAGTGGACGTCGCTCCGCACCTGCCCCCTGCCGACCCCGCCGTTTGGCAACCAGCCGCCCACGACGCGCGCCAGACGCTCCCTCAACTCCTCGAACAGTCGCCCCCGTGGCTCAACGGAGACCGGTACGCACTCGATGACTCCTACGCCGAGTTCACCACCGTCGACGCCACCCACGAAACCTGGCTGCGCGACGCCCTCACCCAGCCCGACCGCACCATCACCGCCTACGCGTTCATTCTGGGAACCCTGGTCGACCACGACCTCGGCACCACCCATGACATCGACACCTGCACCCCACTGTGGCGCAAAACCCTCACCAAAAAGGACGACTACAGCTGGGTTTTCCGCCATCCCATGGTCGCCCTCACCGACCTGTGCATCCGCCACGATCACCCGCTACTGAAAAAGCTCCTCGCCTGGTGGGATAAAGCCACGCCTAAGTGGAAACACGACCTGAAAGCGCTCGTGGAACTCATGACGCACACCCCGTCCACCCACGCCGAGGCGGTCGACCGGTTCCGTACCGTCCCTTACGGGGAGGCGACCCACCAGTTCTTCACCCAGTACGTTCTGTCACGCGCCCGTGCCCGGGGAACCGATCCGTGTACAGAAGCCTTGGAACTCGTCGAAGACCCAGCGTTCACCGATCTCAAACTCAAAGCGGACCGCGAACACATCCTCATGTCCGTCGTTGTCCCCGAACAGCCTCTGTGGGGCTACGACCACCACCAGGCACTGGACCGCGCGCTACGCGTTCTCGAAGACCCCGACTCCCCACGGGCCTTCATCGACGCCGCCTTGTACACACTGAACACACCCCACGTGAAAAATGACTACGACGCCACCCACCTGGAGCGCGTCCAACTCCGCGGGATCCCGCTGGCCCTGCGCCGGCAGCGGGCGCTCGAAAAGTTCGGCGCCAGTGACGATGACGGCGAAGCCTAGTACTGCCCGCTACTTAGGCTCCCGCAACTGCTGCAGGATCGCCAGCCGTTCAGCCATGCCCTTTTCGTAACCGTTGTCGGTGGGGTCGTAGTACTGCGTGCCCAGCAACGAATCCGGCAGATACTGCTGTGGCGACACCGAATGCGGGAAGTCGTGCGAGTACTTGTACCCCACGCCGTGCCCCAGCCCCTTGGCACCCGGGTAGTGCGCGTCCCGCAAATGCGGCGGCACCTCACCCGACTTGCCAGCCTTCACATCGGCCAACGCCTTGTTAATCCCCATGTACGACGCATTCGACTTAGGCGCCAACGCCAAATACACCACCGCTTGCGCCAACGGAATCCGGCCCTCCGGCATCCCGATCCGCTCCACCGCCGTCTGCGCGGACACCGCCACCGTCAACGCGTTCGGATCGGCCATTCCAATGTCCTCCGACGCCGCAATCACCACGCGCCTGCAAATGAACCGCGGGTCCTCACCCGCTGAAATCATCCGCGCCAAATAGTGCAACGCCGCATCCGGGTCCGAACCCCGAATCGACTTAATGAACGCACTAATCACGTCATAGTGCTGGTCCCCCGCCCGGTCGTACCGGACAACGGCGGCCTGGGACGCCTCGGCCGCGTGCCTCTCCTCAATCACGGGCGCCCCGGAGTCCGCGCCGCTCCCAGCGTCCGCGCCGTTCCCCGCGTCCCCCTCAGCCTTCGCCGAGGCGGCCGCCGCTTCCAGCACGGTCAGCGACCTGCGTGCATCCCCGCTGGCGACCGACACGATGTACTCAAGCGCCTCCTCGGACAGCTCGAACTGCCCCGCCAAACCCCGCGGGTCCGTCACCGCGCGCGTGACCAACGTGCGCAGGTGTTCTTCCGTCAACGGTTTGAGTTGCAACACCAACGACCGCGACACCAACGGCGCAATCACCGAAAACGACGGGTTCTCGGTGGTCGCCGCCACCAACACCACCAGCCGGTTCTCGACCGCCGGCAACAACGCGTCTTGCTGCGCCTTGGAAAACCGGTGGATCTCGTCCAAGAACAACACCGTGGTCAGCCCGCGCATCTCCCGGTCGCGCCGGGCGTTCTCGATCACCTCACGCACGTCCTTCACACCCGCGGTGATCGCGGACAACTCCACGAACCGTCGCCCCTCGGCGTGGGACACCGCGTGCGCAATGGTGGTCTTCCCCACCCCGGGAGGGCCGTACAAAATGACCGAGGTGGCCCCGGCTACCCCGCGCGGGTCCGACTCGGCGAGTTGCCTCAGCGGCGAACCCTTAAACGTCAGATGGTCCTGCCCTACGAGTTCGTCGATAGAGCGCGGGCGCATACGAACGGCCAGGGGATCAAGCACCGATCCCCCGGCCGCGTCGTCAAAAAGGTCCACTCTTATTCGTCGTCTTCCGGCGTGTAGTCCACGCCCGCTTCCTTACGCTGCTGGTCCGTAATCGGAGCAGGAGCAGCCGTGAGCGGGTCGTACCCGTTACCCGACTTGGGGAACGCAATCGTGTCGCGAATCGATTCGGTTCCCGCCAGCAGTGACACCAGGCGGTCCCATCCGAACGCGATACCACCGTGCGGAGGCGCACCGAACTTGAACGCATCCAGCAGGAACCCGAACTTCTCTTGCGCGTCATCCTGGCTGATACCCATGACCTTGAACACGCGTTCCTGGACGTCTGGACGGTGGATACGGATCGACCCACCACCGATCTCGTTACCGTTACACACGATGTCGTACGCGTACGCCAGTGCCGATCCCGGGTCCGTGTCGAACGTGTCCGCAAACTCTGGCTTAGGCGCGGTGAACGCGTGGTGAACAGCAGTCCATTTACCGTCGCCAACTGCCACGTCCCCGGCAGCCACTGCGTCCTCGGCCGGTTCAAACATGGGCGCATCCACGACCCACACGAACGACCAGTCGCCTTCCTTGATGAGGCCAGTGCGCTCACCGATCTCAACACGCGCAGCACCCAGCAGCGCACGCGAGTCCGTAGCCTTACCGGCTGCGAAGAAGATCGCGTCACCCGGGTTGGCGCCAACAGCAGCAGCCAAACCGTCCTTCTCTTCATCCGACAGGTTCTTGGCCACCGGACCGCCCAGCGTGCCGTCTTCGCCCACCTGCACGTATGCCAAGCCCTTGGCACCGCGCTGCTTAGCCCATTCCTGCCACGCATCGAACTGGCGACGAGGCAGCGACGCTCCACCCGGGTACACAACAGCACCCACGTACGGCGCCTGGAACACGCGGAACCCAGTGCCCGCGAAGTACTCCGTGAGGTCCGTCAACGGCAGACCGAACCGCAGGTCAGGCTTGTCGCTTCCGTACTTTTCCATGGCGTCTTTGTACGTCATGCGCTCAATGGGCGTAGGAATCTCAACATCAATGAGCTTCCACAGCTCAACCAGAATCTCTTCGGCCAACGCGATGATGTCGTCCTGCTCCACGAAGCTGGCCTCGATGTCCAACTGCGTGAACTCAGGCTGGCGGTCAGCGCGGAAATCCTCGTCACGGTAGCAACGCGCAATCTGGTAGTAGCGTTCCATTCCAGCCACCTGCAACAGCTGCTTAAACAGCTGTGGCGACTGTGGCAACGCGTACCACGAACCCGGCTTCAGGCGAGCAGGCACCACGAAGTCACGCGCACCTTCAGGTGTTGAACGCGTCAGCGTAGGCGTTTCAATTTCAATGAACTTGTGCTTGTCCAGCACCTGGCGAGCCGTCTTGTTTACGTCGGAGCGCAGGCGTAGCACGTTACCTGAGGCCGGGCGACGCAGATCCAGGTAGCGGTACTTCAGGCGGGTTTCCTCGCCCACCTTGGAGTCTTCCGCATGTTCCGACACCTGGAACGGAAGCGCCGCCGACTGCGCAAGAATCTCGACATCCGTGTCGACAACCTCGATCTCACCTGTGGGCAACGCGTCGTTCGTGTTGCCTTCCGGACGTGGTTTCACCGTTCCGGTGACCTTGACGACCGTTTCGTTCTTCAGTTCATCAGCAACGTCTTCGTGAACCACGACCTGGACGATGCCCGACGCGTCACGCAGATCAATGAACGCCACACCACCGTGGTCGCGGCGACGATCGACCCAACCGGTCACGGTCACAGTCTGATCGACGTGGTCAGTACGCAAGCTTCCAGCTTCGTGAGTACGTAGCACCGAAGAGTCTCCTAGAGTAGAAAAGTCAGTATGTACATCCTAGGTTAATCCAGGATGATTCCCGAACCAGGAGAACGCATGGAAACTCAACCCGAGGACGTTGACAACCCCACCTCGGCACAAGTGCAGGTGGCGGCCGAAACCTTCCGCATGCTCTCCTCGCCCACCCGCCTACTCACCGTGTGGTTTCTCACCCACAACGAGTACGACGTGACGGGACTTGCCGACGCGACTGGCACCTCGGTCCAGTCCATCAGCCAGCATTTAGCCAAAATGCGCCTGGCCGGACTGGTGTCCTCCAGGCGCGACGGCCGCCGCATCTACTACGTGGTCGACGACCCGCACGTGGTCACCATGGTCACCCAAATGTTCGAGCACATCGCGCCCGACGGCTCGCTGGCCCCGGACCCGGAGTAGTTACCGGACCCGCAATAGAGGGGCCCTAAACCACCCGCACCACCTGTGGCCACAGGTCCGCAGCCGGCGGAAGCCACTCGTCGGCAGACGCAGCTTCCTGCTTCCCCGACCGAATGTCCTTGACTTCGTGCCCCGACTCGCCGTCGGTAAACCACACGAACGGGATCCCCCTCTTGTCCGCAAACTTGATCTGCTTTCCGAACTTCGACGCCACCGGCGACACATCCGCAGGAATCCCCCGCTCACGCAAGGCCCGCGCCACGTTGTTAGCTTCCGCGCGCGTCTCCTCGTCGGTTACAGCCACCAAAACAGCCGTGGGAACCTCGCGCGTCGCCGTGAGCACCCGGTCTTTACCGATCAACCGCGACATCAACCGCGACACCCCAATGGACATTCCCACGCCCGGGTACACGCGCTTATCCGTGCGTGCCAACGCGTCATAACGACCGCCGGAGGCCACCGAACCCAAGGACTCGTGCCCCTGCAACAAGGTCTCGTACACGGTCCCCGTGTAGTAATCCAGACCTCGGGCGATCTTCAACTGCGCAACCACAGATCCCGGCGACTGCGCGTGCGCCTGGTCAATGAGCTTCACCAGCGCCTCCACGCCTTCATCCAGCATGTCGTTGCTGACACCCAACGCCGCCACCCTGTCTGCGAATTCCGCCGTTGCAGACTCAATGTCCGCCAGTTTGAGGCATGCCTCCGCCTGGGCCGAGGTGGCCCCCGCCTCCTCCTGGAGAAGTTCGGCTACCCGTTGCGGGCCGATCTTGTCGTACTTGTCGATACAGCGCAAGACCGCGGTGATGTTTTCTAGACCCACACCTCGGGCAAATCCCTCAATGAGCTTGCGGTTGTTCGCAACCACCTTCACCGGAGGCACTCCCAACTCGCCCAAAGCGTCAAACGCCTGCACAATGACCAACGGCACTTCGTATTCAAAGTGTTCAGGCAGAGTGTCTTCGCCGATCACGTCGATGTCGGCTTGGATGAACTCGCGGTATCGGCCGTCCTGGGGTCGTTCTCCACGCCACACCGGCTGGATCTGATACCGCTTAAACGGGAAATTCAAGTGACCAGCGTTTTCCACCACGTAACGCGCAGTAGGAACCGTAAGGTCGAAGTGCAACCCCATAGGGTTCTTTTCGGCACCCTCCGAGTGCAGACGCGACACCGCGAAAATTTCCTTGTCGATCTCACCGTCTTTAGCCAAGGCCGAGAGTGGTTCAACCGCGCGCGTATGGATCCCCGCGAAACCGTTGAGCTCAAACGTGTGCTTGAGAAGATCGATAATCCGTTCTTCAACAGCGCGATCGGCGGGTAACCATTCGGGAAAACCTGAAAGTTTGGCGGTTGCCACAGTACTAACTCCTTATATGCCCAGATTTCTGGCCATACCTATTATGTCAGCGCTCACGATGAGAGCGCGTTGCGGTTACAAAAACGGGTTCACGCGCTTCTCATGGTCAAGCCGCGTAGCAGGACCGTGGCCCGGGTACACCGGCTGGTTCGCAAGCCCCTTCACGATCTCCAAGGACCGCTGCATGGCCTCCGGGTCACCGCCGGGCAAGTCCACGCGCCCAATCGAACCAGCGAACAATACGTCGCCAGTGAAGAGAAGGGACTCGCTTCCTTCCGTCACTTCAAACACGCACGAGCCTTCTGTGTGGCCCGGCGTGTGAACGATCCGGATATCCAGTCCGGCAAGCTGCAACACATCGCCGTCTTCATAGCGCTGCACCTGAGGTACTTCCCACTGCGCAACGAGTGGCGCGAGCATTGCCTTGAACTGCGGATTCATGGTGTCAGCTGGACGTTCCACCCGGTACACGTCGTCCGAGTGCAGGTACGTGGGCAGAACACCGAACTCTTCGTAGAAGTGCGGGAGCCCCAGAATGTGATCCGGGTGCCCGTGAGTGAGCACGAGCGCCACCGGAGTGAGCCCCTCTTCTTTCAGCAACTCGTGAAGTTCAGGAGCACCGTTGAGACCAGCGTCGAACAGCACACACTCCGATGCACCTTCACGCGCAACCGCGTAACAGTTGACACCCAAGAATTCGGCCACACTCGAAAGAACAAACATAAAGCAAGTGTACGAAGATCCCCCATAACCCGCGAAAACAGCTATGCTAAAAATGTTGTCAACACTGCCGAGTGATCACACGTGATTCGACCGGCACCGCAAAACAGTAATCCTAGGTAACTATGTCTGACTCACCCGCACCCAAGCCTCGCCCTATCCCACGCCCAGGAGCAATTCCTCAGCCGGGAACCCAGCCGGTAGCATCCGTTGCCCGAGACCGAAAAGCGGAGCTGGAAAAAGCACGCGCATTCGGCCGTGTGGACGAAAACAACACAGTCTTTGTCAAAGTGGTGGGCGGTGAACGCGAAGTTGGCCAGTACCCCGACGCTGACCACGAGCAGGCCCTCAACTACTTCGCCAAGAAGTACCTCGAACTCGTCGAATCAGCAGACCTCCTAGACGAACGCCTCAAGGCCGGTGCAAACGGTGAGACCATTCGCCAGGCAGCCGTCAAACAGCGCGAAGCACTCGCAGACGCGCTCGTCGTTGGTGACCTGAACGCTCTCGAAACCTCCCTGACCGAACTCGAAGAACGCGCAAAGGCTGCCCACGCACAGCAACAGAAGCAGCACGAACAAGCTCGCGAAGAAGGACGCCAAGCACGCGCGGCCATCGTCGAAGAAGCCGAATCGATCGCCGGAACCGACCCCGCGCGCGTGCAGTGGAAGAACTCCAGCAAGCGCATGAACGAACTGTTCGACCGCTGGAAGGAACTACAGTCCACCACCCCACGCTTGCCTAAGGACCAGGACCAAGAACTGTGGGGACGCTTCTCCAAGGCCCGCAACAGCTTTGACCGTCACCGCCGTGAGTTCTTCAACGAACTCGACAAGCGCTCCGCAGAAGGCAAGCGAATTAAAGAAGGCATCGTGGCCGAAGCTGAGTCCCTGTCTAACTCCACCGACTGGCGCGAAACCGCGGCCAAGTACCGCAAGCTCGTTGACAAGTGGAAGGCCGCACCTCGCGCACGTCGCAAGGAAGACGATGCTCTGTGGGCACGCTTCCGCGCAGCTCAAGACGTGTTCTTCAACGCACGAAACGCACAGAACGAAGCCCTCGACGCTGAATACCAGGAGAACCTCAAGGTTAAAGAGGAACTTTTGGAACAGGCACGCGCCCTGTTGCCTATCGAAGACATCGAAGCGACCCGCACAAAACTGCGCACCATCCAGGAAAAATGGGAAGATGCCGGCCGCGTCCCACGCGCCGATGTATCCCGTATGGAAGGCGAACTGCGCGAAGTTGAGCGCGCGCTCGCCGACGCTGAAAATGACGAATGGAAGCGCACCAACCCCGAAACCAAGGCCCGCACCAGTGGCGTCATGGCTCAGCTCGAAGACGCTCTTGAGGATCTGCGCAAGGAACTCGAGGCCGCACGCGAAAAGGGTGACTCCAAGCGCATCTCCCAAGCTGAAGAAGCTCTCAACACCAAGCAGGCGTGGTACGACCAGCTGAGCAAGACCGCACAGGAACTCGGCTAGTTATCCACAGATCCTTCTCCCCCTCTATGAATTGACCGCAAAACCGGTCACAGTTGTTACATGACACAACTGTTCAGAGCGGGAGAAGGACTCTCACACCACCAGCTCATCTCACTTGAACTGGATGGACTACTGACCCCACTGACAGGTCAGTGCTGGGTCGCATCAGGTGAACCCATCACCCCCGCCGTGCGGTGCAACGCGCTCACTACCCCCGGTTTCACACACGTGGCTTTCTCTCACGAAACTGCCTACTGGGTGTGGTGGGGAGAAGGCATGGCGCCGGAAACCACCTCGGTCTCCCCAACCAGACGCAAGCGGATCCGCACAATTCACAACGGATTCCACATCCACGACAATCTGGTACCCCAGGGGCACACAGTGAAACTCGGTGAGAACTTCGTGACGTCCGAATCCGCAACGCTCTACGCGCTCATGTACGAACTGTGCGAAGACCGCGTTGCACCAGAAACCAGCGTGAAACGCGCACGCGACCTGCTTCTGAGCATCCCCGCTGAAACACGCGTGGCCTTCGCCAATTTCCTGCGAGGCCTGTACCGTCGCCCGCGCCTGACCCGCCTACGAAGACTGGTCCGCCACGCTGACCCGCTGATCGCGAACCTAGGTTGATTTCAAACGGTACACGTCGAAAACACCATCGACCTTGCGCACCGCATTGAGCACGTTGTCCAAATGGCTCGCATCGCCAATCTCAAACACGAACCGCGACTGTGCCACACGCGCCTTCGACGTCGCAACAGATGCGGACAAAATATTCACGTGCGTCTCGCTGAGCACGCGCGTAATGTCCGACAGCAACCCGGCACGGTCCAACGCTTCCACCTGAATCTGCACCAAGTACACGCCCGACGACGTGTCGTTCCATTCGACCTCGACCAAGCGCTCCGTGTCATAGGACGCCACGTTGGCGCAGTCCTTGCGGTGAACCGAAACACCGGACCCGCGCGTCACGAACCCGGTAATCGGGTCACCGGGAACCGGGGTACAGCACCTAGCCAGCTTGATGAGGATGTCGTCGACCCCCACCACGCGCACGCCTTCGGACGAGGAGTGGTGGCCGCGGGACTTACCCGTGGGGTTCGCCGGTGGGATCGTGGTCTCGTTCGAATCGTCCTGCGAACTGTCGACTTCTTTGGCCAACAAGTCAACCACGTGGGCCGCCGAAATCGTGCCCTGTCCAATCGCCGCATACAACGCCGTCACGTCGGGCAACCGCTGCTCGTTGGCGACAACCACCAGCGCTTCTTGGCTCATGAGCCGCTCAGCCGACAAGTGGTGGCGACGCATCGCACGTGCCAACTGATCGCGACCGTTTTCAACGGCCTCTTCGCGCCGTTCTTTAGAGAACCACTGGCGAATCTTGTTGCGCGCCCGCGGTGACGCGACAAACGCCAACCAGTCACGCGACGGCCCAGCGTTTTCGTCCTTGGACGTGAACACCTCGACAACGTCGCCGTTCTTCAGCTGCGTGTCCAACGGGAGCAAACGCCCGTTGACGCGCGCGCCCATGGTCTTGTGCCCCACCTCGGTGTGTACCGAGTACGCGAAGTCCACCGGAGTCGAATTCACCGGAAGCGTGATGATGTCACCCTTGGGCGTAAACACGTAAACGTCCGCGCTTTTGACCTCGTAGCGCAGGTTGTCCAGGAACTCGTCCGGGTCGGTGACCTCACGTTGCCAGTCCAACAGCTGGCGTAGCCATTGAACCTGGTCGACTTCGCCCGCGTCGCCCACTTTTGCCATGCGTCCCGAGGTGGTTCCGCCCGCCTTGCGACGGTCCTTGTACTTCCAGTGGGCCGCGACACCGAACTCTGCGCGCCGGTGCATTTCGTGCGTACGGATCTGGATCTCAACCGGCTTGCCCGTAGGCCCGATCACCGTGGTGTGCAAGCTCTGGTACATGTTGAACTTGGGCATGGCGATGTAGTCCTTGAAACGGCCCGCCACCGGTGACCATTTCGCGTGAACAATACCCAAGACCGCGTAGCATTCGCGTTCCGTTTCCACCAGAACACGCACACCCACCAAATCATAAATGTCGGCGAACTCGTGACCGCGCACCACCATCTTCTGGTAGATCGAATAGTAGTGCTTGGGGCGTCCCGTAATCGTCGCCTCGATCTTCGCCCCGGTGAGTTCACGTCCCAGTTCTTTTGACACGGTCGCCAGGTACTTCTCGCGCTCAGGCGTACGCTCTGCAACCATCCGCACAATCTCGGAGTACACCTTGGGATACAGGACCTGGAATGACAGATCTTCCAGCTCCCATTTAATGGTGTTCATCCCGAGGCGGTGGGCCAGGGGCGCGAAGATATCCAGGGTTTCGCGGGCCTTGCGTTCAGAAGACGAGGCAGGCACGTACTTCCAGGTGCGCGCGTTGTGCAAGCGGTCGGCCAGCTTGATGACCAGGACGCGGATGTCGCGGCTCATGGCCACGATCATTTTGCGTACGGTTTCCGACTGTGCCGCTGCTCCGTACTGGATCTTGTCGAGCTTGGTCACGCCATCGACCATGAGCGCGATTTCGTCACCGAACTCTTCACGGCACTGGTCCATGCCGTAGTCGGTGTCTTCGACAGTGTCGTGCAACAGCGCTGCCGCCAAGGTCACCGGCATCATGCCGATTTCGGCAAGAATCGTGGCCACCGCAACCGGGTGCGTGATGTACGGGTCGCCACTCTTGCGCGTCTGCCCGCGGTGGGCTTTTTCAGCTACTCGATACGCCTTGAGGACAATGTTGATGTCGGCCTTGGGGTGGTTCTCCGCCACCGCTGAAAGCAACGGCCCCAAAGCCTTGGGAACTTGCGGAGCGTTCTGGCTCCGGGCAGTCCAAAAGGCCAGGCGAGAAATCCCGCGAGGCCTTCTGGACGTCGACTCAGGTTGCGCCATTGAGCCCTACTACACAGCGGCGGGCTCTGCGGTCTTTTTCGACCCGCGTGCTTCCAGAACAGCCTCTTCCTGTTCACGCACAGCCGGCTCGTTCTTCCGCAAGAAGTAGTACAGCGGTGAGGCAACAAACAGGGTGGACGCGGCAGCCGTGATGGTACCTACGAACAGCGACAGGGCAATATCGACCAGGGTTCCCGCACCAAGCATGAACACACCGATGAACAGAATCGACGCGATGGGCAGGATCGAAATCACCGTGGTGTTAATGGAACGCACCGTGGTCTGGTTGACACCCAAGTTCACCAGCTCGCCAAACGTCTGCTTGCGGTTCTTCTTGAAGTCGGCCGTATTTTCGCGGATCTTGTCGAACACCACCACGGTGTCGTACAGCGAGAACGACAGGACCGTCAGGAACCCAATCACCGCCTCGGGTGTCACTTCAAAACCCGAAGCCGAATAGATTCCCATGGTGGTGATCATGACGAAGAACAGACCAGCAATAGCTGCCAGCGACATCTTCCACGTGCGGAAGTACAACGCCATGACGATCATCGAAATGACCACGAAGATCACCAGGGCGCGCGTCATCTTGTTGGTGATGTCCTGACCCCACAGCGGACCAACGAAGTTGGACGTAACGTCCTTGTTTTCCACGCTGTACGCCTTCACCAAGGCTTCGCGCACCTTCTGCATCTCTTCGTCGGAAAGTTGGCGGGTTTCTACCCGGACCGAGGTGTCCGACCGGGGAACGCCCGTCGCCTCGGCGTTGTTGACTGTCTTGTTGGTTGCGTCGATACCGGGCTGTGGGTCGTTGGACTTCACGTTGGAAATCTCGAACTCGGAACCACCTCGGAAGGCGATACCCAGGTTGAAGCCACCCACCACGGGGATGAGCAGGGACAGGATCACCAGCACTGTAGCGATCGACAGCCACAGCTTGCCCTTCCCCACGAACGGGATTGACGTTTCACCCGAGTGGAGGCGGTTACCAAACTCAAAAAAGCGCTTCATTATGCGTCTTCCTCCGTGGTCTTCGTTTTGGTGTCCACGGTTGAGGCTTTACGTTCAGCCGCTTTCCGTTCTGCCAAGGTCGGGCCCGACTTACGCGCACGGGATTCGTCGCGACGTTTGGCTTCCTTGTGGGAGCGACCCGTGCTCTTCTTCCGTGCCTTTTCCAGATCCAGTCCCATGGCACCTCGGTACGCTTCCGCCTTGACACCCAGCTGGCGGGGGTCCATACCCGACATGGGGTGGCCCTCGCCAAAGAAGCGCGTACGCGCCAGCACCTGGAGCATGGGGTGCGTGAACAGAACAACGATCACGATGTCGACGATCACCGTCAAACCGAGCGTGAACGCGAACCCACGTACGGATCCCACAGCCAGAATGAACAGAATCACGGCGGCCAACATGTTCACGGCCTTGGAGGCGTAAATCGTGCGACGGGCACGGTCCCACCCGACTTCAACGGCCGAAAGAAGTTTCCGGCCTTCACGCAACTCGTCTCGCACACGTTCGAAGTACACGATGAACGAGTCGGCGGCCATACCGATACCGATGATGATACCGGCGACACCGGCAAGCGACAGTCGATAACCATAGCGCCACGACACGAACAACAGCAGTCCCCATGTGAGAACTCCGGCGACCACCAAACTGGACACGGTCACCAAGCCCAGCACGCGGTACTGCAGGAGCGAATACACGACCACCAACAGCAGACCAATTCCACCGGTGATCAGACCCACCTTGAGGTAGTCGGCACCCAGTGTGGGTGAAATCTGCTGCTCACTCTGAACCTTAAAGCTAATAGGCAGAGCACCGTTCTTCAGCTGGTTCGCAAGCGTTGACGCCTCTTCTTCGCTGAAGTCACCAGTGATCTGAGCGCGACCGTCAGTCACCGCGCTTTGGGACACGGGAGCCGAGAGCACCAGACCATCAAGAACGATTGCAAACTGGTTATACGGCTGCTGAGCACCCGTAACCGCCGACGTCACCTTACCGAACACGTCACGACCAAAGTCGTCGAACTCCATCGACACAGCCAGGCGGTTGGTCTGGGTTCCCTGCGAGGTCGTCTCATAGCCGAAACTCGCATCCTTCACGTGAGAACCGGCGAGCTCAACAGGCCCCAGAATGTACTTCGCTTCACCCGACTGATCACACGACACCATCGGTTCATCGCGAGGTCCCGAGTCTCCGCCCACCCGGTTTTCCGGCTTGGTGCAGTCGAGCTTTGCGTATTCCTGAAGCAGTTCGGGGTTCATCCAGGACTGCTGATCCTCCGGCTTGAAACGTGGCACGTCGTCCTGGGAACCAGGCTCGAAGTCTTCAGGAAGTTTGGAAGGCTCTTCCTTCTTTGGCTCTTCTTCAGGCTTCTGTTGTGGTTGTTCGCCCTCTTGTGGTTGGGCTGGCTGCGCTACCGGACGGATGTTGGTAGAACCGGGGTTCGCGGGTTCCTGGGGGCCCTCAAGCCCAGGAGCGGGGGCAGGTGCGCCCTGTTCTGGCTGACCCTGCTCAGGGGCTCCCTTTTCGGGCTGACCCTGCTCAGGCTGGCCTTGCTGACCCTGCCCATTCTGGCCGCCCAAAAGATCGTCGAGCTTCTTCTGATCCTCTTCGGACAGCTCTGGAGCCTTGTCCTCTTCGGACTCTTCCTTTTGCTGCTGGTCGATAGGTGTTGGCGCACCTA
>ERZ1031273.307-NODE-307-length-21050-cov-19.854537_pt1 | contig 21050 bp, 15 predicted proteins | sample MGYA00516575_ERZ1031273 | MGnify/ENA primary metagenome ERZ1031273 (study PRJEB33718, sample SAMN03159816) | human skin metagenome | collected 2014-02-25 | study: EMG produced TPA metagenomics assembly of the PRJNA266117 data set (Human skin bacterial metagenome... | reverse complement strand
TGTACTGTACTACTATTTCAATAGGTTAATATTGACGATACAATTCTGTTAATCTATTACTGTTATTGTGTCTGTTCAATATCACGAAGTATGAGAATGCAAATGGATTGCGGGGAATTATCAGTAACTTGCAAGCGTAATCAAAAAAATAAAGAGAGATGAATATAGAGAGACAGTTTACAGTCACCGGCATGATGTGTGCGGGGTGTGTAGCTACGGTGGAGGGGGCACTCCGCAAGGCAAGTGGGGTGCAGGAGGTATCGGTCAATCTGATGGAGGGACGGACACTTGTTACTTATGACGACCAAGTGACTTCGCCCGAGGAGCTACAACGGATTGTCCGAAGCATCGGGTATGATATGCTGATAGAGGCTGAGGCGAGCAAACGGGAAGCGATCCGTGAGGAGGGGGAGAGCCGTGCGTTGAAGGCTTTGAGACGGCGGTTGATCGTTACGGTGCTGCTTGCTATCATCGCCATGGTGGTGGGTATGTATGGGGGGCATTGGGGTATTTCCTCGGCGTGGGTGCTGAGGATCAATGCGGTGATTGCTACGGTAATACTCCTCTGGTCGGCAGGCGACTACCATCTGCGGGCATGGAAGCAACTACGGCACGCCTCCTTCACGATGGATACGCTAATCAGTATGAGTACGCTCACCGCCTATCTATTTAGCCTAGTACGCTACTTGGCACTCGGCGAGGTGGAGAGTGGCGACCTCTTTGGCAATAGTTACTTCGACGTGGTGGGGATGATCGTCTCCTTTGTGCTACTCGGTCGCTATATAGAGGAGCGGGCGAAGCAACGCACCAATACCGCCCTCCGGCAGTTGATGGCACTGGCTCCCGACTCGGCGATGGTGGAGCGAGAAGGGGTTTGGTTGGAACTTCCCCTAAGCGAACTGGTGGTGGGTGATAGGATCCGCCTGCGTCACGGAGATAGTGTGCCGGTGGATGGCAAGCTAGAGGAGGAGGGTTCCTTTGATGAAAGTAGCATCACTGGCGAACCCTTGCCTCGTACCAAAGTGGCGGGCGAAGAGGTCTACTCTGGGAGTATTTCCGTGGGTAAAGCAACCACTTTTATCGCCACAAAGGTAGGTGAAGAGACGCTACTGAGCCGTGTGGTAGAAGCGGTTCGCCATGCCCAAGCGACCAAAGCTCCTATCCAAAGGATTGCCGATAAGGTGGCGGGCTACTTTGTCCCTACCATCCTTTTTCTTGCCTTGGTAACGCTACTGGCGTGGGGATTGGGCGGAGGTGAAACCCCGTGGTTACACGGCATCTACTTCGCCATCAGTGTGCTGGTGATCGCCTGCCCTTGTGCCTTGGGATTGGCCACCCCGACAGCCATTACCGTGGCGATGGGCAAAGCTTCTTCCCTCGGTTTGCTGGTGAAGGATGCTACCGCCCTAGAGCAATTGGGCAAGGTAACCGACGTAGTTTACGATAAAACAGGGACGCTGACCAAAGGAACTCCCACCATCGTGGCAGCTCAATGGCTGGCGAAAACGCCAGAGAATGAAGCGCTCCTCGTACGTGCCGAGCAGATGAGTAGCCACCCCCTAGGCGCCGCCATCATTGCCGCCTACAGTGCAATGGGCAGCGATGCCACCCCCGAATCACTCACCGAGGTGCCTGGCAATGGGCTCTTCTTTTCCCATAATGGAGAGAATTACCGTATCGGCAGTCGTGCCTTTGTCTGGTCAGATAGCCCGATGGATTCGGTCGATATTGAGGCATTGGAGCGAGACTACCCTTTCGCCACGATGGTTTATTATGCCACAGATGATCAGCTATTGGCGGTGCTGGTGATTGAGGATGAGATACGGGAGGAGGTGCCTGAGGCGATGGCTCAGCTTGCCACCCGCCATGGGGTGACCGTACATCTGCTCTCGGGTGACCAAGCAGGTCGGGTAGAGGCTTTTGCCAAGATAGCAGGCATTGAAAAGGCCAAAGGAGAGCTTTCGCCACTCGATAAGAAGAGCTACATTGAGCAATTGCAGTCGGAAGGAAAGGTGGTAGCGATGGTGGGAGATGGCATCAACGACTCCCCCGCTTTGGCAACCGCCGACCTCAGCATCGCCATTGCCAGTGGTAGCGACATCGCTACTGAGGTGGCACAGCTCACTGTTGTCTCGGGTTCGCCCTTTGCTCTTGAACAGGCGATCGCTCTCTCCAAAAGGAGCAGTCGGATCATCCACCAAAACTTCTTCTGGGCCTTCTTCTACAACATGCTGGCGGTGCCAATAGCTGCCGGCTTGTTTTACCCCGCCCTCTTTGTTAGCCCGATGATTGCCGCTGCCGCGATGGCGTTCAGCTCCGTCACCGTGGTGCTCAATAGCCTCCGCCTCCGTAGATAAATAGTGTATTAGCACCCGAAAAGCCGACACTCAGCTAGTTACGACTGATGAAGGCGGTAGGTAGCTATAATTAAACGACCCTTGTGACAGCACTCACATAAGTTTGTGCTACCACAAGGGTCGTATACATTGTGCCTCTTTTATTGCTAGTCTTCGGAGTTGTAAGCTGTGACTAGTCAATAACTGACTTTCTAGTACTTTGTTGTCATAGTATAACTACCAGAACCATCCTTCTCCTTTATCTTAACTAAGGTGGGACGGCCAAGATTGTCTAGCTCATAGTCAAAAGCAATATCAGTACCTTCTTTGATATATCTCTTTGGAAGGTTTTTGCTGTGCAAAGCTACAGATGCAGATAGACTGGGGGTAGGAGCATTATGATTCCAGTAAGATACAGCGAATCCGTCAAAGTAGTTGAAAAGATTCGGAGTGTCTGAATATTCAAAAGTTTCTACACCTAGGCTAGAGCTTATAGCAATAAGATTGCCATATTTCCAAGTTAGATTATATGTTATTTTCTCATATTTTCTTTTATCGTTATCAAACATAAATGTGTCGTATGAGATGAGCTTACCTTCGGCATTGAGCTTAGCGGAACCTTCGATATAGTAATCTAACATAGAAGGCGTTTCAGAATATGAACCTGATGAGGCTGGTGGAAGATCCTTTTCGGAGGCGACTGATAAAAGAAAAACAATGCCCCGCTCCAGAGCACCATTTTGTTCTATTCCTTCCCCAGTGACCTTCACTCTGTTTCCTTCATATCTAAGTCTAAGTACATCTTCATAGACCTTCCCAGACCCAGAAGAACTATTAACTAGTTTCGACGCCCTATTCTGGCTATCATATTCGATTTTCATCGTTAAACCATCAGTTATAACCTCCTTAACTAAATACTTTGGGGCTCCAGCGCCAGAGTTAGTGCCAGAGTTGTTATCAGGAGCATCCTTTTTGCAGGAGGTGAGCATCAAAAGCGACGCAAAGGCTAGTATGCCAATTCTACTTAATACATTCATTCTCATTACTTTCATCTTTTAATTGATCTAAATAATATGCGTTTATCGTTCTTTGGCAAACCTATATATATATATGCAAATATCTAGATGGCATTTAAGTATCATTAACAGGTTAGGCATGGCGGATTAGGTGTCTTTATCAACAGTGGAAAGAGGTTCTAGATGGAGTGCGATAATAACCAAGTGTGGGTGCCTCAGGCGTTAATCGGCGAGGTAGCCTTTTGGGAGGCGGTAGTTCCAGACGTGGTGTGGGTCTTGTGGAATATTGATCTGCTCCGCTTCGGGTGGCACTTCCGACCCAAATCCCGTGAGGACAAACCAATCCTGTAGCGGGAGAACGAGTAGGATAGAGCGGGGCGACTGAAGTAATGCATTCACTAAACCACGAGGCGAGATATCCTCCTCAAAGTGGTAGCTCTCCGCCAACGCCTTCCGCTCCTTCTTGGAGAGCGTCTGCCACCAACCTCGAAGCGAAGGCATATCGTGCGTTGAGGTAGTGACCAGTGAAAGCTGGGGGATATCCTCAGGCTCCACAAACGTGCGACCGAGTAGCTTCGGCATCCGCAATACCTCTAGCGAAATGATTTCAAGCCCCCTCAGCACCTCATGGATACATTGGGGCAATACCCCAAGGTCCTCGGCACAAAGCAATAGGTCGCTCGCCGAAAGAATGCTCGTGAGTCGCTCCAAGGCGGTAGCGGTCCATAGCGCATCATTATCCTTATAATAGTAATCGTACGAGAGCCTTAGTAACCGTTGCTGCTCCTCTTCCAAGAGGGCTTCAAAGCCCTGGCAACTCACTGGCTCTAGTGGCGGATGATACGCTCCCCTTTCATCCTTATTGAAGAAAGACTCCAAGCCACGCACCTGTTCCTCGGCATACCCCTTTGCTGGCACATACCAACCTGTAGCGGCATCGCCACTCCCTACTGGAATGCTCCAAATGCGGAAGAAGCCGAGGATATGATCAATACGAAGGGCATCAAAGTGCCGTGACATGGTCTGTAACCTTTGCCGCCACCACTGATAGCCATCACGTGCCATCGCCTCCCAATGATAGGTCGGAAAGCCCCAATCCTGCCCTGTAGACGAAAAGGCATCTGGCGGTGAGCCCGCCTCTTTATCGAGGCAAAAGAGTTGCGGTGCCACCCAAACGTCCACACTATCGCGCGACACCCCAATCGGAAGATCCCCCTTGATGATAATCCCCCGCTTATGTGCTTCATCTCGTAGAGCACTCAATTGTCGATAAAGATGGTATTGGATAAATTGATACTTCTCCACCGACCGCTCCAGCTGATACCCACGATAGCTCTTGTCCTTTTGCCACTCCGCCAACACCTCGTCATAGGGCGGATACTGCGATAGACCTCGCTCCGGATAATGGTCGCGTATCGCACAAAAGAGTGCGTAGGGTAGGAGTTGCGACTGCTCCTCCTCAATAAACTTCAGGTACTCCCGACTTCGCTTCTGCAGAGCCCATCGATCAAAGAGTAGCTCGATTACCTCCTCCTTTAATCGCGACACCGCTACATAGTCCACCGCATCAAGACTATCCAAAAGCCTTGCCCTATGCTCCCATAGAGGGCGCTCAGGTGCGGTTAAATAACCCGGTAGCTCCTGCAAGTCCATATAGATAGGGTGCAACCCATAGGTGGTGATGGCACTATAGGGATATGAGTCCCGATCTGTATGGCTAAAAGTGGTATCGTAGATCGGTAGAAGCTGCAGCACCGATTGCCCTCGTTTCTGCATCCAATCCAGCAACTCAATCGCTGCCGAAAAGTCACCAATTCCCTGCGTCGCCTTTCCTCGTAGTGAAAAGAGGGGCACCGCTGTGCCAGTTAGGGTGCGGGGCAATGACTCCTCCGTTGAGATTCCTTCAAAAATAGGCTCCGGAAGCGGACCAAGCATAAAATGGTCCGCCTCCGAGGGTCGGTAATATCGATTATCCCCTTTCTCCCAAAGAACCTCCCCATCGGGTCGCCTCCAGACCAACTTGTACTCCGTCTCAATAGCCTTAGGGAACTGGAGTAGATAGCCGTGCCGACAAAGGGTAAGCGGCATCCCCTCCTCCACATGCCACCCCCCGATAGAGGGGTCGGCACCCACCAAAAGGAGGTCGCCATCATAAGCTCGATGGATTGGAACCAAATAGGCTTCTCGCGACGTGGTGGAGAACGAAGGCATCCGATACTTCCTCAGATTGCACTCCCTTAAGAGATGTGCCAAAGGAGCTTCTGTATAGCGATGCCATGGAGTCGCCTCCATCCAATAATCGTGCACCGCCGCCTTGCCCTCGCCATTGATAGAAAGGCGAAGAGTATGGGGCGAACTCGGAGGCTCTACTCTCTGCAAAAGCCCCTCCCTCTCAATCTGGTAGTGGTAAATCAATTCTACCGACATCGTCTCATCAAGGTCCAGCAGTAGTCGCCACGTAGCACGACCATTGTCGGGCGTGAGTGGCTTCTCGGTGGGCACCCCATTGATCGTCCCCACCCAGTAAATCTGCACCATCGGGTCAGCCGCATAGTAAGGCAGCACAAAGCTGATCTGTGGCATATATAATATGGTATGTAAAAAAGAGAACTTACTTCTCCTCTGTGGTTAATCGTAGTTTAGAGAAGTCGACGCCAAAGGAGATGTCCATCCGACGCCCCTCCACCACTAGAGGGTCATTGGCCTGTACCAACTTCAGCCTATCCCTAACCATAGAAAGAGGTACATGCGTCACCTTTCCTGCCCGCATGCTCACCATCACACCAAAGACGCCATCGGCAATCAATTGCGAAGCGTGTCCGCCCAACTTGGTACAAAGGTTGCGGTCAAACGAAGAGGGGGCTCCGCCTCTCTGCACATATCCCAGAACCGTCTCACGGCTATCAATATCTGCCTCCTCGCGTAGCTTACGAGAGAGGTAATGGCCAGCCGACTCACGCTCCTCCTCAGGCTGCTCCTTTTGCTCCTCAAAGACAACCCCCTCTGCCACCACAATGATGGCATAGTTCTTTCCCTCCTCATAGCGCTTGCGGATGGCCGCCTTCACCAACTCTAGGTCGCACCCTAGCTCAGGGAGCAAGATCACATCCGCCCCACTCGCCATACCCGAGTGGAGAGCGATCCAACCTGCTTCGTGTCCCATCACCTCCACCACAATCACCCGATTGTGGCTCTGTGCGGTGCTATGAATGCGGTCAATTAGCTCCGTAGCGATGCCCACTGCGGTATCAAAGCCAAAGGTGATATCTGTGCCATAGATATCGTTATCAATCGTCTTGGGCACTCCAATTACATTAAAGCCGAGTTCCGAGACCACGGCAGCTGTCTTTTGCGTGCCGTTGCCACCGATGCAGACAATCGCATCGAGCCCCAGCTCCTTCCATGCCTTCTTTAGCTCCTCTACCGCTTCATCTTGCTTTAGCAGCGCCTTACGAAAAGCCTTGTCTCTACTAGAGCCCAGAATCGTCCCTCCCATACTGAGCAGACTAGAGAGGTTCATCATGTTCAGCTCAACATAATTCTTCGTGGTGATGCCGGTAAACCCGCCCATAAATCCCAGTACCTCCATGCCGTGTGCATGAATGGCTGTTTTCGCCACCGCACGTATGGTGGCATTGATTCCAGGGGCGTCGCCACCCGAGGAGAGGATCCCGATTCTCTTTGGTTTCATGGTAGTTGTTATATCTATAGTTATTTCACTTCCTTCTCCTTACAAAGATAGATAAAATATACCTATGTCGCACTAGGCGAATACCCAAATCGAGGATTGCCAACGATAGTCCAACCCTACTCCTACTCAGAGCACCCCCTCGCTGGCTAGTGAGGGGAAGGTTGGGGGTGGTGTAGGAGGGCAAAAACTGAGATGCAACTAAGCAATCGGTGAGTTGCAACTAAGCGATTGGCGAGATGCAACAAAGCAAATGCTTAGTTGTATCTCAGTTTTTTGCTTTTATATAGTGTTGTTTATCAGTGGGTTACAAGGCGCCTAAAATTGCCTTGAATTTACCCGCGTTGAATGATACGTAAACCCTATAAAAGACACCTAGTATGGAGGGTGGATGCGTCAGCGTTATGAAAAACGATTCTATTGAAGTGGAATGTGGTAGGAATTTAGTAGATTTGTGGTGTAAATGTTTAGATGTTTAATATCAATCACATTCATAAGTTATGAAAAAGTGGATACTTGCCCTTGCCGTTGTGGCACTTGCCTCATTTGGTGCTACTGCACAGACCGTTAGCCTTAGCTACGATGACGGCAACAATGGCTTTAAGCTACTTACTGAGAAGCCTCACGAGGTGAAGCTCAATCTTATCACCTCTACTGTGATGCTTCACCCAGAGGTGGCTTACGACTACACTATCAATACCGACTTATCGGTGGGCGGTAGGGTCTCTTTCAATATTAAAAACGACAACGATCAGGCAGATGAAACCTTGGGCAACTTCCAGATCTCTCCTTACGTGCGTTGGCATTTCTATAAGAATACCAGTGGTAATGCCCTCAGAGGCTTTTATGTAGAGGGTAATATGGCATACACCAATTACACCTACGTCTCTAATCGTATCCTTAATGTGAATGATCCTGAGCATATAATGACCACTGAGAAGTCGAAAGCCAATCAGTTTGGTCTCGGTGTGGGTCTTGGTTACCGCTGGATCACCAAGGGGGCGTGGAGCTTTGAGCTAGGTGCTGTTGCTGGCAGAAATCTTCTCAATAATGACGCCCCAAATGTCTATTGGAATACGATTTTCTCCATCGGTAAGCGATTCTAACGAGCGATGCTTGGCGTAGTTACTTGGACGGTTGATCCGATCATCTTCCAATCGGGGGGCTTACGTCTCGGCTGGTATGGCGTGCTCTTTGCTGTAGGACTGATCGTCTTTGGTGGGACCATTCTCTCCAAGATGTGGAAGCACGAAAACCTCACCGAGAAGTCTTTTAATCAGTTGGTCTTTTACGTGCTGATTGCGACCATTGTTGGGGCGAGGCTAGGGCATTGCCTCTTTTACGAACCTAGCTACTACCTGGCCAATCCCGTTGAGATCCTCAAGACGTGGGAGGGGGGACTGGCGAGCCATGGCGGTGTGATTGGCATCATGATCGCCATCTGGATCTACTCCAAGAAGGTGAGCCACCAGAGTATGCTTTGGACTTTTGACCGTCTCTGCGTGCCGGTGGGCTTAGTGGCGGCGATGATTCGCCTCGGCAACCTGATGAATCACGAGATCTATGGCCATGCTACCGACCTGCCATGGGGTTTCCGCTTTATTGAGAATATCCATCAGTGGCAAGCAGGAGCAGAGCCTATCTTCTCCGCCCCTTCGCACCCCACCCAGCTCTATGAAGCAGCGATCTACCTACTGGTCTTTGCGGTCTGCATGTGGCTCTACTGGAAGCGTGATGCCCAGAAGCGGGAGGGGCTGATCTTTGGCGTAGCGATGGTGATGATCTTTGTGGGGCGCTTCCTCGTGGAGTTTGTGAAGAACGATCAAGTGGGCTTTGAGGAGGGTATGACCCTCAATATGGGCCAGTGGCTCAGCATTCCCTTTGTGATTATTGGGATAGCTTCCATTGTCTATAGCTTCAAGCAGCCGATTAAGGAGTACCGCCGAGGTGGCAACAGCATATACCAAAAGTAGTTATTTACCTGCCTAGTGTAGGCAAAGTTATTTTATCTATATGAAGTATCAACTCAAAATCAATGATTCGACCTATTACTTTGGTCAAAACGATAGAACACAGACGCTCTTTGAGCATCTCTACCCCCTTCCTCACGGTATGGCGTACAATAACTATCTCATCAAAGACGAGAAGAATGTACTGCTAGATACCGTAGATGTAAAGTTTTCGGAGCGTTTCTTTTCGCAGCTGGATAGTGCCTTGGATGGGGAGCCACTGCACTACCTGATTGTACAGCATATGGAGCCTGACCACTCTGGCTCTATCGGTCTTCTGCTTCGTCGGCACCCCGAGGTGACTCTAGTGGGCAATAAGAAGACCAAGACCATGCTCGAGGGGTATGGCGTATGCACCGATAAGTTTATGGAGGTGGATGAAAAGACTCCGCTCAATATCGGTAGCCGTGAGCTACAGTTTGTCTTCGCACCTATGGTGCACTGGCCAGAGGTGATGTTTACCTACGACCCTAAGGAGAAGGTGCTCTTCTCGGCCGATGCCTTTGGTGCCTTTGGGGCGATTGATGGAGGCTTTTGGGATGAGCAGCATGACCTTGCTACCTATATGCCCGAGGCACACAGATACTATACCAATATTGTAGGTAAGTACGGTAGCTTTGTGCAGCGGACGCTGGATAAGGCACTGAAGCTGGATATCGAGGTGATTGCCCCTATCCACGGGGTAGTATGGCGGAAGCATATCCCTGAGATCCTGGAGTTGTACCGCCAGATGGCTACCTACGAGGCTGAGCCTGGGGTAGTGGTGATCTACGGCTCAATGTATGGCAATACGGAGGAGCTGGCCGAGGAGATCGGTCGTTCGCTAGGGGCACACGGGGTCAATCGTGTGGTGCTGCATCACATGGGCTACTCTAGTGCTTCGCAGGTGATCTCCGATGTATTCCGCTACAAGGGTGTCATCATCGGTTCACCTACCTATAATAATGGAGTGTGGCCCAATGTGCAAGATGTACTTTACCAATTGGCAGAGCGCAATATCCCCGACCGCCTCTATTCAGTCTTTGGTTCGGGTACATGGAACCCCAATACCATCAAGCCACTAGAGGAGTGGGCTGAGGCCCGTAAGTGGACTAAGGTGGCAGACCCTATTAAGCTATCACAAGCCCCATCAGCGGAGGATAAAGCAGCCGCATGGGAGCTAGGTCGGGTGATGGCCGAAGCGGTGCTGAAATAATATTTTGATACAGAAGCGATGGAGAAGGGAGCGTGCCCTAGAAGGGGGTGCCGCTACACTCCATCGCTATTTTTTTACTATACAATAAAGAAAGGTTATGAGAGTAATTATCCAAGAGAACAAAGAATTGCTAGCTAAGTGGGCTGCACGCCACGTGGCTGAGCGTATCAATAATGCCCATCCTACTGCCGATAAGCCCTTTGTGCTAGGACTCCCTACCGGCTCTACTCCACTCGGTATGTATCATGAGCTGATTGAGATGAACAAGGCTGGCAAGGTGAGCTTTGAGCATGTAGTCACCTTCAATATGGATGAGTATATCGGTATCCCTAAGGAGCACGAGCAGAGCTACTACACCTTTATGTGGAGCAACTTCTTTAGCCACATCAATATCAAGAAGGAGAACACCAATATCCTCAACGGCAATGCCTCTGATTTGCAGGCTGAATGCGAGCGTTATGAGGAGAAAATCAAGTCCTACGGCGGCATCGACCTCTTTATCGGAGGCATCGGCGAGGATGGGCATATTGCTTTCAATGAGCCTAGCTCTTCACTTTCGTCACGCACCCGCATCAAGACCCTCACTTCGGATACCATCGAGGTCAACTCTCGTTTCTTCGATAATGATATCAACCTAGTGCCTAAGACCGCTCTTACCGTGGGCGTAGGCACCATTATGGATGCTAATGAGGTGATGATCCTTGCCAACGGACAGAAGAAGGCAACGGCACTAAAACAAGGAATAGAGGGCGGCATCAGCCAGATGTGGACCATCTCGGCTCTACAGCTACACCCTCACGGTATCATTGTTTGCGACGAAGCAGCTTGTGGCGAACTACGTGTGGCTACCTACCGCTACTTTAAGGATATTGAGAAGGACAATCTAGCGCTATAAGTATATGATGACGAAGAAGGGACTCCTATTCGCCACCTTACTACTCCTTTCTACCTGCCTACTCTCTGCTCAAGAGGGGGGCATCAAGGTCTATCCCTCTCGCCACGGAGTGGAGGCGGGAGCGCAGCACAAGACGCTCCTAGCCATTGAGCTAGAGCGGCCACTGAAGCGTAGCGATCAGCTACAGCTCCGTTTCGCCATTCCTACTGAGAGCCAACGACTGATTGAGAGCCTGGAGGTTCTGAGCTCCGACTCTCTTGCGGTGCGTGACCTGGATGATTATAAAGGACGTGTGCAGTATGCCACACACTCACTCAATAGTTGGTGCGAAGCAACGCTAACAGGAAAGGCGTATGAAGGGGCCAAGATACTCTACCTCTCCGCCAACCTCGCTACACCTGAGCACTATTCGCCACACCACATCTTACGCTGTAGGATGAAGGAGCTGTCGCTCAATGGGCAACCTGTGGAGGCAAAGCAGGTGGGCGATGAGACGTTCCGCCGTTTCTTCAGATCGTACAAGCCACTATTTGTGCCTGGTGATGGAGGTAGTCGCAACTACCGTATCCCTGTGATTCACAAGGCTCAGAGTGGGGTGCTTCTTGCTTTTGCCGACAGACGGAAGTTCAATCAGACCGATATCCCCGAGGACATTGACATTATTCAGCGTCGTAGCTTTGATAATGGCAAGACTTGGAGCGATCCTGAGATCCTAATTCGTGGCACTGGCCACGGCAAAGGGTATGGCGATGTGGCGGTTGTGCAGGCGAAGAGTGGCAAGCTGGTGATGCTCTTTATTGGTGGGCAAGGGCTTTGGCACGGTCGTCCCGATACCCCGATGCCTACTTATATGAAGACCAGTGACGACGATGGAGCCACCTGGAGCCACGCACGCGACATCACCCACTTTATCTACGGCTCGGAATGTACCGACCCACAGAGGAGCCAATTCTGGAGTGCCTTCTGTGCTTCGGGTCAAGGGGCAGTGACGGAGAGTGGTCGTATCATGTTTGTCACCGCTATACGCCCCGATGCCAATTACCGGTTGGATAACTACCTCGTCTACTCCGACGATGAGGGGGAGACGTGGCAGGTCTCGGAAAGAGCCTATGCTGGTGGCGATGAATCAAAGGTGATCGTGATGCCCGATGGAGCGGTGCTGATGAGCATCCGTAACCCCCACAAGGGCGACCGTATCTTTAGGGTCAGTTACGATGAGGGTAAGACGTGGCAACCTACTCAGGACTATGCCGGTCTGCACGACCCCGCCTGTAACGGTGCCCCACTTCTGATGGAGCAAAATGGACTGAAGATGCTACTCCACTCGCTTCCGTATGGACCTAATAAGCGGTGGGACGGCGCCCTCTACGGCTATGACCCCTATCGCCAGCAGTGGAGCGATGCAGTGGTGATCAATCCTGGTATGAGTGCCTATAGCGATATGGTGGACCTCGGCGATGGCTTGATTGGCTACTTTGTAGAGGAAGACGACGAGATGTCAATGGTCTTCATCACCTTTACTCTTGAGGATCTCCAAGCGATGCAAAGAGAGCACTGAAAGAGGTAATTCGCTTCTTTGTATTTCTTGTGTGCTTTGTCTCTTAATACGAATGATGTAAGATTTATGTTGGGAAGAGTTTTTAGAAGAGCTTGGTTAGTTGGGCTCTGCCTAATTTCATTGACTGTGAAGGGAAATGCTCAGGAGAGTGGGCGCCACTTCAATCTGGAGGTACACACCCGAGGCGGGTATCGAGTAGAGGGTGTGGAGCCATTTAAGGAGACGACGGGCGGTCGCTTCGCTTTTGACCACCTGATGGTGGGTGTAGAAGGAAGGTTTACCCCGAAACTCTCCTATCGGTATGTGCAGCGTTTTAATAAGGATGCTACGATCTATCGGCTCGAAAATCTAAGCAATGCGATTGACTACGCCTTCTTGAAGTATCAAGCGAGTGACCGAGTGGCGGTGACGGTGGGTCGGCATGCTAAGCTGGTGGGGGGATTTGAGTTTCAGGAGTACCCCATCGATGTCTACGACTTTAGCTGGTACGGCAATCAAATCACCTGCTACCTCACTGGGGTGAGTAGTTCTTTTCAGCTCTCACCAACCCAGGAACTGGCACTGCAAATCACCAATAGCCGCACTCGGGAGCAGAGGGAGGCCTTTGGGCACGATGATATTGTGGCACTACGCTTCCCTCTTATGGGAGCTATGGCGTGGAATAGTAGCTACTTCGACCGCCAACTTCAGCTGAGGTATGCGGCTGCTTTTGCCCCCTTGGCAAAGGGAAAGAAGATGTACACGATCGGCACAGGACAAAAGCTAGACTTCGGTCGCTTTAATATCTATCTCGACCTCCTCTACTACCACTCTGACCTCGATTACCTAGGCGTGCTGAGGGGGCATGGCATTCCAGCAAAGGCGATAGAGCGGTGCGACAATCTCAGCACCGTACTAGAGGCTCGCTACAGCTTCTCTCCTCAGTGGCAGCTGCAACTCAAAGGAATCTACGACACTGCTCGCGCCAAGATCTACGACCAATCGGAGCGAAGTCAGCTCAATAGACAGCTCTACCAGGCGGCTCTGCAGTACTATCCGATGGAGGGACAGCACTGCTACTTCTTTTTAAGTGGCACCTACCAAACCTTCGGGCACAGCGGGGCATTGACCGTAGCTACTCCCGACCAATTCAGGTGTGCTCTGGGGCTAGTGGCCCGTCTTTCGCTCTTTAGCAAAGCGTGGTAAGCCACTTCGCAATAGTTGGGGCAAAGTAACGATGCTCCAGCACCTGCACCTTCTGCTGAATCTCCTCTGCCGTATCGGTGGGGGAGATTTCTGTTGAGGCTTGGAAGAGGGTAGTGCCACGGTCGTACTCCTCATCGATCACATGGATGGTAATCCCCGAGGTGGTCTCGCCTGCTGCTTTTACTGCCCTATGTACATTCATCCCATGCATCCCTTTGCCCCCATACTTGGGGAGTAGGGCGGGGTGGATATTGACGATCCTATCGGGGTAGGCTCTGAGGAGAAAGGGAGGAATTAGTCGCAAGTAGCCAGCTAGCACAATAGCATCCACATCATACCCCTCTAGCAAGGGCAAAAGGGTGCTACTAGAGCCCAGCTCCTCACGGGTCAGATAATGAGAGGGGATGCCAAAGGTCTTGGCTCTCTCCTGTACATACGCCTCTTTTTGGTCGGTGATCACGCAGGCAATTTGTAGCTCTAGCTCGGGGTGAGCTTGGAAATATTCGGCTATTTTCTGCATGTTGCTACCACTCCCTGAGGCAAATATTGCAATAGTTTTCATATGAAATAACGTTAAAAATGCACATCAATATACCCATTGTGCAGAATATGTGTATATTTGCGGAGTAATTGATGAGTTATCATTGTCAAAGATAACTACATTTGCGGAGAATATATACAACTAGAGATATTGACAACAACTAAATTACAAAAGATTTGCCATGACAAGACAAGAAATTGCAGACAAGGTAATAGAGATCATCGTAGATAAGCTTAACGTAGACGCGAGCGAGGTAACTGAGGCAGCTAGCTTCACCAATGATCTTGGTGCCGACTCTCTCGATACTGTAGAGCTTATTATGGAGTTTGAGAAGGTTTTTGACATCAACATCGAGGATGAGGTGTCTCAAAACATCCAGACCGTTGGCGACGCTATTAGCCACATCCAAGCTGCTATCGAACAAAAGTAATAGGAAGTTGCAGAATGGCGACCTGCGGTGTTGCTTTCGGGATTCGGGCTTGGTCACGTACGCTAGTACGCTCCCTTCGCCCTCACCCTCAGCGCCTTGCATATCATCCATTCTGCTGCCTTCCATAAAGGCTGGTGTTTCAGTCTTTATGAGAGGAAATAAAAGGGGCTGAAGTGTTCTGCATGGGGTAGCACCCTTTGGGGGCACTTCGGCTCTTTTTTGATATTGGAGTTGTCAGTAAGTTGTTCAACATATAAATATTCACACACTATATATTATGGAGCTAAAGAGAGTAGTAGTCACTGGACTTGGTGCTATCTCCCCACTTGGGAGCGACCTCGCCTCTACTTGGGAGGGAATGAAAGCGGGACGCAGTGGAGCGGCCCCCATCACACTTTGGGATGCAAGTAAGCACAAGACACAATTTGCATGTGAAGTCAAGGGCTTTGACCCGGCCGAGCATTTCGACCGAAAAGAGGCGAGAAAGTTCGACCGCTACACCATGTTTGCCCTCGTCAGTGCCGAGGAGGCGCTGAAAGATAGTGGACTCGACCTAGAGAGTGCCGATAAAAACCGCATCGGTGTGATCTTTACCAGTGGTGTTGGTGGCATCAAGACCTTTGAGGATGAGATGCTCGATTACAATCCTGAGAGAGGTCCCCGCTTCAACCCCTTCTTTATCCCCAAGATGATTGCCGATATGGCGGCAGGGCATATCAGCATGGCGTACGGTTTTCACGGCCCCAACTACGCCACCGTATCCGCCTGTGCATCGGGCACCAATGCCCTCATTGATGCCTTCGACCTCATTCGCCTCGGCAAGGCCGATATGATCGTGACCGGAGGTGCCGAAGCCGCCATCACCGTAGCAGGGGTAGGGGGCTTCAATGCCATGAACGCTCTCTCTACACGCAATGATAGCCCCGAGACCGCATCACGCCCCTTCAGTGGCAGTAGAGACGGCTTTGTGATGGGCGAAGGAAGCGCCACCCTTATCCTAGAGGAGTACGAGCATGCCAAGGCACGAGGAGCCCGCATTTATGCCGAGGTCGTTGGTGGAGGACTCTCTGCCGATGCTTACCACCTCACCGCCTCACACCCAGAGGGGCTAGGGGCCAAGCTGGTGATGCAAAATGCCCTTGATGATGCCGGACTAAAACCCGAAGATGTAGACTATATCAACGTCCACGGCACCTCCACTCCAGTGGGAGATATCAGCGAGGCAAAGGCCATCAAAGAGGTATTTAAGGAGCACGCCTACAAGCTCAATATCAGCAGTACCAAGTCGATGACCGGCCACCTACTAGGGGCTGCAGGAGCTATTGAGGCACTTGCCTGCGTGATGGCGATTTACGAAGGTGTCATTCCTCCTACCATCAACCATGCTGAGGAGGATCAAGACCCCGAAATTGATTATAACCTCAATTTTACCTTCAATCATAAGCAAGAGCGACCCATCAGAGTAGCCCTCTCTAATACCTTTGGTTTTGGCGGGCACAATGCTTCGGTGATCTTCAAGAAATACGAGGAGTAATCCCTCCCCCTAGAGCGTGGGTTCTCACCTGATAAATATGAAGAAGTACCGTAGCCTTGTAGCAGAAATCCTGCGATTCCTACACCTCAATAAGCTGGGGAAGCAACCAGTGGCTCACAAATCGGAGCGACAATTGATTCTCGAACAATTGGTAGGAGCCGAACTGGGCAACCCCCAGCTCTACGAGCAGGCCCTTACCCACAGATCTTATGAAAATGTGGGCAATCTCGGGAGCAATGAGCGACTAGAGTTTCTTGGCGATAGTGTGGTCAACCTTGCGGTAGGGGATACCCTCTTCGCACTCTATCCAGAAGAGTCGGAGGGGGTGCTCACCAATATCCGCTCCTTTTTGGTGAGCCGAACCAATATGAATGCCACTGCTGAGAAGCTAGGCCTAGAGCCCCTTATCTATGCTGATAGCGGGCTACAGATCAAGGGGTCCGACCTCCTCGGCAATACCCTTGAGGCACTCGTGGGGGCGATCTACCTCGATAAAGGGTACCCTTTCGCAGCACAATTTGTCCGCAGTCACCTCATTGTCTCTAAGAAAAATGTGAAGGTGGTGGCGAAAAAAGAGGAGGACTACAAGACGGAGCTGATCATCATGATGCAGCGAGAAAAGGTGCCCTACCAATTTCTCCACCTCGATACCAAGTACGATAAAGCTCAGGGCTTTATCCACCGCTGTCAGCTACAAATCGACTTCCCCGACCACCCAATGGAGACCATCGGCGTAGGAAGTACCAAAAAGAAAGCACACCAAAACGCGGCCAAAGAGGCTCTCCGACGGATCGAAAAGAGTCGGAAGTAGCCACCATTCAGATGGCCCCAACAACCAGGGAATTAACGGCAGGGGTTACGCATTAGAAGAGACTGCAGTACGAATGAAGATATTCAAACTATTTAGAATAATGGAATAAGGACCTCGGCAGAGGTCCCTCTTAAATAGGCACAGGTCGGAGGGGCATTAGCCCCGAACGACCTGTGTGCAAGAGGATTTCCCTACACCTCCATGACCCCGGCCGAGGGGTCAGACCTAGATAAGGTTGTCCGACCCCTCAGCCGGGGTCGTAAGGGTGTTTTATACATCGTTATACACAGGTCAAGGCACGTAGTGCCTTGACCTGTGCCTATTTAACACGGACCTCTGCCGAGGTCCTTACCCTATAGGTACTCCCCTGAAAACCATACGGTGGAACCTTTCTAGAGACTGTTGCACGAAGGCGATCTGCTTCGTTGCTTTCGGGATTCGGGCTCGGTCACGTACGTGAGTACGCTCCCAGCGCCCTCACCCTCAGCGCCTTGCATCTCATCCTTCGTTCAAAGTCTCAGTACATTTGATTCAAATGTGCGAGAATGGTACTTCGTACAACATTCTCTTCTAATGTGTAACCCCTGGGGTTAACGGTGTCCTAGATCATATTGTCCGCCCCTCCCCACCCACAAGGGTTGATAGGTTTGGGGCGCTCCTCCCCACATAATCTTGCTTTGCAAAATCCTAATTTGCCACCATCGCCAAAGCACCTATTTCCCATCGTAAAATCACCTCTTTGAGCAAGGCAAAAACTTAGTTGCAACTAAGCGATCGGCGAGTTGCAACTAAGCAATCGCCGAGATGCAACAAAGCAAATGCTTAGTTGCAACTAAACTTTTGCTTTTATAGGAGTTTGTATATCAGTGACTTATAAACCGGCTTCAAGAGACCTTCGGGAACGCTCCCATGAGCTTCCTGAAGGTCTTTTATTTGTCACCTAAACTTCTGATGCAGTTAACGTCAGTGTAACATACAAGTGCCACCTTTGCACTGTGAAAAAAGAAATAGAAGTTTTTATCCAACTCACAAGCACTGTATGCCGAAGAAACTAATTAGAATTTTCATAGCTCTCCTACTGCTCACCCCCATTTTTGCCAATGCGTCTGAGCCCGACGGGGATAAAGGGGGTGCCATTAAAGGTACCGTAGTCGACCGTAGCAATAAAGAGCCCCTTATCGGAGCCAAAGTAGTGGTTCAGGGGCAAACCAAAGGTGGCGTCACCGACCTCGACGGTCACTTTCAGATCGAAGGGGTTGAAGCGGGCGCAGTCACCCTAGTGATCAGTTATATTTCCTATAATACCCTCAAAGTAGAGGAGCTCGTAATCCGACCCAATGAAATCACTACTATTGAGGTTGCTCTTGACGCCAGCACAGAGCAGTTGCAAGAGTTTATCGTCACAGCCAAGGCCAATCGGGAGTCCGAAAACCTCCTTCTCCTTGAGCAAAAGCAATCGCTCCTCGCCGTGAAAGCCCTCGGTGCTATGGAGCTTTCACGTAAAGGTATCAGCAATGCCGAAGCCGCCGTCGCTCAGATCTCAGGAGTCAGCAAGCAAGAAGGGGTGAAGAATGTATTTGTGCGTGGATTGGGCGACCGCTACAATGCCACCTACCTCAATGGCTTCCCCATCCCCTCCGACGACCCAGAGTACAAGAATATTGCACTCGATATGTTTGAAACCGATATGATACAAAATATATCGGTGCAGAAAGCCTTTAGTGCCACCCACGGAGGTGATGTTGGAGGTGCCGTCATCGACATCTCCTCCAAAGAGTTATTCGGAGAAAAACTACTAGATATCAGCCTCTCCGGCGGGGTCAATACCTCCGTGATGGGAAATACCTTCTACCGCCAAGATGGCACTAATTACTTCGGCATTTCCCGTACACAAGAGCCCGCCGACGGCACCTATAGTGCCTTCACCAAGCTCCCAGCCGGCACCCCTTATCAATTTCAAAATAAGTTGCAGCCCAAGGCCTACAACCGCCCTATCGACCACGGATTTGGGCTCTCCGCTGGCAAACTCTTCAACTTTAATGAAAATGCCCTCTCACTCCTCCTAGTCGCCAATCACAGCATTGACCACTCACATACCGAGCAGCTCAATCGCACCCTAGCTCCTATTGGAGGTTTTTCAGTCGATCTAAAAGGACCCAACTCCGAGATCACCACTCGGCAGATGGCACTCCTCAATGCCTCACTCGACCTACATAAAAAGCATCAGCTAGAGTACAACCTCCTCACCATCCACTCCAATAACCAGTACGTAGCTCAGCTAAAAGGTAATGATTACGTTGCCAATGAAAATGATGGCCTCGTGCGTATGTACCGCCAGCAGGCCAATGACAACCTCCTTATCGTGAATCAGCTAGATACCGATTGGAGCCTCAGCGACAAGTTGCACCTCAATATCGGCACCTCGCTCAATCTGATGCGAGCCAAAGAGCCCGACCGTCGCCTCTTTTACCTCTCTGGCGAGGGCCAAGGCGACGATACTAAGTGGGTCACCATGGCGAGCAACACCAACCGCCGATTCTACTCCTCCCTCACCGAAAATGACTACAATGCCAAGGCGGCACTTGAGTGGAGCTTTAATAAGGAGAGCTACCTGCGGTTAGGCTACATTGGCCGGTACGTCGACCACCACTTCACCTCCCGAGAGTACAATCACGACCCTGTCTCAGGCAAGTCGGTTATGGAGAGCAATATCGACCAATTCGATTGGGATAGAGACTTCTACAATAGTCAGAACCTCCGCACCGAGGCCAATCCTAGCGGTTTTACCTTAGTGCAGGGCGAGGAGTTCTGGTACCATTCACAGAAGCAAATACACGGTGCCTACCTCGAGGGGACCTTTCCACTACTAGAGAAGCTAATGCTACAAGCCAGTCTCCGTGCCGATTGGGTAGACCTCACCGTGAAATACGGCCAAGCAGATAAGGAGAAGCAAGATAGCCAAATCCATAAATTCTACCTCCTCCCCTCCCTCAACCTCAAGTACGACCTCACCGATAAGCAGGCACTCCGACTCAGTCTCTCCAAGAGCTACACCCTCCCTCAGGTAAAGGAGATTTCCCTCTACCAGTACGTCAATATCGGCTACGTAAGCATCGGTAACCCCGATATCAAGCCGTCGGACCTCTGGAATATCGACCTCAAGTGGGATTACTACCTCTCCCCTACAGAGATACTCACCGTCACCGGTTTTTATAAGCACCTCAAGAACCCCATGGCACGCGTCGACCGCTACATTAGCTCAGGAGCTCAAGAGTATGCCAATCCGGCGCCAAAGGTAGACCTCGCCGGTATCGAGCTCGAGTTCAAAAAGAACCTTTGGCAAAAGACTGCCCTTCTCTCTGCTTCCAAGCACACCCTCGACTTAGGTCTCAGTGGCTCCTACATCTGGTCCCATATTCCACTCGAGAATGTAGAGGAGACTAGCCGCAATGCCACCCTCGAAGGCTCCTCCCCTTGGCTACTCAATACCGACCTCACCTACGCCTATACCAAGGGATGGCGCCACTACACCCTCGCCATGGTGCTCAGCTACTTCAGCGACCGCATCCACACTTATGGCTCTAGAGGCATCACTCGTGGTGGACTGCAATACGATATTATGGAGCAAGGGAGAGCCAACCTTAACCTCGTCGGCTCAGCCAAACTGAGCCACCAACTCTCCCTGAAGCTCAAAGCCAATAACCTACTCAATAGCCCCTACACCCGAAAGCAACAACCCAATGACGGCTCCGAAGCCCAAGTGGTGAGCGAGTATCGAAAGGGCGTTAGCTTTAGTGTGGGACCTGTCTCTTATACACATCTGACGCTGCCGACGACTCCTTACGTGTAGAT
>ERZ1031273.306-NODE-306-length-21144-cov-9.852340_pt1 | contig 21144 bp, 22 predicted proteins | sample MGYA00516575_ERZ1031273 | MGnify/ENA primary metagenome ERZ1031273 (study PRJEB33718, sample SAMN03159816) | human skin metagenome | collected 2014-02-25 | study: EMG produced TPA metagenomics assembly of the PRJNA266117 data set (Human skin bacterial metagenome... | reverse complement strand
GGCGGGGTGCTGCTCGGGGGCCGGGCCGGTCAACGCGGAGGTGTCGATGCCGGCGACGGGGGCGGTGCCGTCGCGAAGCTGTTGAGCATCGGCCGTGACGGCGATGACGGGGGAGCGGTCCACCGTGAACCAGGTGGCCAGGGGTGAGCCCGGGGTGGCGTCGTTGACTCGCAGCCAGCGCGCGCCGTCGATGTCCTCGGGCTGCGAATACGGGGTGTACTGCGCGGGCGCGTCCACGCCGCAGCGCAGGGTGATGCGCTCGGTGGAGGAGGCCTGCCACGCGGCAGCGCCGTCGGGGGCGGGCTCGGCCAGTTCGGCGCGTTTGAGGTCGGCGAGGGTGGACGGGAGGGCGTCGATAAGCGATGTGCACTCCGCGGACGACGCCTCGGGCGCGGGGACTTGCGTCATCGCCACCGGCTGCAACGCCACGCGGTTGAAGAACACGCGCGCGCCGACGAGCACGCCGAGCACCAGCGCCACCGCCAGCCCAAGACTGATGTAGATGGTGGTGCGGTTAAATTGAGCATCATGCGCCGTGGAACCCATGGCGGCTGAGTTTAGTGAAAGGGTGCGCGCAGACGTGATCGAGACAGGCTTTCCCACCGGCGGGCCGACGCTGGGCGAGCTCGGCGAGCGCGAAGTCATCGCGCTGATCCGCGCCCAGGCGCCGTCCGCGCTCAACGGCGACGACGCCGCGGTGCTCACCCAAGCGGCGCCGAATTCGCGCGTGGTGGCCAGCACGGACATGCTCGTGCAGGGCCGCCACTTCACCGCCGAGACCACCACGCCGTACCTGCTGGGGCGCAAGGCGGCGCTGCAAAACTTCGCGGACATTGAGGCTATGGGCGCGCGCCCGATTGCGGCGCTGATGGCGGTCTCCGCGCACCCGGACACCCCGGCGAAGGTGCTCGAAGATCTCGCGCGCGGCGTGGGAGACATGGCGTCGGACTACGCCTGCGAGCTCGTCGGCGGCGACGTCACGGGCGGCGACTATCTGGTGCTGTCCGTCACGGCGATGGGCGCGCTGGGCGGCAACCGCCCGCCGCTGACGCTGGACGGAGCGCGCCCGGGCCACCGCGTGATCGCGCACGGGCGTCTAGGTTACTCCGCGGCGGGTCTGGCGCTGCTGCAGGCGGGCGTGGACGTGCCCGAACAGCTCGAGCCGCTGGTCGCCGCGCACCAGGTGCCGGAGCTGACCCCGGGCCGCGGCGTGGTGGCGCGCGCGGCGGGGGCGTGTGCCATGACGGATAACTCGGATGGGCTGATCCGCGACATCACCCAGCTTGCGGAGGCGTCCGGCGTGGGCATCGATCTGGCGTCCAACGCGATCGCCCCCGACCGGCTGCTGGTGCAGGCGGGTGAGCTGCTCGGCGTGGACCCCTGGGAGTGGGTGCTCGGCGGCGGCGAGGACCACACGCTCATCGGCACCATCGACGGCTCCGCGCCGGTGGGCTTCCGCTCCATCGGTGCGGTATCCAGGAAACAAGGCGTGCGTATCGACGGCTCCGCGCCCGCCACCGAAAAAGGATGGGAGAGCTTCTGATGTTGCCCGTGCACGAATCCTGGCAAGCGCCGCTGGCGCCGGTGGAAGAGCAGATCCACGCCATGGGCGACTTCCTGCGCGCCGAGGGCGAGTACCTGCCGCGAGGCAACGACATCCTGCGCGCGTTCGCGGACCCGTTTGAGGACGTGCGCGTGCTCATCCTGGGCCAGGACCCGTACCCGACGCCGGGACACCCGATGGGCCTGGCGTTTTCCACCCAGCCCGGGGTGGCGGCGCCCCGCTCGCTGGTGAACATCTACAAGGAGCTGCAAGACGACTTGGGCGTCCCGCCGCGCAAGGACGGGGACTTGAGCTCCTGGTCGAAGCAGGGGATTTTGCTGCTGAACAGGGTGCTCACCGTGCGCCCGGGCGCGCCGGCGTCGCACCGCGGCAAAGGCTGGGAGGCGGTGACCCAGGCGGCGGTTGAGGCGCTGGTGGCCCGCGGCACGCCGCTGGTGGCCATCTTGTGGGGCCGCGACGCGCAGACGGCCGCGAGGTTCTTGGGCGACACCCCGCGCATCGAGTCGCCGCACCCCTCGCCGCTGTCCGCCTCCCGCGGTTTCTTCGGCTCCCGCCCGTTCTCGCGGGCGAATCAGGAGCTGGAGAAGATGGGTGCCCAGCCGGTCAACTGGGCACTCTAAGCAGAACCTGTAAACTCTCTCAGCATGTCTGCATCTCCGCTTTCTAACGGCGCACGCCTGCTCGCCTGGGCCCGCCGCGCCTTAAGCGAGCTGGAGCGCAAGCGCGCGGAGATCAACGAGCTCAATGTTTTCCCAGTTCCGGACGGGGACACCGGCTCCAACATGGCGCACACGATGGCCGCAGCGGTCGATGCCGCCGCGGAGCTGCCGGACAGCGCGGGCCTCACCGAGGTTGCCGAGGCGCTGGCCGTCGGCGCGGTGCGCGGCGCACGCGGCAACTCCGGGGTCGTGCTCTCGCAGATCCTGCGTGGCTTCGCCCAGGCCGCAAACAACGGAGCGATGGAAGGGGAAATGCTCGCGGTCGCGCTCTCCAACGCGGTCGGTTTCGTGGACCGCGCCATCGCGGAGCCGGTGGAGGGCACCATCATCACGGTGCTGCGCGCCGCCGCCGACGCCGCGCGCCCCAACGCGCACCTCCCGCTTGTCGACGTCGCGTCCGCCGCCACCGCCGCCGCCCAAGACGCGCTGCGGCTGACGCAGACCCAGCTGCCGGCGCTGCGCGAAGCCGGGGTCGTCGACGCCGGCGGGGCGGGCCTGGTGGCGGTGCTGAACACGCTGACGGCTGAAGCGGACGGTGCGGGGGAACCGGAGGACGTCGATAAGCACATGCCCGAAACCCACGGCACCCAGGGCGAGCTGGAGGTGATGTTCAGCTTCCGCGGGGACTTGGAGGCGCTGAAAGGCGAGCTGGCGGAGCTGGGCGACAGCCTGATTGTCGCGCCGCTGAACGACGGCGAGGCCACGGTGCACATTCACTCCCGCGACGCCGGCAAAGTCATCGAGACCGCCTTCGCCGCAGGTGAGGTGGCGGATCTGCGCTTGGAGGTGCTCACGAGCGCGGTAGCGGCCGGCGCGCCGGAGCGCCTGATCATCGCGGTGACCCCGCCGGGGTCCGTGACCAGCCTGTACGCCGCCTCCGGCGCGGTGACGGTGGTGCCGGGGCCGAACGTGGCGGCGGACATGCTCGACGCGATCACCCGCTCCGGCAGCAACGAGGTGATCGTGCTGCCGAACGGGCAGCTGAGCAACTGCGAGCTCGCGGAAGTGGAGAACGCGGCGCGCGCGGTGGAGCAGTCCATCACCATCCTGCCCACCGTGCGGCTGGTCTCTGGCATCGCGGCGCTGTCCGTGCACGACCCGGCGCAGCCGTTGGCCACCGCCGCCTTCGCCATGTCCGAGGCCGCCGGCGAGATGCGCACGGCGCTTGCGTTCCGCGCCGAGAAGGGCGCGCTGACCTTGGGCGGGGCCGTTGCGAAGGGCGACGTGGTGGTTACTTCCCGCGGCGAGCACATGCTCATCGCGGACGAGCCGATGGACGCCGTGGAGCGCGCCTGCCGCCGCCTGCTCGAGCACGGCGGGGAGCAGGTGAGCATCCTGTTCGACCCGAGCGAGCTGCGCGCGGACGCGCTGGAGGAGCTCGCGGGCAAACTCGGTGTCGACGTGATGGTCTATCCTGCGGACGGACTGCAAGCCTGCGCGGAGATTGGGGTGGAGTAGATGCTGGGTTTCGAGGACACGCGCCCGCTCAACCTGGTTATTCCGCTGAAACAGGCCAAGGCGATAGGCAAGCACCTCGACATCCACACCTGCGGCGAGCTGCTGCGCTACTACCCGCGGCGCTACCTGCATTACGGCACCGGCGCCGACCTCGCCGGGGTGAAACCGGGCGACACGCTCAACGTCATCGGCACGGTCGCGGGCACCGAGCAGTTCACCTCGAAGAAACAGCCGAAGCGACCCATCTACAAGGTGTACGTGGATGACGGGCGCCAGGTGTTTCTGGCCGCCTTCTTCGGCTCCCACTACGCCCAGCGCGTACTCAAAGAGGGCCGTCGGGTGATGCTGACCGGCAAGTACGACGTGTTCCGCAACCAGCCGCAGCTGTCGCACCCGGACTTCGTGCTTCTGGACGGGCCCACGCAGGCCACCGGCGCGCTGCGGCAGCTCGGCCACTTCGGCGACATCGAGCAAATCATGAGCGGGCGCGAGTGGCTGCCCATCTACCCGGCGGTGAAAAACGTCAGCACCTGGACCATCATGGGCGCAGTCCACGCGGTGCTCAAAGAACTTCCGCCTATCGACGAGCCTCTCGGCTTCACCCCAATAGGATTCTTGCCCCTGAACTCGGCTGTCCACCAGATCCACGAGCCGGGCCCGCCGGGGCCCGCGCGTGCCCTGGAGCGGCTGAAGTACGACGAGGCGCTGTCCGTGGCGTTGGCGATGGGCGTGCGGCGCGCCGACGCGGAGGCGCGCAGCGCCGAGGCTCTGCCGCGGGTTGTAGGCCGCGATGAGGACCTGCTCGTGCAGCGCCTGCCGTTCCCGCTGACCTCCGGCCAAAACGAGGTGGTCGCGGAGATCACCCGCGATATGGCGCGCACCGTGCCCATGAGCCGGCTGCTGCAAGGTGAGGTCGGCTCCGGCAAGACCATCGTGGCGCTGATCGCCATGCTCCAGGCCGTGGACAACGGCGCGCAGTGCGCCTTCCTCGCGCCCACCGAAGTGCTGGTGCTGCAGCACGCCCGCTCCATGACGAAGGTGCTGATGAACGCTGGCCTGCCCACCCGCGTGGTGGCGCTGACCGGGTCCATGACGGCGGCGCAGAAGCAGGACGCGTTGCTGAAGATCGTCACCGGCGAGGCGGACATCGTGGTGGGCACCCACGCGCTGATCCAGGACGGCGTGGAGTTTTTCCGCCTGGGGCTTGTGGTGGTGGACGAGCAGCACCGCTTCGGCGTGGAGCAGCGCGACGCGCTGCGGGCCAAGGCGGGGGAGACCACCCCGCACCTGTTGGTGATGACGGCGACGCCGATCCCGCGCACCATCGCCATGACCGTCTTCGGCGATTTGACCGTGTCTACCCTGCGCGAGCTGCCCGGCGGGCGAAAGCCCATCCAGTCCGCGGTGGTGCCGCAGTTCAAGCCGCGCTGGGTGGCGCGCGCCTGGGAGAAGATCCGCGAGGAGGTCGCCGCCGGGCACCAGGCGTACGTGGTGTGCCCGCGCATCGACGGCGAGGGCGGCGTGCTCGAGGTCTTCGCCGAGCTCGCGTCCACGGAGTTCGAGGGGCTCAACGTGGCGTTCTTGCACGGCCGGATGAAAGGCGAGGAGAAAGACACCGTCATGGCGGACTTCGCCGCCGGCGGGGTAGACGTGCTGGTGGCCACCACCGTGATCGAGGTCGGCGTGGACGTGCCCAATGCGACGGTGATGATGGTGCGCGAATCCGAGCACTTCGGCGTCTCCCAGCTGCACCAGCTGCGCGGCCGCGTGGGCCGCGGCGGCAACCAGTCGCTGTGCCTGTTCCACACGCTGGCGGAGGAGGGCACCCCGTCGTTTGAGCGCGTGAGCCAGGTCGCGTCCACCACGGACGGCTTCGCGCTGGCGGAGCTGGATCTGCTCAACCGCCGCGAGGGCGATGTGCTGGGCACTCAGCAGTCCGGCATGCACCGCACGCTGAAGCTGCTCAACCTGGTGGAGGACTTCGAGCTGGTGCGCCGGGCGTACGACGACGCCGCCCGTCTGGTGGCAGACAACCTCGAGTTCGCCCGCGCCGCCACTGCGGATTTCATTCCGGAGGACTTCGAGTATTTGGACAAGAGCTAGGGCGTTAGAGTTGTGGCCATGAACCGCATCATTTCCGGCGAGGCCCGCGGCCGCAAGATCAAGGTGCCGCCAGAGGGCACACGTCCCACCTCAGACCGCGCGCGCGAGGGACTGTTTTCCTCCCTGCAGGTCCGATTCGGGTTCGTGGACATGAACGTGCTCGACCTGTTCGCCGGTTCCGGCGCGTTGGGGCTGGAGGCGGCCTCCCGCGGCGCCGCCGAGGTGGTGCTGGTGGAAAACAACCCGGAGGCCGTGCGCGTCATCGAGTACAACGCCGGTGTGGTTGGCCACCCGAATGTGACCATCGAGCCAGTGAAAGCATCGACGTACCTCGCCCGCGCGCCGCGCAACCACTTCGACATCGTGCTCGCGGACCCGCCGTACGAGCTCGCGGACGAGGCCGTGGCGGAGATGGTGGAGGCACTGAAGCCGGTGCTTCACGACGGCGCCGTGGTCGTCGTCGAGCGCCACCGCGAAAGCCCCGAGACGGCCTGGCCGGAGGAGTTCACCCCGACCGGCCAGAAGCTGAAGAAGCGCCTCTACGGCATCGCGCGCATGGACATGGCCGTGTACACGGACCCGGAAGCAGAGGTGGAGGAATAAATGACTACCGCAGTGTGCCCAGGCTCGTTCGATCCGATCACGAACGGCCATCTGGACATCGTCACCCGGGCCTCGCGCCACTTTGATGAGGTGGTGGTTCTGGTCACCGGCAACCCGACGAAGACCTCGGGGCTGTTTTCCATCGACGAGCGCGTCGAGCTGATCCGCGAGGTCATCGCGCACCTGCCCAACGTGCGCGTGGACAGCTGGGGCGGGCTGCTTGTGGACTACACCTCCGCCCACCACATCACCGCCCTGGTTAAGGGCTTGCGTTCTTCGTTGGACTACGAGTACGAGCTGCCCATGGCTCAGATGAACCGACGCCTGACCGGGGTGGACACTTACTTCCTGCTCACGGACGAGAAGTACGGCTACATCTCGTCCTCGCTGACCAAAGAGGTGGCCAAGTTCGGCGGCGACGTCACCGGCCTGGTGCCGGATTCTGTGCGCGAGGCGATGGCGGCGAAGTACCGCTAGTGTTCGTCGCTTTGGGTGTCGGCATCGCCGTCGCGGTGGGCGCGTGCCTGCAGCGCATCTCAGGCATGGGCGCTGGGCTTATCGCCGCGCCCGTGCTCTCGCTGTTGCTCGGGCCTGTCGACGGCATCCTGCTGGTCAACCTCCTCGCCGTCATCAACGCTTCGACCAACACCTGGGGCATGCGCGCGGACGTGGACTGGAAAAAGTTCGCCCCGATCGCGCTCGCGCTCATCTTCGGCGTGGTCCCGGGGACTTGGGTGGTGGCGAACGCGCCGACCAACGTGCTGCTCGTGCTGGTCGGGGCGCTGTTGCTGCTCGCGTTGTCCGTGGTCACGCTGGGCAAGCGCTACGTGCCCCGGGTCGAAGGAGTGGTGCCCGCGGCCACGTCCGGTGTGATCGGCGGGTTCATGAACACCCTGGCCGGGGTGGCCGGCCCCGCGATCACGGTGTTCGCGGAGGCGGCGCGCTGGCCGCAGCGGGTCTACGCCGCCACACTGCAGCCGATCTTCTTGGTTGCCGGCACGCTGTCGTTCACGGTGAAGGTGGTCGCCGGCGCCGCGGACGTGACGGGCATTGAGCCTGCGCTGTGGGTCGCCACGCTCGCCGCTTTGGTGGTGGGCATTGGCGCGGGCAAGCGGCTGGCCCCGCGGGTGCCGCCGGCTACCGCGCACCGGATCGCGCTGGGTTTAGCTTTCGCCGGCGGGGTGACCGCGCTCGTGCGCGGCCTGCTGGCCTGAGGTTTTGTACGAATCGACATCCGATTTGCGTTCGCCCAGGTCAGTTTTCGGGGCGAAGGGTCAAAAAGTCGATTCGTACAAAATTGGGGTCCTAGAACAGGGTGGACACGAACGCCTTGGTGCGCTCGTGCTGCGGGTTGTCCAGCACCTGCTCCGGGGTGCCGTACTCGATGATCTGGCCGCCGTCCATGAACGCGACCTTGTCGGCCACCTCGCGGGCGAACGCCAGCTCGTGGGTCACCACCAGCATGGTCATGCCCTGCTCCGCCAGCTCGCGCATCACGCGCAGCACTTCGCCGACGAGTTCGGGGTCGAGGGCGGACGTGGGTTCGTCGAAAAGCATGAGCTTCGGATCCATGGCCACCGCGCGCGCGATGGCCACGCGCTGCTGCTGGCCGCCGGAGAGCTGGATGGGGTAGGCGTCCGCCTTGGTGCCCAGGCCGACCATCTCCAGCAGCTCCATCGCGCGGGCCTTGGCCTGGTCCACTGGCTGGCCCTTGACGTGCACGGGGGCCTCGATGATGTTGTCCAGCACCGTGCGGTGGCCGAAGAGGTTGAAGTTCTGGAACACCATGCCGATGTCGCGGCGCTGCTTCGCGGCGTCCTTCTCGCTCATCTCGTGCAGCACACCGTCGCGCTCGTTGTAGCCGATGAGATCGCCGTCGACGTAGAGGCGGCCGGCGTTTACCTTCTCCAGGTGGTTCACGCAGCGCAGCAGGGTGGACTTGCCGGAGCCGGACGGGCCGATCAGGCAGGCGACCTCACCGGGGTAGACCTCCATGTCGATGCCCTTGAGCACGTCGAGGTTGCCGAAGGACTTCCACACGTCCACGGCCTGAATCATTGGTTTTTGCTTGACGGTCATTAGCGCTGCCCCTTCTTCTGCGGTTCTTCCACGATTTCAACGTTGTTGGGGATGGTGCCCTCGGCATCCGCCAGGCTGGCCAGCTGGCGGGCGGTGAGCTGGCGGGTGGCACCCCGGTCGAAGTAGCGCTCCAGGTAGTGCTGCGCCACCATGAGCAGCGAGGTGATCACCAGGTACCAGGTGGCGGCGACCAAGAGCATCGGCACCGGCTCGAACAGCGCGGCGGCGATGTCCATGGAACGGCCGTAGAGCTCCAGCGAGTAGGGGATGGCCACCACGAGCGAGGACGTCTTCAACAGCGAGATGAACTCGTTGCCGGTGGGCGGGATGATGATGCGCATGGCCTGCGGCAGCACCGTGCGGCGCATGGTCTGGCCCCAGCTCATGCCCAGCGCCTTGGAGGCCTCCACCTGGCCCTCCGGGACAGCGGAGATGCCGGAGCGGACGATCTCGGCCATGTAGGCGGCCTCGTTCAGGCCCAGGCCGACGACGGCGAGCGCGAAGGCCGAGGAGGTGAACGGGTCCAGCGGGATCTCGGTGAAGCCCAGGTTGATCGTGTCGTAAATGGCGCCGATCAGGCCCCAGAACATCAGCTGGACGTAGACCGGGGTGCCGCGGAAGATCCAGAGGAAGACCCAGCCGACGGTCTTGAACACCGGGTTGGGGCTCATGCGCATCACGGCGAGCAGCACGCCGCCGATCACGCCGAGAAGCATGGCCAGCACCGTAATCGCGATGGTGTGCAGCGCCGCTGTGGCGATGCGGGTGTCCAAGAGGTAGGCGAAGTACGTGTCCCAGCCGTAGGCGTCGTTACGCGCGGCTCCGATGACGAACCAGACCACCAGGACGACGAGCAGGGCGGCCAGCGCCCAGCGGCCCGGGTGGCGCAGCGGCTTGGCCTGGATGCGCTCGGGGCGGGTGCGCTCTTTCTGGCTCGCCGCGTACTTGGAATAGGGGGTGCTCATGCTCACTGTCCTCCCAGAGGTTGTTCGTTAATCAGGGCCTGGTCCAAGAGGCCGGTGTCGATGTTCCACTGTTTCAAAATCCGCTCGTAGTCGCCGGTGTCGATGAGATGCTGCATCGCCGCCGCCATCGCGTCGGCCAGCGGCGAGCCCTTCGGCACCGCGAAGCCGTAGGGGGCTGCGTCGAACATCTCGCCGACCATCTCCAGCACGCCGTCGGAGCGCTCCACGGCCCAGGCAGTGACAGGGGAGTCCGCGCTGTACGCGTCGGCGCGACCCACCAGCGCCGCGAGGGCGGCGTTGTCTGCGGTGTCGAAGGCCAGCACCGTGATCGGGTCCTTGCCGGCGGCCACGCAGGCCTCGGACTTCGGGCGCACGTCGTCGGTGTCGGAGACGGTGGTGCGCTGCACCGACACCGTCAGCCCGCAGGCGTTGTCCGGGTCCACGTCGGCACCCGGCTGGGCGGCCCACTGCACACCGGCGTAGAGGAAATTGACAAAGTCGAAAGACTGGCGGCGTTCCTCGTTGTCCGTGAAGCCCGACGCGCCAACGTCGAGGCTGCCCGAGGACACGGCGGGCAGGATCATGGCGAAGTCCATGTCGTCGGCCTGGAAATCCATGCCCATGACCGCTGCTGCGGCGCGGGCGAGGTCGAGTTCCACGCCGATGAGCTCGCCTTGCGAGTCTTTGAACTCGAAGGGGGCGAACGGCGGGTTCGTGCCCACGTTGAGCACGCCGTCAGCGGCGACCTCCGGCGGCACCATTGCCGCGATTTCGGGCACAGCGTCCGGGACGATTCGTTCCCAGCCGTCGGGGGTGCCGCCCTCCTCGTTGGTCACGCAACCCGCAAGCAGCATTGTCGCGCTCAGGCACGCGGCGACGCGCAGGGAGGTGGTGTGTTGCATACCGGCTCCAATACACGATGAATATTTACAAGCCATCGTATATTACACCGGGGTGCAAATGCGTATCGACGGCCCCAAGGTCACCCCTGTGGCCGTCGATAAGCAATTGTTTTTGGCTACTGCTGCGCCATGCGGATACCGCGCATGACCAGCTCAATCAGCGAGCCGATAACCAGCACGCCCAGGAAAACAGGGATGAGCACCGAAGTTGCCTGGCTGGAACCTGCGGAGGACTGCGCGAAATCGCCGGTGAAAAAGCCAGAAGACATCATCGCCGAGCCCTGGGCCTCCTGCTTCCACAGCTCGACCGGGTTAGCGGTGTCCGGGACGGAGGAGTTGCGCGCCCACGCCTGGACGAAATCCTTGCCTTCGCCCTCTTCCATGCCGTCGGTCCACTCGAGGAACATGTCAGAGGAGGAGACCTCCTTGAGCGGGTTCTTCTCCGGATCGATGTAGAGCGGATCGTTTTCTGGATCCGGATTCAGACCCTCGAGTCCCGGCGACGGGTCGCCCGGCTTCCGCGGGCCCTTCTTCTTGTTGTCGGTCTTGTTGGAGGAGCTTTCCCCGCTGCTAGAGGAGGTGCCCTCGGCCGAAAGCTTTTCAAACGCGTCCGCGGTGTAGCGGAGAACCTCGGCATCTTCTGTGGTGATGCCGGTGCCTGCCGGCTTCGTCTGCGAGGTGGCAGACGGCGCGTTCAGGCCTGCAAGGACGAGTGCTCCGGCGGTCACGCCGGCGATGAGAGACTTGCGCATGGGGCGTATCTTAACCAATCCGTTAGAGAATGCGATGCAGGGTCTTGCGGCCTGCAAAGAGGATCAAGAGCGAAACTACGAGAGAGCCTGCGCCGAACCAGTACGGCACGCCAGCGCCCAGCGACGCAGCCAGTGGGCCGGATACAGCTGGCGCCACCGCACCGCCGAGGAAGCGCATGCCCGAATAGCTCGACGACGCCACGTTGCGCGGCATCTCTGTCGCCTCCATGACAGCTTCAGTCAGCACCGTGTTGAACACGCCGCTGAAGAAACCCGCGAGGATGACCAGGACCACTACAACGCCCAGCCGGTGAGCGCCGAAGCCGAGGCCAGCCAGAACAGCACTGAAACCGAGGAGCACGGTCACCACCACCGGAATCAGGCCGAAGGCGCGGGTCAAGCGAGGCGCGATGAACACCGAAGAGACTGCCAGCGCCAGGCCCCAGCCGAAGAAGACGTAGCCCAGCTCAGTCGCCCCGAAGTTGCGCCCGCTCAGCGCGGCAGCTTCCTCGATGGGGTAGGGCGAGTAGGCGAGCAGGGTGAAAAACCCGAAGTTGTAGAAAAACGCCACAAAGCCGAGCGTGAGCAGGGCTGGGTCCTTGGCTGCTGCGAGCCCCGCCGTCAGCGCGACGGGCTCCGGTTTGCGCTCCGCTTTGGCCAGCAGCGTGGCAATCGCGATAAAGCCGGCCGCCATGAGCACTGCCGTGCCGTAGAAGGGGGCGCGCCAGCTGATCTCGCCCAGCACGCCGCCGACGAGGGGGCCGATGGCCATACCGACGCCGATCGCGGCCTCGTACAGGATTACTGCCTGGCCTGCGTGCCCTGCCGCCGCGCCGACGATGGCGGCCAGCGCCGTCGAGATAAACAGTGCGTTTCCTAGACCCCAGCCGGCGCGGAAGCCGATGATTGCGTCGACCGAACCCGCAGCACCTGATAAGGCAGAGAAGGCGACGATCAGTGCCAAACCGATCAAGAGCGTGGTCTTGACACCGATGCGCGAAGAGATGAACGCGCTGAAGAACATCGCCAGTGCCGTGATGAGCAGGTAGCTGGTAAAAAGCAGCATCGTTTGCGTCGGGGAGGCGTCAAGCTCCCGGCTAATCGCCGGCAGGATCGGGTCCACCAACCCGATGCCCATGAATGACACCGCGCAGGCAAAGGCGAGCGCCCACACCGCTACCGGTTGTTTAAGGATTGAATTGTTTTCCGGTGTGTGCGGCGAGTCTGTCACTCGCGACCTCCTTTTCGTTGTTTCAACTCTGCGGTCAGCTCCGGCAGAAGCTCCGCCGCGCGCTTGAGCGTCGCGACGTCCTCCGGCATCAACGCCTCGAACACAGGGGCCACCGCCTCAGCTGCTGCTGCCCTGTAGCTGCGTAGAACCTCGCGGCCGGCGTCGGTGATTGTCAGCGCTGTTGCGCGGGCATCGTCGTCGGCGGTGTGTCTGGCGGCGTAGCCATCGTCCACAAGCCGCTTCATGGCCTGGCTCATGGAGGGCTGGCGGATGCCTTCCCGTGCTGCAAGCTCTCCAATCCGGAGCCCCGGCTCGCGCTCGAGGGCGGCAAGTGCGCGCATGGAGACGTTTGAAAGCTCCATGCCGGATGCCTGGTACGCGGCGCGTGTGAAATGGCTTCCGGCCGCGATGAGCTCAACAGCGAGCGCGGCGAGGTCCTCGTTGGAGTACATAGGGAGACTATATAGGCTGCCTATGAATAGCAAAACCCCGCAGGCCAGCAAGGCGTGCGGGGTGTGCTCGTGGCGGGGAGGGGCTAGTCCTCGGCCTCTGCGTCGAGGCGGGCCTGGTCGCGCTTACGGCGCTTCTTGCTGAATTGGTGGCTGGTCACTCCGGCCCCAACAGCGCCCACGACGGCGCCGACGATTGCGCTGGAAGCGCCCGCGCTATCGAAGCTGCCGGAGGGGTCGAAGCCGCCGGTGACGATGATGCCCACCAGCCAAACGGCACACAGCGCCCAGTAGGTAATAAGGATGCTGCGTGGGGTGTCCCGCAGCTGGAAAATCGGCGATGCGACGTAGTTGCGCATCCATTGCGAGCTCGCCGCGCTGCTGATGAAGGGGATCAGCAGGACGATGGCCGACCACAGGGCCTGACGGCCAGGCAGTACCCACGCGAGGATCACGCCGACGAGCGCCATGCCGAGCATTTCGGAGCTCGCGCGCCGTGGTTGAGATCTGGCTCTCACACGACGATCTATAATGCTCGGCCATGGCCCTCAAAATGAAGGACTACTTCAACGCTGACACGGCAAGAAGGCTCGGTGCACAGCTTGGTATTGATGGTGCGGAGTACGCTGCGTGGGTCGCACCCCGCGTCGAGGGTTTAGAGATCCTGGACCGCGTGACCGTGTTTGCGCAGGGGCTTCGGGAAAGTCTCGCGGGAGACTATGTGGGGGTGATTGGCGGGGTCGTCGACAAGCTTGGACCCGAGCTTGCTGAGGGGGAAGGTTACTTCAACCATGCATTCCACTTGTGGCCAGTGAGTCGTTTCATCGAACTGTACGGATTGGATGATCCGGAGGCTTCCTTAGACGCAATCGAGGCGCTCACGAGGGCTTTTACCGGCGAGTGGGCGATTCGTCCCTACCTGGAGCGCTACCCGGAGCTGACCATGTCCCGGGTGCATCAATGGGCTGGTTCGGACAGCCACAACGTACGCCGCCTAGCCTCCGAGGGCATCCGCCCGCGTCTGCCGTGGGCGAAGATGTACACGCCGTACGTGGCGGACCCCTCTCCGATTCTTTCAGTCTTGGACCTGTTGTACGACGATGCATCGCTCTTCGTGCGCAAATCCGTCGCCAACAACCTCAACGACATCGGCCGCACCCACCCCGAGTTAGCTCTCGCCACCGCCACGCGCTGGGCAGCGGGCGGCACGCCGCATGCGGAGTGGGTGGTGGAACGGGGGTTGCGTGGACTGATCAAGCGCGGTCACAGTGAGGCCCTGGAGCTCGTCGGTTATTCGGCGCCTCACGCAATCACCGCCACCCGCCCCGAGTTCCCCCGCACCGTAGCCATTGGGATGAAGGCAACCCTCTCAGTGACACTAACCAACACAGGCGATGCCCCCGCGAAAGTACTTGCAGAGTACCGCGTGCACTTCTTAAAAAAGAACGGCACTAGGCAACCGAGCGTGTTCCGGCTCGGCAAATTCACATTGGCGCCGGGTGAAGTCCGCGTGGTGACTAAGACCCACCCGTTTCGGGTTACCAGTACGCGCACCTACTACCCGGGCGCGCAGGCTTTAAGCCTGATGATCAACGGGCGCGAAGGGGAGCGAGTGTACTTCGAGCTCACGCAGTCGTAATCGTGGCACTAGATCGTTGCGTGGCTGTGAGAAGCTATGCCTAGAGACCACGGTCCGACTGGCGCGCCCCCGCGTCAGCGGGCCCGAATCTGGAGCTGCGAACTTTCCAGGTCCAGCGCACCCCACCCAGGGGCGCACCGAAAAATAAAAATCTCGAGACACCGTAGGAACGATGTCTCGAGACAACGGGGGTTGCGGAAAACTCCGTGACCACTACCAATGCGGCCTAGTTCCAGACTTAGTTCCACGACTTTCTCTGTTTAGTTCCAAATTCATCCTAGCCTGCACCCGAAAGTAGCCCCCACGCAGCGGAAACCGAAACGGCTACTGCTTCATGTCTCCGGCCGGCTGACACACGGTTTCAACCCAGATTTGCCAACCGAGACAGTCCTGGCGCCATGACTGGCTGTCTGTCTGTCGCCGCGCACCCCGCAGCGGCTCTCGTGTCGTGTGGCGGTTTGAGTGGCCTCTGCCCGTTCGGAGTCAATGGATAGACGCTGTCGCACGACTACCTCGAACGCGAAACCCGCCCGGCCAAGGTGCTTGCCTCAGGCCAGGCGGGTTGAGAAGTAGGGTCTGCTAGACGGTATGGAACGTGCGGGTGGTTTTGGTGAGGACGGCATTCAACCCCTCGCCTCGCAGCCGGAGCACAATGTGCTTGCCGGTCTCATACGACTTAGCGCGGCCAAGCAGCTCAGTGCCGGTAGGGTCCCAGATTTCCCAAGTGTCTTCGGTGAACAGCGTGTCCTTCTTGACTCGCGCGATGTCCTCGGAAGGCGCGTCTGGCGCGAGCAGCTCTTCCAAATCAAACTGCCGAGAAGGCACAAGGTTGAGACGCTCGTGCTTCGTCAGCCGCTTCGGGTCAGCGTCGGCTTCGAAGGTGAGCAAGCCCGTGTGGCGGTCGGTACAGCGGACAAGCATCGCGAGGAACTCATGCGCCTTCTCGGTGTCGACGCTGTAGTGCTCGCCGTCGGCGCCGAGTACCCGCACGGTACTTTCGTGCCGGCCGAGAAAGCGGGTCAGCGTAGCAAGCTCGGAGCGGTCGAAGTGCAGGTCTTGGGTGAGCAAAACGGTGGTCGGACGGGTGGTCTTAACAGTGTTTGCGCAACGGGTGGTGGCCGACATGCGCGGTGTGTGGTGAGACATGGGAAGTAGCCTGCCTACCTCGTTGCTGAAGTCGCTAGGCCAGGGGCAAGAAATACAGACGAAGTTAGGACGTCTCACGCAGCCGCGGGTCTTCGTCGGACTCAATGCGTTCCCAACGGACGAGGTACACCGCTGCTTTCTCCTTGCGTGCCATGCGTTCACCGACCTCGCCTAACGCGGCTGAGACGGACCAGTGAACCGACAAGAGGTTGAAGTCCTCGTCACGCACCTCGACTCGGTCAACGTGGTACGGGTACGTGTCGGAAACCTCACGTACCTTGCGCGAATAGAAGTTTGCCGGCGCTGCTTCTGCTGCCCATGTGGAGTCGGGCAGAGTGTCTTCGAGTTCAAAGTCGGGTTCGTAGTCGTTTTCCATGTTTCGGCATTATGTCGTCCACACGGCCATACCGTTAGGACGGGGGTTTCAGGTTCAGACGAAATGACGTCACCTCAGTACAGGTCGCGCGCTGCCGTTCACCTGCGCAAACCAGTGTTTTAGCCCCGATTAGAGGCCTAGTCGCGCGCTACACGAAAACCGCCTCGCGCTGGGACTGAGGGGGACGTACGCGCCACCCGGGCCCCAGGACTACGGAAAGGAAATTCGGCCCGCTTCCTGCCTTCCACCACCCGACCACATTTTCTTTCGCCCACCCCGAAGACTCTGCCAGGCTGGTGAAAAAGGTACTCCGTCACTCGGCTCGTATTCCGAAACGGTTCGATACGCTTATTCCAGCAAGAGAGAGGACCCCATGTCACGCTTAACTGACCTGCTTCAGCAGGCCCGCGGCTTTGACCCGAAATTCGCTGCCGAACTCGAACGCGAGATTCGCCATTCGCAGAACAAGCGCTCCTTCGGCCTCGTTTTTGAGCGCCATCTGCCGGACGCTGTTGAATTACCTACCAGGCCGGTGCGTCGTGGGGACACGGTCTACATTTTGCCGCCGAGAGGTTCGAAAGAGTCCGGCGACAAGACTCTTTGGACCGTTGCCAAGATTGACCGTAAGGCTGAAGGTGGCGCCAAGGCTGTCGTTGTCGAAACGAAGCCCGCCAAGGACACCGAGGCGGAGGTGCGAGACGGGGTGCTAGTCGAAGACCTCGTCGTGGTCGCGCAACACGATGACACGATTTACCCCGGTCTTGTGCAGACGGGCGAGGTGATTAACTCCGACGACCCGGAGGCACCGTTCCATACGGTTATTAACTCCGAGAACCTCCATGCTCTAAACCTGCTTACCTACACCCACCGCCACAAGGTGGACTGTATCTACATTGACCCGCCGTACAACACGAGGGATAAGGACTGGAAGTACAACAACGACTACGTTGACGGCGACGATCAGTACAAGCACTCCAAGTGGCTGTCGATGATGGAGAAGCGTCTGGAGCTCGCCAAAGAGCTGCTCAACCCAGAGGACTCGGTGCTCATTGTCACGATTGATGAGAAGGAGTACCTGCGGTTGGGGATGTTGCTGGAACAGTCGTTCCCGGAGGCGCGGATTCAGATGGTGAGTTCGCTCATTAACCCAACTGGAGCGATTAGGTCGAATCAGTTCACACGGACGGATGAGTATATCTATGTTGTCCAATTTGGGTCGTCGAAAATTGAGCCCCTGGTTCTCAAAGTCAATTCGTCGGAAAAAGTGCGGTGGAACAGCCTGCGCAGGTTCGAGATGACTTCAAAACGTGGAAGTCGGCCAGATCAATTTTATGCTATCTACGTATCGGAAAGCGATGGACGAATTGTGGGGACAAGTGCTCCATTAGCAGATGATGTACCACGAGAATCTGTCCTAGCTCCGGACGGCTGTGTTTCCGTTTTCCCCGTCAAACCCGACGACACCGAAATGATTTGGGGCCTAACTCCACCGAGTTTGATGAAACGCGTGGAGAAGGGCTTCGCAAAAGCAGTCGGTTCAAAATCCAAAGGATTCACGCCTTACTACCTGACGAGCGGAAAGTTGCAAGATATTGAACGCGGTGAAATCGAAATCATTGGGCGCAACGGAGATGGCTCTGTAGAGGTCCGTCGTTCAAAGGGGCTCAAAACCGTGATGGAGGGTGTCAGGAAGTTTGTGTGTGAGGCTTTGATCTGAAGGAGTTTCACCGATAATGACTACGGTGTCACCGAAGAAAGGCCATGACCCGGCGAGGGTCAACGAGATCAGCGAGAAGCTGATGGAAAATCCTGAGCTGGCCAGCCTGATTAGCGAGCTGTCGACCTCTGCTGATGATGCAAGCGACCTGGTCAAAGGTCTGTTGCAGGCGTCGATTAACGCTGGTCTGCAGGCGGAGATGGATGCACATTTGGGCTACGGCCATGCCGACCGTAAGGCGAAGGCCCGGGTGGAAACCGCACAGGAGAGCAATCACCGCAATGGGTCGTACACCAAGACCGTTAATTCTGGCTACGGCGCGGTGGAAGTGACCATGCCGAGGGATCGTGCCGGCACGTTTGCGCCAAAGATGGTGCCCAAAGGCTCCCGTCGGCTCACCGAGCTAGACGACATGATTATCTCGCTATACGCCGGTGGGATGACAGTGCGCGATATTCAGCATCACCTCGCGACCACCCTGGGGGTGGATATGAGCCCGGATACGATCAGCACCATTACCGATGCGGTGTTAGACGAGGTCATGATCTGGCAAAACCGCCAGCTCGACGAGTTTTACCCGGTGATCTTCCTCGACGCGCTACGCGTGAAAATCCGTGACGGCCACCGCGTGGTCAACAAGTCCTGCTACATGGCGGTTGGTGTCGACATGGACGGCATCAAGCACATCCTGGGATTGTGGATCGCTGACAATGAAGGCGCCGCATTCTGGGCATCAGTGTGCGCAGATCTGGCCAACCGTGGCGTCCAGGACGTGTTCATCGTGTGCTGCGACGGGCTTAAAGGCCTGCCGGAAGCAGTAGAGGCAACCTGGCCGAATTCCATGGTGCAGACCTGCATCGTGCACCTGATTCGAGCTGCGAACCGGTGGGTGTCCTACCAAGACCGCAAACCCGTATCGAGAGCGCTTCGACAGGTCTACACGGCCGCCAACGAGGACACCGCCCGTGCCGCCTTGGATGCGTTCGAGGGCAGTGAACTGGGCCTAAAATACCCGCAGCCGGTCAAAGTCTGGCGCGACGCTTGGGAGCGGTTCGTGCCGTTTCTGCAGTTCCCGCCGGCGGCACGCCGGGTGCTCTACACCACCAATTCGATCGAGTCGCTGAATGCTGAGCTGCGGAAAGCTACCCGCAACAGGGGCCAATTCCCGAACGATACCGCGGCACTGAAGACGCTTTGGCTGATGATCTGCAACATCGAAGACAAGCGCGCTGCACAGCGAGCGAAGAAAGCAAAGCGCGATATTGAATGCAACGGCTATATTGAAGGAGCGAAAGCCACCGGGTGGAAACAAGCCATCAACCAACTAGCCGTGGCTTACCCCGACCGATTCGCGGACTACTTGTAAACCAAACCCCCGCACACAAAGAATCGGACACCCTCAAGAAAGGACCACGCAGCTTATGCCTCCGTTGACTATCACCACCGCCACGCCTGCACAGGAACGACTGCTCTCACTCGATGTCATCCGTGGCATCGCTTTGTGTGGCATCGCCTTTGTCAACATCACCCAATTGTGGATGATGTTTCCCGCATCAACGCAAGACTCCATCGCGTGGACATTGCGCAACCTCCTCGCGCATGAGCGCTTCTTCCCGGTATTCACCTTCCTCTTCGGCATCGGGTTCGCAATGATCGTGCGTTCTGCACGGCGTAGGCAGCGCCGCGAGTGGGTCGTGCTGCTGCGCCGACTCATCCCACTGCTCATCCTTGGATTCCTGCACGCGCTGGTGCACCCGGGCGAGGCACTGATGCACTACGCATTCTCTAGCTTGATCTTCCTGCTGCCGCTGACATTCCTCCCCGAGACGAGAAGGCGACCAATCGCGACAGTGCTCGGTGTCATACTCACACTCATCGGCGTCTACTTCGGCGGGACGCTGCTCATTCCGGGGCTGCTGCTGCTCGGGTTCGCAGCCGCCGAATGGGGCCTTCCGCAACGCTTGGATATCAACCCCCGGCCCGCCGCGCTCGCACTCCTGCTGTTGGTACCCCTGACCTTGGTCACCGGGTTCCTCCAATACCAGGATCGTGCTCGCGCAGGGTTCACCCCGCTTTCTTCTGTCGCGGGTTTCATTCTCGCTGCGACATGGGTAGCGCTCGTACTGGTAATGCTTCGAACCCCGCTGCGTGACGCACTCGCAGCCGTATTCGCGCCCCTTGGCCGCATGGCGCTGACGAACTACATCGGCGCGACCTTCATCATCCTCGCCGCTCGGCCGCTGCTGGGCATTCCTCCAGCGCAGGACAACGCGAGCGACGCCGACTTTGTCACGGCCTGGCTGGTCGTGATCGTGATGCTCATTGCGCAAGCGGTGATCAGCACCGTCTGGTTGCGGGCATTCGGGCAGGGCCCTTTAGAAAAGGCCTGGCGCTGGTTGACGTGGGACGCGTTCGGCTCGCGCAGCGGAGCACACGCCGCGTAGCGCCCGTGCTGCCACGCGGCGTGTTTAGTTGGATTCGGGTTCGGGGTCTGGCGTGAACATCTCCCAAGCGAAATCGGGTTCGCTTGGGCGCTCAGACTCCTGCGGATACGTTCCGTGCACAAGGTAGAGCTCACGGTAGTGTCTGCCGGTATCCATCTTTTGAGACACAGGAAGCAACGTCGCTGCCATGCGGCCGTTCGCATGCTGCTGCTCCCAGCTGATCGCCTCTACGACATCCTTGGCGCCAATGAGCTTGAAACCCTCACGGATGTGCACGTCTTCCCAGTCCGCATCGCTGGCCCAAAAGAACACGTAATAGGTCGGCTGGAGAAGATGGGTGTCCCCGGCGCTATGCGGTGTCATCCAATTGCCGTCGTTGATGGGAAATACCTTCACAGAGCTACAGTGTGACACAGGGCCTGTTGATGCGGCGCAGCCAAAGCGCGGTGTTCTTGGAGCTGTCTTTGAGTCCAGCCAAGTATCTGCAGTGGAATGACTGGCAATATCGGAAGCAGCCCAGGAGGTTCGACTAGGATCATTGACAGCACTGGGCAAAACACTCAACTGCGAGACGCACTCATCGGTCTCTTGTTGACGGCTGCGTTGGTCGCTGTCCCGCTCGGAGTGCTGCTTGCATTGCGTGAATTGGGTATTGGAGACAACCGACTTCTGGCCCTATTTCCTGTCGCTGTTGGATTGAGCATTGCACTCGCGACAGCGGCGCTCGTTCTGTATATGAAGCGTCGAGGGATTGCGCTGGGATTTCATCCTCTGCGCGGCGACGGTAGGCATCTGATGTGGGAAGTGCCGTGCATCATGTTGCTCGCATCCATTGGCGCTGGCTTCTTCGGATCTTTACTCGGGTTGGACAATGAGACTTCAAATCCGCCACTCGAGGACGGCCTGGGCATACTCCTCGCGCTTGCGACCTAGGTGCTTCTCTGTTACGCGGTCGTATCTAGTAACACCGTGGTGAGTATCGAGTAACGCATTGGTG
>ERZ1031273.305-NODE-305-length-21251-cov-14.242263_pt1 | contig 21251 bp, 17 predicted proteins | sample MGYA00516575_ERZ1031273 | MGnify/ENA primary metagenome ERZ1031273 (study PRJEB33718, sample SAMN03159816) | human skin metagenome | collected 2014-02-25 | study: EMG produced TPA metagenomics assembly of the PRJNA266117 data set (Human skin bacterial metagenome... | reverse complement strand
AGCCAACACCTCGGCCGGCTCCCTCCCCGAAACCCCATCCACCTCGCCGGCCAGCGCGAACCTGACCCACGTGCGCTCGCCCGTCCCGGTGATCCTGCTGACCGGCTACCTGGGCGCCGGCAAGACCAGCGTGCTGAACAACCTGCTCCGCCACCCCAGCGCGCGAGTGGGTGTGATTGTCAACGACTTTGGTGAACTCAACATCGACGCCGGACTGATCAGCAATCAGGTCAACGAACCAGTCGCCATTTCTGGTGGCTGCATCTGTTGCCTCACCGACGCCGGTGGCCTCGAGGACGCCCTCGCCGCCATGGCCGCACCCAAACACCAACTCGACGCGATCGTGGTTGAAGCCAGCGGTTTCGCCGAACCACTCACCTTGGCCCGCTTGGTCTCCCGCTGGGGCCGAGGTCGTTTCCGCTTAGGCGGCGTCATCGACGTGATCGACGCGTGCGAACATTTTTCCACCGTCGACCAGGGCGGCATCCCACCTCTTCGCTACGCCGTAGCCACCCTGGTGCTCGTCAACAAACTCGACCTGATCCCACCCGACCAACGCGACGCACACATGAGCAAAATCCGCGACCGCGTACACAGCCGCAACCCTCGCGCACACGTCGTGAGCACCGTCCTGGGCAGGATCGACCCGCACCTACTCTTCGACGGCTCACCCGAACCTACCACCGAAGCCGCCACGACCTCGGCCGGGGAAACCAACCCCACCCACCCCAAGTGGCAACAAACCGAACTTCCCCTCCACGACCTCTTCATGGCCTCCTACCGCGAGCGCGACGAAGCACGCCTCGCCTCGATCGACGCGCCTGCTCACAACCACACGCACGCCCACTCCGTCACCGTGGAGGTGCCAGGCGCGGTCAACGCCGAGGTGGTTCTCAACTTCCTCGAGGACCTTCCGCCGGGTGCGTATCGGGCGAAGGGGTTTGTCACCGTGCCCACCGGCCGGGGCACGCAAGCGTTCGTGGTGCAGGCGGTGGGGCCCAACGTTTTTGCTTCTCGCGCAAAAGACACTGTGGCCGCGAGCGCGCTGGTGGTGATCGGCGCTGACCTGGATGAACACACCGCCGAGGTGGCAACCCGGACCGCTCTAACGGAGCTTCCCGCTGACGGCCCCGCTTCCCCTGGGCTGGAGCGTTTGCGTACCTTAGTGCGGCTCCACAGTTAACGTGTCAGATTCGGTATAGGCCACCTGTTCTTGAGCGCATCGCGGCGTTCCTGCTCGCCGTCTTAGCCACGGTGTTCCGGCAGGTGCCTTATGTGATTGCGGAGCGCGTCGGCAGCGAATCGTGCAGCAGCCTCGCTACCGAAAGTCAGGTGAAAATCGGGATTCGACTCGTACTGGTCCGCGACTCCGAGAACCATCGCGGTGGACTTCTCTTTGTCGCCGGAATGTGTTGGCGTTCCAGGGATTTGAGCGAACCAGTTCATGTGCGCGGTCGCCTGTTCTTGGGCGGCTGTGGAATCGGGCTCGTGGCCAGCTTCCTGGAGTTCGCGCCAGCGCGCCAGGAGTGCCTCCGTGTCAGCCTTCCATGTCTGTTGTTCGCGAACGGACTTACCATGCCACCACTGATTTGATGCTTCGAACGCGTCGCGTCCCCAACGTTCAACAACCTCGGCTTCGTAGTCATCGTTGAAGCCCTGGAGCATCACGTCCATCTGAGGCGCGCGACCTTCTCGGCGCATCTTCAACGTGTGCTGAACTGCGGTAATGCGACGCTCAAGTGTCTGCCTGTCCGCTTCTAGTCGTCGAAGGTGGACCTGAAGCGCTTCTATCTCAGCGTTGGGGGTATCCTGCGCGTCGAGTACCGTGGCAATCTCGGTAAGGGCCATCCCTGTGTCTCGAAGGAGAAGGATGTGCTGTAGGCGTGCGACCGACTCGGATCTGTAGTAGCGATAGCCGTTGGACCCGACACGGTCGGGCTGAAGCAGCCCGATGCGATGGTAGTAGCGCAATGCGCGACCGCTTATCCCTGCTCGTTCGGCGAGTTCCTTGACGGTCCACTCCATCACGTACTCCTCATCACCTCTTAGTCGTCAGCCGCGCCCGGACGGTGCAAGACCAAGGCGAGGCAGAGCCTGCAGCAGGATTTCCGCCGCGGGGGTACGTACGTTTTGCGCCGCGGTCGTGCCTTCGGCTTCGACGTACGCGGCAACCAGCCTCGCTCCGGCAGCATACCCAGCGCCGGTGGGCAGGCCTACCGGCGAACCACCGAAACGTTGGGCTGTGGCATCGCCGAGAACCCACGCCGCGAAGTCCTGCATCCCGGTGATATCAAGCCCGGTCGCGACCTTCGCAAGAACCTGGTCATCAGAGCGGGTCGCATCCGCCACGAAGTGAGTGTATCCAGTGTTGCCGTAGAGTTCTGCGGCGAATGTGTCTGCGAGGCCTTCGGAGATGATGTGCTCCCCAACCGTCACTGTGTTGGGGTTCCATACGATACCGCCGGGCGAATAGCGGACATTGTGATGGAGCTCATGGACGGCGATGGCTTCGAGCCGATCGAGGACGCGCTGGGTGGGCCACACCGTGATTGCTATGTAGCCACTGATTCCGCCGAACCCCGACAAGCCCTGAACCTCATTGAGAAAATGGTCGTTGGTTGGATCGCCGAGCAGGAGCAACACCTTGAGATCTGGCACGATCACGCTCGGATCGGCGTCCTGCAAAGCGGCGACTCCCGCCTCAAGCGCCCCAGCGACTCGCCTCCACGCATCGGCCTCCACCAGCATCTTCAAACCCTCGTGTAGCTGGTCCGTAGTGTTCTCCCAGTCGAAACCGAAGTTTTGACGGTGGACGGACGCCATATCTAGCCCATCAGGAATGAAGTGGTACATGCCGGCCATGGGCGCCCACATCTCTCTCACTAGATCCGCCCGCAGATCGGGGGCTACATCCAAAATCTGCGCCATCGCAGAGGCACTGTCAATCAATGAAATGGTCATAACGCTTGACTGTAAACATTGACGCTGGGACAAGGTCAACCACCGCTTCAATCAACGTCCCCGGTCAGTACAACTAGCGCCTCTCAGGCAGACTTCCCGGCGCTGGCCTTCGCGGCGGGCTTGTCCGTGTATCGAACCGTGTGCTCGCCCACTTCCGCTGAGTTGAGTTCAGCAAGTTCAAGAGGTCGTTAGACACGTATCCGCGTTTACCCTTGTCGACACTTCGCTTTTCCAAAACGCCGGCCGCCACAAGGTACTCAAGGGCACTCTGCGCCGACGTTGCTGTTGTGCCGGTCAGCCGAGCGGCCACATCGATCGTCAACGCCGGAAGTTTCGGCAACACATCAAGGATCTTCCACACGGTTGAATCGCTTCGAGGAATTCTGGTCCCGGTCCGTTGTGCATAGGTCGCAATGATCTCACGGCTATCACGGTCAAACTCATCGAGCTCAGCCTTAAGCGCGGTCGCTAAATCCACGGCTTCGTCTGCCGCAGAGATGAAGTGCGCAAGCCACGCGTTGACGCCTTCACTGATGCTTAACTCACGCGCAGGCTCAAACTCGGTAGCCAAGTCGGCACCATGCGGGATGCCACGGAAAGCCATCAACCCGGTGACATATTCATCTGAACGGGTCAGAAGCACCTGACTGATCGGCAACACCGAACCTTCAGTCAGACCACCGCGAACCAACACAGTGTGAATGAGCGCTCGCCCAATACGCCCATTGCCGTCAGCAAACGGGTGCAAAGTTTCGAACTGCGCGTGTACCAGTCCAGCCTGAATAAGAGAACCCGTCGCCGCGCCGTTCATAAACTCCACCAGGTCCTGCACTGCCGGCATGAGATCCGCCGCCGCTGGAGGAATGAACTCCGCTTGACCTGGGTGGATGTCGCTGCCGCCCACCCAGTTCTGTCTGTCGCGTGTACCCGGCTGGTTGAGGTCGGACAGAAGTTCTGCCTGCAACGACTCAATGTCGGGCCACGTGATGCTCTCCGCCGCGCCCAGGCGATTAACAGCGCTTGTGAGTGCGGCGATGTTGTCCGCAACTTCAGCCGCCGCCGAGGTGTTTCCGGAGTTGGTAACGGCAGTCCCGGTGCGCTCGAGCCGCCTGAGTTCTTCGAAGACAATGTTCCGAGCGTTAGAGCGCAGGCCCTCTATGTAAGAGCTCGATACTGCTTCGCTACGTAAGAGATAGCGCGATATTGCTTCGAGCTTTCCAGCTGACTCATGGAACTTCTGAGTTCGGATGCGTCTTTCTACCCGACTGGCTTCAGTAGCCACCTCGGGATCAATATGCCATTCGGGTTTAATCAGCGAAAACGGTTGAAACGACCAGAACGTTCCGCCCCAGCGGTCACGCGGACGTCGTGCGTCGTCGGGCGGAGTCCACTCCCCAACTGACCAAGACATACGCGAAAACCTTTCACCAACCACCCTCAGACCCAAGGATAAGCATTATCCTTGGGTTTCTAGCTTATCTTGCCCGGGCTAAACACGATCTTTGGAAAGGTGGCTTGGAAGCCTTTCCGCGTCGAATTTTCGAACTCCCCACAAGCTTCCCACTTAACTTCCCACTCAGCTTCCCAAAGTGTTATGTTGAGTGGGAAGTTAAGTGGGAAGTAAGTGAGCACTCCATGGACACCGAACGCTTAGAGTCAATCGTCCACACACTGCGGCTGGTAGGGACGGACAACCAACCAACCGAAGTCAAGAGCAACGTTGGCAAGTCAATTCGCGAAACCCTCAGCGCGTTCGCAAACGCCAACGGTGGCCTCATCATCCTGGGGCTGGATGAGTCGAACGGCTTTTTACCCGTGGAAGGCTTCGATGCAGCGAAAGCTCAGGACGCACTGGAAACTCGATGCACCCAAACCACACCCCCGGTACGCCCACTCATCGACACAGTTCCCTTTGAAGACTCCTTAGTTGTTGTAGCGGAAGTCAATGAGATGACTTCCGAGGACAAGCCCTGTTACGTCACTGATCAGGGAAAATATGGCGGTAGCTATATACGGGTTGGCGACGGTGACATCAGACTTACGCAATACGAAGTCGACCGTCTCATTGAAGAACGAGTCCAACCCAAATGGGACGAACAACCCGTACCAGAAGCACAACTTGAAGACCTGCATTCAGACACCGTGAATGCCTACATGGCTGTTCAGCGCGAACGTCGCCCCAAAACATTTAACGACGGCACCGAAACCGCAATGAAGCGTCTGCGCATCCTTAAGGATGGACACCCAACCCTAGCGTCCTTGCTGGTCATGGGCGAGTACCCGCAGGAGTTTTATCCGCGCCTCACGGTGACTTTTGCCAGCTTCCCGGGAACAACAAAGGGCTCTGTCACTGAAGGGATTCGACTCCTAGACAGTCGCACCCTCACCGGAACCATCCCTGAGCTCGTCGATGAAGGAATCGAAGTCGTCAAAAACAACATGCGCACTGCCGCGCTTATTGGCGAAAAGTATCGCTCAGATTTGCCAGACTACCCTCCTATCGCAGTACGCGAAGCGCTTGTGAATGCCCTCATGCACCGCGATTACTCGCCTCACGCGCAAGGTAGCCAGGTGCAAATCAACATGTTCGTTGATCGCCTCGAAATCACGAGTCCGGGAGGACTCTACGGGGGCGTTACCGTAAGAAACCTCGGGAAGCCAGGCGTGAGCTCAACCCGAAACCAACGCCTTTCTTCGTTTCTTGAAGACGTGAAGTTTCACACCGATGGAGGTGGAGCAGGTGTTGTTGCCGAGAACAGGGGCACGGGCATCGCTGTCATTCAACGCTCGCTCGCCGATGCCCTCATGCCACCGCCTGAGTACATCAACCAGCTAGACAGCTTCACCATTGTTTTTCACCGGCGGAGAGTGGCAGAAAAGGAACGCTATGCAAGCGCCTTTGACCAAGTGCTCACCGTGTTGAAGGGTCAGGCCTCTGCCTCCACATCGGAGCTGGTGAAAAGCACAAAACTAAGCCGTACCGCAGTGCAAAAAGCAGTGAACGAACTCATCGCCGAAGGTGTCGTCGAGCGCACCGAACCACTGAGAAGTCCTCGGCAGCGCTACCGCATCAAGACATAGCCAACCAGTAGAAAAACCTCAGCACTACCGCACTCCCCACAAGCTTCCCACTTAACTTCCCACTCAGCTTCCCAAAGTGTTAAGTCGAGTGGGAAGTTAAGTGGGAAGTTGAAAACACTACCCCACTAAAGCTTCTTCACCTTTAGCTTTTGGATCAGCCCGGCTGCGTTAAGTTTCATGGTCACTTCGCGCCCACGCTGCTGGCCGTCACGCTCCTCGCCCCACACTTTCCAGGTCGCCTCGTGCGCATTGATCCACGTAACCTCAACGCCTTCCAGCCCAGCAGCCACCGAACCGTCACCGCCCACATACTCACGCACCTCGGCCCAGTGCGTCAGGCGCTCAGCCCGGGGCACATCCATGTCCATGTTGTCCGAAAACACCTGGTCCGCTCCCGAATCATCACACGTAGCAATCATCCGTTCGGCCTGCGAAACCAGCTCGCGCGCCTCGTGCGACGGCGCAAAACTGCACACCGGATCCACCGCATACACAACAGCAGCACCATCGCCCGTGCCAACACCAGCCCCCGAGGCGCCCGCACCCTTGCGTGCCGGAGTCGCCTCCACCGCTTCAACCTTGGGCCACGCAACCGAACCGTCACCTCGGCCGCGCACATCCAAAACCAGCGCGTCTAAAGCGTTGGTGGCGACCGCCTCGGCGGGGAAACCAGTCACATTCGCCAACAGCACGACCCCCGAGCCACTTGCCGCATGCCACCTCATGTGCAGCGAAAACCCGGGGTACCCGCCCGAATGCCCGGCGCTGTGCCCCAACTGCGTATCGAAATAACACCGCAGCCCATACCCGTAGCCCGCAGTCACCACCGCGTCACGGTCGTTGCGCGTGACACTGATGAGCCGTTGCGCTTGTTGCAGGTCGGCCAGGATCCGGCGCCACGTGCGCTGCTCGCGCGGGTTGGCACCCAGGGGAAACTCGCCGAGGTCGTTCCCACCTTCCCCGCCGACCTCACCGGCCGTGGCGACCGGCCCGGCAGCCTCACCTGCCACCGCGGTTCCGTCCACAGCCGTCATGAGAACACCGACCCAACGCGCGACATCACTCACCGATGACGCCAACCCACCAATCGCCGAAAACGCGCCGGGCAACGTGAACGGTTGCGGCTCCAGTTCGCCCGCCAAGTTCTTCCGATACCCCGTGGCCAGCCTGTCCTGGTCCAGCTCACGCACATCGAACCCCGTGGACTCCAACCCCAGGGGCGTGAGCAGATGAGTGGCGACCACCTCGGTAAACTCCCGGCCCGTGGACGCCTCCACGAACGCACCCAACAGTGCATACCCGTAGTTGGCGTACTCATACCCGGTGCCTGTCACGAAGTTGGTGCCCGCAGGCCGCCTCATCAGGTCACGCATGCCGGCGTCGCTCAAGGACTCCAAGCGGTCGGCCCACGGGTCGTCATTGGGTAGCCCAGTTGACATGGTCAGCGCGTCGCGCACCGTCATTCCGGCAGCCCACTCCGATTCCCGCAGGTCAGGCAACCAGTCCACCAACTCGTCATCCAACGAAGGTGCCGCACCCGTCACCGGAATGACACCTCGGCACACGCCCAACACCGTGGCCGCCGCAAAAGACTTGGTCATGGACGCGATCCGAAAGATCGCATGCGGGTCACGCTGCGCAACCAACTGGCCACCGGACACGATCCCGTAGGCCAGCTGCGTGACACCTCCCGCCGATGCTTCAGCCTCTAACTCTTCGCACACCTGAGTGAGCACGGACGGGGCGAATGACACGGTAAATCCTTTCCTGACGTGGGGTTGTGGGTTTGAGGTTATGAACGTGAGGGTTGTGGGTGTTCCGGTTGTGCGCGCAGCTCCCGCCAGTGCGACTACTTCTTGGGCTGTTGCGACTTGCGCTCTTGCGCCTCGACTTCGTGCCGGTGCAGGTGAGCGTACGAGTCACCCAAAAGCGCTTTGAGACCTTCGGTTCTGCTGATCTGCTTCTTGGAGGCCACCACGTAGAGCACGGCACCGATCGCACACCACACACCCAGAATGATGTACTCCGAGGGCCACACCAGCGACGATCCCGTGCCCGGCACAATCGCCCACACGATCACCAGCAGCGCACCCACGCCACCGATCGCGGGCAGGAAGCTCAAACGGGTGCGGTACGGGCGCTCCAGTTCCGGATACCGCCTAGGCATCAGGTACTTCGCCAGCACCACCATGAACCACACGATTCCCAAGTAAACGCCTCCGGTGTCCAGGAACCACACCACCGCGCCGGGTCCCAACCATCCCAGTCCCAGCGTGACGACCGCGGTCGCAATGAGGGCTTTGCGTGGGGTTCCTGTGCGCTCATCAATGTCCCCCAGCCGAGGTGGCAGCAAGTGGGCGCGCCCCATCGCCACCATGATGCGGGAGCTGGCTACGAACAGTCCCAGGAAGCTGGTCAACAGACCCAAGAACGCAATGAGGTAGGCACCGGCACCCAGCCAGGCGAACCCAGCTTCACGGAAGGCCGACACGGTTCCCAAGTCCATTTCTGCCACGTCTTGCCACGGCAACACCCAAGCGGTCGCGGCCAGAACCAGGCAGTAGAAACCTCCGGCTGCAAGCACGGTGAATCCCACAGCGCGGCCGACTTTACGCGCGGACATGTTGGCGTCCTCGGCCAAAACAGCCACCAAACCGAAACCTGCCAAGAACGTCATTCCGGGGATGATGAAGCGTAGAGTGTCGGCCACCGGTTGCGCATCAGGCGCGTAGGCAGGGAAGAAGTTCTGCGGTGAACCGGTCGTGAACCCCACTACGACCAACGCCACACCGATCACGACGATCGCGGCGAACATGGCCATCTGCACCTGCGCTCCCACTTCGATCCCAAACCAGTTGAGCAGGAAGAAGATACCGGTCAGCGCGATACCAATGAGCAGAACCGGAAGATACACGGTTTCGTCGTTAATGGTGTAAAGCGGGATCGTGTTGACCCATGGCACGAACTTCGCCAACAAGAACCCGAACGCGGTGACGTAGAACGCCAAAGACGACACATACGCACCCAGGAGCATCCACCCGGTAAGGAACGCGGCACCTCGGCCCATGGAGGTATAGGAGTACACCACCTCACCACCGGCACGCGGGAAGGTGGTGGTCAGTTCCGAATATGCGAGCGCCACGAAGGTCGCCAGCGTCACGCCGGCGATCAGACCAAAGACCACACCACCAGCGCCGTATTCGGCAAAGAGCTTGGAGTTGGTGTAGATCCAACTGGTGCCCACGACGCCGGCGACGCCGAAGGCTAAGAGCTGAAACATGTTCAGCGACTTCTTGAGTTCCGCCATGGTTTTGTCCTTCTTCGGGGATCAACAGTGATCGCACGATATTATCTACATCACACCCCGAATATACATCGCGAAGGAAAAGTTTCACGGGTTGAAACTTGCACCGCGCTCCACTTGCATTCGGTTGAACAGTGTTCAAGACTTGTTCTATGTCTGTAGATAACGCTTCACCGGCCACATCAGCCGAGCCGGGCACTGTAACCTCGCACTCCCCTGCCCCCATCGACCCCGACGCACTTGCCAAGCAGGTGCTCGCTGGGACCCCTGCCACCTCGGACCAGGGGCTGGCAATCCTGCGCACCGCTGACGACGACCTCCTTGACGTCGTCGCCGCCGCGGCACGAGTGCGCCGGAAGCACTTTGGCATGACCGTGAAGGTGAACTACCTGGTCAACCTCAAGTCCGGCCTGTGCCCCGAAGACTGCGGATACTGCTCGCAGCGCCTGGGATCTGACACAGAAATCCTCAAGTACTCGTGGCTGAGCACCAAGGACGCCACCCGCCAGGCGACCTTCGGTATGGAAGGTGGCGCGGGTCGCGTGTGCCTCGTGGCCTCAGGGCGTGGGCCGTCGAACCGTGACATCGACCGGGTGGGTGAAATCACCAAGTCGATCAAGGACAACAACCCGCAGCTGGAAGTGTGCGCGTGCCTGGGATTCCTCAAAGACAACCAGGCCGAACGCCTCAAGGAATACGGCGTTGACGCGTACAACCACAACCTCAACACCGCCGAATCGAACTACGAAGAAATCTGCTCCACCCACACGTTCGAACAGCGCACCGACACCGTGAAGAAGGCGAAAGCTGGCGGCTTGTCGCCATGTTCGGGCCTGATCGTGGGCATGGGCGAATCTGATGAGCAGGTCATCGAAGCGATCGACTCTCTGCGCGAGCTCGACTCCGATTCGATTCCCGTGAACTTCCTCATCCCGTTCGAAGGCACCCCTATGGAAGGTGTCCACCACCTCACGCCACAGCACTCGATGCGCATCCTGGCTGCCGTGCGGTTCATGTGCCCTGACAAGGAACTTCGCATCGCCGGCGGGCGTGAAATGCACCTGCGCACACTCCAGCCGCTGAGCCTGCACGTGGCCAACTCGCTGTTCCTGGGCGACTACCTGACCAGTGAAGGCCAGGACGCCATCGCCGACCTCGACATGATCGTCGACGGCGGCTTCTCCATCTTGGGCCAAGAGGACACCAAGGCGCTGCGCGACCAAATCCTGGCCAGCAAGAACGCCCACCTGGCTGCGGTCAACGGCGCCCAGGGTGGCACCGAGGTTGATGGGGCCGGCGCTGCTGGTGGGGCTTCCGGTGCAGCCGGGGCCGGTTTGCCGTGCGCCGGTGGTGCTGGTGCGCAGGCCGGTGGGTCTGCAGGTCAGCCGGGTGCGGTCCCTGCGGGAACCTCCGCCGAGGCGGCAAACGGAGCCGCTCCCACCTCGGGCGGGTGCCCCAAGAGCCGCGGAGAGGTACCGGGAACGCCCACCGTTCCAGTGATCCGCCGCCGAGGTGCCGGCACCGACCTCCCACCCAACGCATAACTCCCACCCAACGCGCATGTTCAGGCGGCCCGCCCTTACCGAGGGTTCCGTTACCGACGGTTCCCGTGCCGAGGGTGGGCCGCTGGGACTCCTTCGATTCGCTGGGACATCTTCCGTTCAGACTCGCTTGATTGAATATCGGCATGAGCGAAAAACTGTTTGAACACGAATCAGAAGAATCGATGACCCGCGAGCAGGCGGCGAAGAAGTTGCGCGAACTCGCCGATGCGATCGAACGCCAGAACGAAGTGCGGGTGCAAGCGGGCGACCACGACGTCACCGTAGACGTCCCCGACACCGTGAGCTACGAGTACGAAATCGAAGTGAAGCAGGGCGGGAAGTCCGAAATCGAGGTCAAACTCGCCTGGAAGTAAGCCTTTGTAAACGCAACTCGCGGACGGGAGAAACTGCGTGAGCCTGAAGTACGACCTCGAAAACGTCAACACGGAACTCCCCATCGACGGTGGCGTGGCCGCGTTTGACCCGGTGAGCCTGCGACTGGCCGCCCAGGCCTTGTCTGACCGAGGTGGCACCGTCCACCTGTTGCCCAACGTGGCCGGCACGCAGTCGCCCCTCCTCACCCAGCTCGCCACGGTGGCGACCGAGCCAGCGGAGGGGATTCCCACCTCGGTCGTTGCCACCGTGGACACCCGCCGGTTGCGCTGGGACCGGGGCGCCTTGACCCCCAAGGCGGTCGACTTCACGGCCTACACGGGTGAGGAAAAGTACGGGGTGGACTTGGGTCGGCTCCCTGTTGCCGACATGGGTGACACGCGCGTGACGTGCGTGGACATGCTCACGGAGGGCGACGAGTCCCTGACCGTGTGGTTCGCGGAGTTGCCCGCCGAGCTCACCAGCGCCGATGCCCGTGCGTTCACCGATTTGGCTGTGCACACGCGTGACTGTTGGGAGGAGGCCGAGCGCTACACCGCCCTGGTCACGATCCCGGCCCAGCAGCTCACGTACATGGCGTCGCCCCAGGCCAGCCACGTGGAAGAGTGGGATCTGACGGGTCTGCAGCAGAAGTTTGCGGCGGCTTTCGATGAGACGGGTGCTCGCGTGATCGCGCAGACGGCCATGTTCGCTGGGGCCGCGCTTACACCGCCACCTGCGCGCACCTTTGGTGAGCGTGGCCCCGTGGTTCTGTGGTTTACGGAAGAAGGCGCCGAGGTGCCATTCAGCATCATCTACACGGCAGGTTCGGCGTGGTTGAAGGCGGGCACGAAGGTCGACATCGACGGCCTTCAGTTGCCGTAGGGCCGACCCAAGATGGTTCCACGAGTAAGCTCAGCCCCTGCACTTTACGCTATGGGCACCGTCTAAAAACGTCTTCGCTCCACGCATGGGTGGGCGACAATTCTGCTTCTTCGACTGCCAATGATCTTTCACCAAAACTCCATGGTTTTAGAAAAGCTTCAGTCATCGGCACTCTCCTGATTGTGGAGGGTCAACGGCTGAAGCTGATGTAGAAAATTGTATGGCATTCACGTGGCTGAAAGCTGTCGGCGCCTCATGTTCCGTAGCCACATGCCGTCCACCAGCTACAGCCCGGTTGTATTTGCCGTGGGGCTGTAGGGCGAAACAGCGCAAAGCGAGCAAGACTACGCATTATATTTCGTAGTCTTGCTCGCTTTGCGCCGTCTGGGCTTGGATAAATCCGCCGAAGTCCTATCGACTAAGCGGTCAGGCAACTGGATGTGTGGGTTCGTAACGCACCATGCGCTACTCCATTTAATCTCACACTAATTCGCAATACCTTCATTCACTGTGAGATTAGGACCCCTCTAATCTCACAGTGATTGGCCAATTTGGAGATTAGTGTGAGATTAAGGCCCCCTTAATCTCACACTCTCCCTCAGGCGCGCTTCACTTACGCAACCGAGCCCTGCTTCACAGGTTCGGACACACCCGGAAGGGACGACGACCTCGGGCTGGTTTCCGAGCCACGAAACCGGTATACGCGATACCAACGCAATACAAGTCCCAGACCACACAAACACAGTGCCGGCAGGATTCCCACGACCGGCGAGATCAGCCACTCGAACCCTGGCCGGATCACCAGGTGACCCTCCATGACTAGCGGGTTGACCGTGACGTCCTCGACTGCGTGCAGCAACACCAGTGGCCAGATCGAACCCGCGAGCCGGAACAACTCCGCAAACAGAACGCCCCACAGCACCATCACACCGCATGCGAACAGTGCAAACACGGGACGCGACACGTCCATCACGGTGCGCATCTGCTCTTCAGGCAAGAAGAACAGGTAGTACGGCAAGTGCCACAGGCCCCACACGCCACCGCTGATCGCGTACACCAGCCAGTCGGTGGCACGGCGGTCCATTTCACTTACAAAGAATCCTCGCCACACGGACTCTTCGCAAATGTTTTTGACGAACATCGCGATGAACGGAACTGCAACTGCTCCACTGAGCGCGCCAAACCCAATCCCGTTAAACGTGGCGATGCCTGAACCCACGCCCGCGACACTCGAGAACACGCAGATGGCGGGGTACACCAGCAGTGCAAGCACGTACCACTTCCACGACTGTTTGAACCGAGGGCTCCACCGACCCGGCGCACTCACCTGCTTTGTCACTCGCGCAACAACCACCAGCACAAACGGGGTGGTGAGCCAGATCAGTGAGCCCAGTGAGTCCATGGAGTTTGGTTGCCCTAGAAGTTCGTTGATACCTGCACCGATCCATCCGCTAGCCAATGTGACGATTGTGATTCCAATAAACCAATTCATGACGCGCCCTCCCCAGAGCATTGAGTACGAGCACCTCACTCGCACATCTCTATGCGATATGTCTATCAGATATGTTTAACCGACACAAGAGGTAACCTTGATTTCATGGCACACGTGATTCTGGGGTTACTGTTTCTGGGCAATATGAGTCTCTACGACCTCATCAAAGCTATGGAGCAGGGAACTTCGTTGTTCTACTCGGCCAGCGCCGGCAGCATTAAGCGCGCGCTCGACGGTCTACTCAAACGCGGTGACGTCCACGTGGTATCCCAAGAAACCACGGGCCGGAAACGCAAAATCTACGGCATCACACCGCAAGGACGCACAAGTTTTCACACCTGGATGATGTCACCACCGGAAAACGCGGACCTTGATGCAGCGGCACTCACCCGCATCTACTTCCTGGGTCTCTTAGACGAACCCGAACGCGTCACCGTCCTGGAATCGATTCGTGACGCGGTGTCGCGTTCTGCCGCAACCCTTTCGCACACACAAACGCAGGTGGCGGGCCAAAGCGTGCCAGCGGAACTCGCATCAGTGGCGCACTACAGCACAGCCACACTGGACTTCGGGATCCGCGCGCACGACACCGCGCTCACGTGGCTGGAAGAGCTCATCGTTCAGGCGCGGGCTGACCTGACGTAAAGGCGCAAAGCGAGCGAAACTACGCAATATATTGCGCCGTTTCGCTCGCTTCGCGCCGTCTCGCCTGGTCTAGATACCCAGTCCCAGCCCAGCCAACCACCCGACCGCGCCCACCTGGGCACCAGCCCTTAAATCTCCAGCAGGTTCTGGGCGTTGTCGGGGTTTGAGACCAGCTCGTCGACCTGCCCGGTTCCGTTTTGGCGCTCCAGGTACGGCTGCGCGCGGTCCACCTGCGACTTCAGCACGTCAATGGTTTGTGCGAAGTTCTTGTTCGCTTCAATGCGGAACTGGTCAATCCCGTCCATGGTCTTGAACACGCTATCGAACGCCCGATTAAGCGTCTCAACAGCAACACCAGACTCCACGGCCTGCTTCTGCGTGCGCACCGAATTCTGCGCCAGCATGTCAGACGTGCGGTTGATCAGGTCATTCGTGGTCTTGTTGACCGCGTCAATCTGGTCAAGCACCAGCTTCTGGTTCTCCAGCGCCTCAGCCGTAATCACGGCGGTGCGCAGTGCCGTCACCGTGGTGGTCTTAGCACGGTCCACACCCTGGATGAGCTGGCGGTTGTTCGCGTCGATGATACCCATCGACAGGTAGCTCTGGATCGTCACAGCAATCTGCGTCTGAATGTCCTGACGACGCTGACGCACGGCAAACAGCAGGTCCTTTTCCAGGATCCCTGCCTGCTCTGCCTGCCCTTCGGACTTCAGGCTTTCGATCTTGCCCACGACCTGCTCGTCGATCTGCTCCAAAAGACCCGAGGCGCGCTGCAGTTCGTGCAGGTCCTCCCACAGCTTGCGACGCTCCACGGCGAGTTCCGCGTTGTCGCGTTGCAACTGCTCCTGGCCAGCGTCCAGGGACCGCAACACAGAATTCAACTGCTTCTGGTTCGACTCAAAGCTGTTGAAGTACTTCTTGATCGCGTTAAACCCGGGCACCCACCCCAGGGCCTTCTGCGCAAATGTCTTATCCGACGGCGCCAGATCGTTCATCACGGTGCGCAGTTCCAGTAGCGAACTCGACACCTGCTGCTGGCTCTTGCTTCCTTCCGCTTTTGCGTCGCGCAGGGACTTTTCCATGAACCGGCTGGACGTCTGCGCGGTAGACTCAAACGTCTTGCGCGCCACGTTCCCAATCGCAATGATCTGCGTCTGGAACTCCTGGCTGTGCGGGTTCAAAGCCGCCACGGTGTTCAACCATTTTTCGGCACGCTGGCTCAGCTCAGTGGAAACCGCCTGGTCAAGTGGCTCCAGCATGGAAAGCGCTTTGTCGTCTTTAACTTCCTCAACGGGTGGTTCAGCTACGGGAGCTGGAGCTGGTTCTGGTGGCTGCAGAGTCATGACGATCCTTTCGGGTGGGTTTGGGTTGGAGCTAGATATCAATAATCGATGGGGTGTCAGAAGCTTTCAGGCGCCTGCGCATAAACTCCGAATGCACTTCCAGTGAGTGACTCACGCCGCGCACCACGTCCTGTTCCAGCTGTTCCAGAGTCTCGCTCATAATGCCGAACTCACTGTGAATCGTTTCGAGGTTCTTCTGCACGTCCTTAAGCGCGTCGCCGCTGAATTTCGCCAGGAAGTCGAACGTGTCATCAACCGCGTCCATGAGCTCTGGAATGTACCGGCACGCGATCCCTTCCAGCATGAGCAGGTCCCCGTCGCTGGGGTCGCGTTCTTGCACGGCTTCGGTCTGGGCCAACCCGTCGATCCGGGTGAGGATCCCTGCCAACTGGTCTAACACCTCGGCCGGCCGTGAGCCTCCCCCATACCGGCCCGAGGTGACCCCAACTCCCGGCGCCGCCTCCACTCCGGAGGTAACCCCTGGGGCCATCCCCGCCGAGGTGCCACCCGCCCCTTGCTGTCCGCGCAGGTTCCGCTCGATCCGGGGCAGTTCGCCGCGCCATTCGTCGAGCTTGCTCCGTATGTTGCGGGTGGAGTTCAGCACGTTTTCCAGGATGGTGGCGGTGCTTTCGTTGACCCCGTCCGAGGTGGTTACGAGCAAGCTGGGCGCGGGAGTGATTGCGTGGAGAAAGACACCAACGGCGGCGGCCATCGCGCCTCCTGCAGCCACGGCGACACCCGCAACCCCAACGGCGCCAGCAAAACTTCCCAGCCCCAGGACAGCACTGGTTGCGCCCAGCAGCACTCCACTGGCGCCAGCGATCATGGCCTGCGTACGAGTTTTCACAGGTAGCCTCGGATGTCCTTAAACGCGGCGGTAAGGTCAGCGTTGCCGTCGAACACGCGGCCTCCGGTGAGTGAGACCAGTTCCTGTAGTTCGTCTGAGTCGGCGTTTCCGAAGCTCACTGCGAACACGGGGATGTCCTGGACGTCCTGGTTGTTGTTGTACCAGTCTTTGAACGCGCGGAATGAGATGCCGTGTTCGTTCATGCCGTCGGTGAACACCACCACTGACGTGATCTTGTCGTCCGACTTTTCTTTTTTCGCCGATTCCAGCGTGGTTTGGAGCGTGGAGTAGATGGCTGTTCCGCCTTCAGCCGTCAGCGTCTGGATCTTGGTGTCGAGGTCCTTGCGCACCTTGTCAGCGCTACCGTTGTCGGTCAGTCTGTATCCGTCGGTGCTCTTGACTTCGTGCGAGAACTCCACCAGTTTGAGCTTTTCGCGTGGCTGGATGGCCAGGAAGCGTTCGGTGTCGTTCTTTGCGCTGGTTCCACTCAAGATTCCCAACGCTGTTTTGAGTTGTTCCAACCGCTCCCCGCGCATGGACCCCGAGGTGTCAATCTGGAAGAACATCGTGGCGGGTTTGCGTCCGTTTGCCACCCACGCTTCCAGCAGTTTCTGGACCGTGTCCAGGGTTGCTGGGTACGGGGTTTCGAAGGTCGTGGGGAACTCGTCTGGGTTTGAGACCTTTGTGCGACGGTGCGTTTCGTCCGTGATGCGTTGCTGGACTTCGTCGCTGAGCAGGTGTTCCGTGACCTTGTTGAAGTTTTCCTTGGTTGTGTCGTCTGCCCCGTCGAGCAGGGTCAGTGGGTAGTCAGCGGTGACCACGCCGTCCGAAGGTGCGATCAGCACGGGTGGTTGCCCCCCAAAGTCCATGCCTTTGAGAACGGATTCGTAGTTGAAGATTCCGTCTGCTTTGGACTGGTCTTTTGCGAAGGCTTCCGCTAGCCACCCGGAACTTCCCGAGGTGAGAGAGGTTCCCTTGGAGAATTTGGAAAGTCCTTCTGTGGCGGCTTCAACGTCTTTGGTCTGTAGAGCATTACCTGAACCGGAGAGCGCCGTTGCTGCTTCCAGCACGGTCGAGAATCCGGAGTTGGACGACAGCGGACTGGTCATTCCAAACTTCAGATCGCCTTTTTCTGCGGCTTGTGCAACGTCTGCCCATGCTGGTTGTTTGTCTTCTGACCAGCCCAGTTGCTTGGCTTTTTCAGGCTTGAGGCCCAGAACAACAGGCGAAGACATGATTGATTTCTCTTCACCAACCAGTGATTTCGACTGCTCAAACAACGACAGGTAGTAGTTGGATGGGAACCATGTGAGGTCGAAGTCGCCTTGGCCTTCCTTGACCAGTTTTTCGGTGCCTTCAAGAGTTCCGGCGTAGGTGATGTCGAAACTTACACCGGTTTCTTTGGCCATGTCGTTAAGGATCGGTTCTAAGTCTTTGACTTCGGACCCTGCTAGGACTTTCAGACTGTTTGCGTTTCCTCCGAAGCCACCGCCATCGCACGCAGCGGTCACCAACGTGAGCATACCCACGGTCAGCACGGCGATCAGGGTGCGGATGATGTGCCAGCGCTTGGTTTTCGTGCTGGTTGCAGACCTAGTTGGCCAAGTCATAGCGTCTCCCGATGTTGTCGACGAGGAACGTGGTGATTTCGCTGGATGGTATCTGCGCAAGCTCAACAAAGTCGCCTGCTGGGCGGTACCGGTCGCTCAAGTTCTTTTCTTGCACCCAGTTATCGAACGCAGCGGAGTGCGGACCGTTGCTGCGGAACCCGTGTTCAGCGAGGAGCTTGGCCAGTTCTTCGTCGTTGGACAACAGCTCCATGACCTTGTCGCCGTTTTCCGTAAACGTCACAGCGGTGTGCGTGGAGAAGACCGTGGGACTTGGGTATGCCAGCACCATGTTGTCACGGATACGTGAGTTCTGTGCGGTTTCTTCTCCCAGGAACTGACCTTCGTATGCGATAACCATGGGCGCTTCACCCATTCCGCGGCTCAAGTAGCGTTCGAACGGAGCGGCTGACGACCCTTGCGCGTACCCCTGGTTGAGGAAGAGCTTGGATAGGTCATCGACTTGTGATTCAGCCGCACCTTTGTCGGTGACGACCGAATTGTTGTTCATGACGTAGCTGGCCAGCGTCATGTACATCACCGCGGAGTTGGACTTCCGGATATCAGTACTGGTGATGAGCACGTTGCGCTGGGGCTTGTATGCCTTGTTGTCTTTGAGGTCGCTCCACCGTTTGTTGTCTTTGACCAGTTCCAGATATTTGGCCATGTCGATTTCCCAAATGCCCTGGTTTTCGTGGGCAACGCCGTTCTTAGCTAGAACCTGAACGACGGGTTCGAACGTTGCAATTGCGATGGGTGAGAAGAATGGCGTGTACGTGTTACGCGCTTTGTCTTTGAACGCTTTTTGAACCGCCTGACCAGCGGATTCAGATGATGGGAAAGCGAAGTCGTTATTAGCTGTGGAATCACTTTTCGCCATTGCAAGTGAACCAGCAGTTGAGACTTTCACTGTGAAGCCTTTGTTAGCGAACGCTTCGACCACGCGCTGGTCTTTGAAGAAGGCTTCCTTCTCGCTACCAACAACCGCAGTGACTTCAGTTTTGGGTTTGCCAAAGAGACTAAAGCCGAATCGGCTGGCAACAGCTATGCCAAGCACCGCAACAAGAACAACGATGATGGCCGCACCTGCAATGGCAGCGATCTTTTTGTTTTTCATAGTACTTTTGAAGCTTAAGGTCGCTTGGTGAATAGTGTGTGAACGAATTCCCCCGGAAGGCGACGGGGCACGGCCGGCTGGCACCACCTCGGGCAGGGCTGGGGGACGTCCCAGGCTACTGGCGAATGACGTCCATAGCGTCAAGGCGGGCAAGGGTGGCGGCAAGGACGCTCACGCCGTTGGCAATGTCCGAGGTGTGGCTGAACTCCTCAGGGCAGTGCGAGCGCCCGTCCACGCTTGGGACGAAAATCATGCCCATGGGACCAAGCGTGGCCATGTGTTGCGCGTCGTGCCCAGCACCGGAAGGGATCGCTTCCCAGGTGAGACCGGCAGTTTGGGCGGCGTTGGCGATCTCGTCGCGGATAGCCGGAACGGTGGGGACCGCCTCCATGGTGGCGAGCCACTCGAGATCCACTTCGACACCTCGGGCGTGGGCTTCCTGGGCGATCTGTTCAGCGATGTTGCGCTGAGCAACGCCCAGCCAGTCGCTGTCAACGGAGCGGAACTCAGCTTCGAGCGTTGCCCGGCCAGGCACCACGTTGAGCGCGCCAGGCCATGCGTCCATCCGCCCCACGGTTCCCACTCCGTGATTGGGTGCGCCACACGTGACCCGTTCGACCGTCAATGCCGAGGCGGCCGCGGCCATGAGAGCGTCGTGACGCACGTCCATGGGAGTGGTCCCTGCGTGGTCGGTGCGCCCGCTGAACTGAGCGATGAAACGCGAAATGCCCGTGATTGCTGTAACCACACCGATCTGGGTGTTGTGCCGTTCGAGCTGCGGCCCCTGTTCAATGTGCAATTCAATATAGGCGTGGAAGGAGCCGGGTTGCCACGCGTTGTTGAGCGCAGCGTTGGGGTCCACACCAAAGCGTGCCAAGGCGTCGCCAAATTTTGCGCCACTGGGGTTGGTGTAATCCAGCATCGCCGGGGTAACGCCTCCCACCAGGGTGTTTGATCCCACGCACATGGTTCCAAAGTCGTTGGCTTCTTCGCCTAAGAAGTCGATGACAATGAGGTCACGTTCAAAACGCCTACCTGCACGGCGCATGGCTTCGACCATTTCAACGGCACCCAGCACGCCCACGATCCCATCGAACCGACCACCTGAAGCAACTGTGTCCGTATGCGAACCCGTCACTAGCGGCTTGAGCCTGGCACCACGGTCGCTGGCCAGTCCAGGCAATCTACCGATGATGTTGCCCGCACCGTCGGTGTGGACCTCCAAGCCTGCGCGCTTCATGCGGTTGACCACGAATTCGCGGGCTGCCTTATACGGTTCGCTGAGTACTTGGCGAGTCCATCCGTCTTGTGCTGAGTCGGTGTATGTGGACAGTTGGCTGATTGCTGATTCCAGTGCTTCTGCATCAGGCTCAATGGGCCGGTTGGTGCTGGGCTCGGGCTTTGAATTCTGCGTCATTGCTCAACCTCACTGTCGTAACCTGGGCTCTTTCGGTATTGGTTCCCGATCGTAACCATGAGCGGTTCCAGGCGAGGTTCGTGTCCAGACTCTAGTTACGTATGAACCTGCGCTCGCGGTTCTCATGTGGCTTCGGATAGCCCGGCGCTCGCAGGTCCAAGTCACCTGGATGCGTTTAGCTACAGCCGAGCGACGGAAATGGGTTCGACTGTAGCTAAACAGCCAGTTTTTTCACTCTGAGCGAACAAAACTGGTCGTTTGGCTACAGTCCAAGAACTGGACTGTAGCCAAACGCAGTCGTCACCCGCCTCGAACCCCCACCCAATCAACCTTTTGGTGGATTCCACGTTCAACCACCGGCGCGATGTGCCCATACCCAAACCTTGGTGAGCTGGATGTATGACTACTTCAACTGACACTCAATCCTTTGCGGATCGCCTCACATCCCGCCGTGGCGCGTGGATCACCCTGAGCCAGTTGGGTCTGATCGTGGGAGTAGGCGTTATCGTCGACACGCTGGTGGTGCGCGCGGTGATCGTGCCGTCGATCTTCACCCTCATGGGCGACAGGATCTGGTGGCCAAGCAAGGCGCCCAACGCCAGCTCGCGCTAACCCGCACCCCAACCCCACCCACAC
>ERZ1031273.303-NODE-303-length-21381-cov-12.694926_pt1 | contig 21381 bp, 23 predicted proteins | sample MGYA00516575_ERZ1031273 | MGnify/ENA primary metagenome ERZ1031273 (study PRJEB33718, sample SAMN03159816) | human skin metagenome | collected 2014-02-25 | study: EMG produced TPA metagenomics assembly of the PRJNA266117 data set (Human skin bacterial metagenome... | reverse complement strand
GAAGAGTTCCGCGGAATTGGTGTGCGCATTGAGGACGACATTCTGGTGACAGAAGTCGGTGTCGAGAACCTCTCAGCGAACTTCCCACGTACGCGCGCTGAAATCGAGGAGTGGATCCGTGGGGCTCGCGGCTGACTTTTCGCTCACCCTGCCCGCTGGCGTGCGGATGGGGTGCGCGGAGGTTCCTGGTGGTCTGTCAGGAACCTCGGTGTTGCTGTTGCCACCCGGGTCCACGGTGGGTGTTGATTCCCGAGGTGGTGGCCCGGCCACGCACGAAACGAACATTTTGGCGCCCGGCACCTTGGGCTATGGGGCTGACGCTGTGGTTCTCACCGGCGGTTCTGCGTTGGGGCTCAGCGCGGCCCGAGGTGTCCAAGACACACTTGCCACCTCCTCCATTGGCTGTGAGCCCCTCCCCGGGATCCGCGTGCCTATCGTTCCTGCGGCCGCTGTTTTCGACCTCGGCCGAGGTGCTTCCCAGGCCCCTGACGCGGACACTGGCGCGGCAGCCACGCAGGCGGCGCACGGCAGTGACGGGGCGTGCCGCGGTTCGGTAGGTGCCGGTGTGGGTGCGTGGACCGGCCGGGGATTCGCCCGAGGCGGCACCGGCGTTGCGTCCGTGTCCACCTCTGAGGGGTGGCGGGTGACAGCCGTTGTGACAGCCAACCCCATGGGGTCGATTTTTGACTCCCGTGGCCAGCTCTACGTCGCTGGGGTTTTGGCGGGTTATGGCATTGAGGTTCCACCCGTCCCAGCGGAGGCGCTTGGTGAGCAGATCGAGCGCGCACAGGCACTCAACGTTTCAGACACCAACACCACGATTGCGTGTCTGGTCACGGACGCGCCTTTGACGGATGCGCAAGTCACACGTGTCGCCGCCAGTGCGCATGCGGGGCTGTCACGTGCGATCTACCCGTCGCACACGTTGTTTGATGGTGACACTATTTTCGCCGCTTCCGTGCCTGCAGCTAACGCGGACGCTTCGGCACTCAACGACTACACGTCACCTGCTTTGACATGGTTGGGTGCCGCTGCGGCCGATGCGATGGCGTTGGCGTGTATTGACGCGGTGTTGAGTGCGGATGCGCAAGAAGAGTGGGGTCCAATGGCTATCCCCGCGGTGCGTCAGTTCGCGCCTGACACGGTGTCCGCGTGGGAGTCGGCCAGACTAGCGTTTGCTTAAGAGCGCCCGTGCTTCGTTTGCTTTCATGGGGTCGCAGAGCAGTTGAAATTCGTTTGCCACGACTTGTGGGCGGGCGATGACCTTGTTCTTGCGCCCCATGATTGCGCGACTCACGATTCCCCACAGCATTCCCAGTCCAATACCGATAATGACACCGGGCAACAGGGCACCAGAGCTGAGCGAGTCTTCACCTGAAAAGAACGACATGAGCAAGCCGAAAAGCAGACCTAGCCACGCACCGGTGATCGCACCACGTCCGGCGGCTTGTGCCCATGAGGTGATTCCCATAACGGTTTCGACGATCCGGACATCTGATCCCACGATCGACAGCGCACGCACGTTAAAGCCGTTTTCAGCAAGATACGAGATCGTGGCCTGGGTTTCTTCGCGGCTACGATAGGTACCTAGTACTTCGCCCGTGGGCATCGCGTTACGTTGCATGCTCATACCCCCATTATGGTGGTTCTGCTGAGCAGATTAAATCACCCGTAGCCAGGCGATACAGTTGAAAAGACCTATGAGGAGATTGATGTGGTTGACCGCGATGCGGTGATGAAGGCCCTGAGTACCGTCATAGATCCCGAACTGCGCGTCGATATCGTCACGCTGGGGATGGTGGACGATATCACTGTCGACGCCGGTCACGTTGAGGTGACCGTTCTTCTCACGATTGCCGGATGCCCGCTTAAAGACACGATTACCCGTGATACTGAAGAAGCGGTTTTGGCAGTCGAAGGGGTCGCCGAGGTGACGGTCCACTTGGGTACGATGACCCCCGAACAGCGTGCCGAACTTCGCAACAAGCTCAAGCGTTCCAACCCGTTTAAGGACAGTCTGACGCGCATTTACGCCGTTGCGTCTGGGAAAGGTGGCGTGGGCAAATCGTCCGTGACTGCTAACTTGGCCGCATCCATGGCGAAACAGGGCCTCAAAGTCGGTGTGATCGACGCTGACATTTACGGCTTTTCGATTCCTGGCATGTTTGGGATCACCGGGCAACCCACCCGCGTTGACGACATGATTCTGCCCCGCGTTGCACACGGGGTAAAGGTCATGAGTATTGGCATGTTCATTGGCGGTAATCAGGCGATCGTGTGGCGTGGACCCATGCTACACCGCGCGCTGGAACAGTTCCTCACCGATGTCCACTGGGGTGACCTGGACGTCCTGTTCCTTGACCTGCCACCCGGCACTGGGGACATTGCGATCTCGGTGGCCCAGCTCCTCCCCCAGTCCGAACTCCTCGTGGTCACCACGCCTCAGCATGCTGCAGCGCAGGTGGCGCAGCGCGCCGGTTCGATCGCCGTGCAGACGTCTCAAAAAGTAGCTGGCGTGATTGAAAACATGTCATACATGACCATGCCCGACGGTTCAGCCTTCGACGTCTTTGGTTCAGGAGGCGGCGAGGACGTCGCACAAAACCTCACGGACACATTGGACTACCCGGTGCGCGTTCTGGGTCAGGTGCCGCTGGACCCTCCGGTACGCGAAGGTGGCGACGACGGAACGCCCGCAGTCATTGCGCACCCGGAATCGGCCGCGTCGAAAGTGTTCAGCCAGATGGCACATGAGCTGTCCCACCGCTCCCGAGGTCTTTCCGGCCGTTCCTTGGGTGTCACCCCGTCTTAAGTGGCTTCAGTGTCGAAGGGGGCCGGTTTGGTGCGGTCGCGTTTCTTGGCTTGTTCCATGTAACGCTCGACTGGGCTGATACCCACTGCGGTCTGGGTGGGCGTTTCCTTTTGAGTCGGTTGCCCATCTTCTTCAGCCAACGCTTCACGGACAATTCGCCGGGGGTCATACTGACGCGGGTCGAGCTTCTGCCAGTCCACGTCGAATTCGTCGCCGAAGTCTTCGCGAACCGCACGGCGCGCATCCATGGCTTTGCGACGGAACGTCTTGGCGAATTCGCCGAGCTTTTTTGCGTACTCTGGCATCCGCGACGGCCCTACAACCACAAGGGCCAGGATGATCAAGATGATCATCTCTGTTCCGTTGATGCCAAACATGCCGTCCATTCTATCTACCGTTAGACTTATCCGGAAAAGAACAGGAGGGATGCGTGCGCAATCTGCCAGCCGCTGCACAGTTTGCGGATCGTTTTCACCAAAGTGACGCAGTAATCGACGCGGCACGCTCGCTCGCTTCCGAGTTTCACTGTGCTCCGCTGGGAGCCACGTCCACTCACGTTCTGTCGATGCTCACACGGCTAGCCAGGCCCGCCTCGGCCATTGATGTGGGAACGGGAACGGGAGTTTCAGCGGTCACTATTCTTTCCGCGATGCCGCCCGGCGGAGTCCTCACCACGATCGACACCGACCCGCAACGGCAAGCAGTTGTTCCTGAACTTTTCGACGTGGCCGGGATTTCCCGGCACCGCGCCCGAATGATCACGGGACAGTCGCAGAACGTGCTCTCCCGCTTGGCTGAAAAGTCCTATGACTTGGTGTTCTTGGACACCGACCCGGTAAACCACCTCGAGATCTTTCCTATGGCGCTGAGCAAACTCCGCGCAGGTGGGGTGATCGTGGTGAACAACGCGATGGCCGCCGGAGCGGTGGCCAACCCTGCAGACCGCTCAGCGACGACCTCGGCGACCCGCAGGATGCTCACGTACGTGTCCGAGGTGCCCAACACCGAACGTGTCCTGTTACCTGTGGACGCGGGACTGTTGGCGCTCATCCGCGCCGACTGAGCGGGCACAAAAAATCCCGCGGAAGACCGCGGGAAATTCTGCCTATAAAAAGCCTGACGGTTACTGACCCAGAGCTTCGTTCAAGGTTTCAGCCAGGTTCTGTGCTTCTTCCTGACTGACCTCAATGACCAGACGTCCGCCACCTTCGATGGGGAGACGGAGAACCAGGCCACGGCCTTCTTTCGTCACTTCGAGGGGGCCGTCACCGGTGCGTGGCTTCTGAGCTGCCATGAAGAATCCTTTCAATCACGTGTTGTGCTTTTAATTATCCACCATCGAGCATGCTTGTTCCACATTGTGAATTATGACGAACAGAAAAACGGAGTACACTCATTAATGAGTGCAGTCAGAAATGGAGTTCGAATGACTGAACTGACAGTTGGACGACGCGTTCAGAACATGCGAGATAAGCGCGAGCGCATTTTTCGTGCCGCTCACGAACTGTTCACTGAGCGCGGCTTTGACGGAGTCACCACGCAGGAGATTTCCGAGCGTGCAGATGTCGCTACCGGGACACTCTTTCGGTATGCGGCAAGTAAGAGTGAACTGCTCCTCATGGTCTTGAACGAGGAGTTTCGTTCCGCTCTGGAACACGGTGAGGCGGTTGCCTGCAAGACTGAGGGCATATCCGCTCAAGTTCAAGAACTCATCGCCCCCATCATGGCCTTGGCCATCAAACGTGAACCTGACAGTACGGTTTACCAACGTGAACTGATTTTTGGTTCAGATGAACAGCCACACCGTGCAGAGAGCATTGCTCTCATGGCCCGCATGGAAAGCTGTATCGGCGATCTTCTTGAGCGCGCCGCACAAACACGCAAAATCTCCATCAGCGACAAAGCGGTTCGCGCCGCAAGCGCCGCGATTTTCGGTGCGCTGACTCTTGCCATTGCTCGCCTTTCCGCTCGCACTCACAACCCGGAAGACAGTGTCGAAGACCTGAATCTACAGGTTGAACAGATTGTCACCGGAACTCTTGAGCTGGCGACATAAACGTCGCCGGAAAATCCTGCATCCTTGACCCGGCCCGCGAGACCAGGTCGTAGCGAAAGGAATGGAAATGGAATACAACAGCGGCAACTACTACGCATTCGCCCGACCTCGCAAGCCCCAAGGAGTCGACGACAAGCGCGCTTGGTTCGTAGGCTCCGGACTGGCTTCACTGGCAGGCGCGGCCTTCCTCGTCCGTGATGGACAGATGGCAGGCGACAAAATCACCATCCTGGAAGAACTCGATCTACCCGGCGGAGCCCTCGACGGCATCAAGAAACCAGAGAAAGGTTTCGTGATCCGAGGCGGACGCGAAATGGAAGATCACTTTGAAACGCTTTGGGACCTTTTCCGTTCCATCCCGTCTCTTGAAATCGAAGGCGCGAGCGTCTTGGATGAGTTCTACTGGCTGAACAAGGACGACCCGAACTACTCGAAACAGCGTGCTACCGTCAACCGAGGTCAAGATGCCCACACCGACGGAAAGTTCACGCTCACTGAGAAAGCGCAAAAAGAGCTCATGACGCTCTTCTTCGCAAGTCGCGAAGAAGTCGAGAATAAACGCATCAACGAGGTCTTCTCGCAAGACTTCCTCGACTCCAACTTCTGGCTGTATTGGCGTTCCATGTTTGCGTTTGAGGAATGGCACTCCGCGCTGGAGATGAAACTCTACGTGCACCGTTTCATCCACCACATTGGTGGTCTGCCTGACTTTTCAGCCCTGAAATTCACCAAGTACAACCAGTACGAATCACTCGTGCTTCCACTTGTGGCTTGGCTCAAAGACCAGGGAGTGGTTTTCCAGTACAACACCAAGGTTACCGACGTCGACTTTGACATTGACGCAAGCACCGGCCGTAAACAGGCCACTCGGATTCACTGGGAGTCCACTGCCGATGGCGTGGCCAGCGACGGCGTGGACCTCACTGAAGACGATCTGTTGTTCATGACAATCGGATCTCTGACCGAAAACTCCAGCGACGGCGACCACCACACAGCTGCGAAGCTCGACGAGGGCCCCGCCCCCGCATGGGATTTCTGGCGTCGAATCGCCGCAAAGGACCCATCGTTCGGTCGTCCAGACGTATTCGGTGGTCACATCCCCGAAACCAAGTGGGAATCTGCCACCGTCACCACTTCAAACCCGCGCATCCACCAACACATTGAGAAGATCGCCAAGCGTGACCTCTTCACTGGCAAGGTTGTCACCGGTGGGGTCGTCACGGTGAAGGACTCGAGCTGGCTGATGTCGTGGACGGTCAACCGACAGCCTCACTTCAAACAGCAAGCACCAGACGAAGCGGTCATCTGGGTCTACGCACTGCTGTCCGATAAGCCAGGTGACTTCACCGGCAAGACCATCCAAGAATCCACAGGTGAAGAGATCACCCAAGAGTGGCTATACCACATCGGTGTTCCCGAAGATGAAATCAAGGAACTCGCTGCTACCGGAGCTCAGACTGTCCCAGTGATGATGCCGTATGTGACTGCATTCTTCATGCCACGCCAGGCAGGAGACCGTCCAGATGTGGTTCCCGAAGGGTCCGTCAACTTTGCGTTCATCGGACAGTTCGCGGAATCCAAGGAACGGGACACCATCTTCACGACCGAGTACTCGGTGCGTACCCCTATGGAAGCTGTGTACACACTTCTCGACATTGAACGTCCGGTTCCCGAGGTGTACAACTCCACGTACGACGTGCGCAAGATGCTGTCTGCTCTGAACCACCTGCGGGATGGGAAAGAGCTCAAGGTTCCAGGCGGAAAGCTTGGTCACAAGATGCTTATGAAGCGCATCAAAGACACCGAAATCAGCCAGCTACTCGCTGAATACCACATCGTCGAAGAGTGATACCTGCACAGATGGCACTGTGTAACTGACCGCTATCACGCGGTAGAACAACCATCGCTCGGCTGGGTTGAGGAACCCAGCCGAGCGACGGTTGTTTACGGTGGCGAATTGAACGAGCCACCTAAGCTCCACAGCGCGGTCACCCACCAGATTTGCAAAAGCGCCGACGCCACCACAACGACCCACCGCAGCGTCCACGACGATGGTCGCGCAATGACGAGTGCCAGCGGAAACAGTGGGAGCAAAAGTCTAAATGTTGACGTCTGTGGCGTGAAAAACAGCAAGAGGTACACGGAGTAGCCCAGGACGAACTGGCGGTTCACGTGCCCTATCGCTTTTCCGGGTGAGGTAAACAGGATCACACCGGCCACGGCCAGCAGCGCTAGGAACAGGACGATGCCCAGAGGCCCGGCCATGTGGTCCGCCCGATCAATCCACTGTACGAACAGATCAGAGTGTCCGGTCCATGCGGATTCCGTCGATGTGTAGGCGTCAAACTGGCCAGTTTTCCACCACGCGAACGCGGGGTGCAGCAGGGCGGCTACGCAGCTGAGCACACCCAGGGTCCACGACGTGACGACTTCACGTTTGGGGTACGGTTCCGGACCCAGCCAGCGCCACAGCAGGTGGATAAGCATGAAGAAGGAGAAGCCCACGCCGATGGGCCGTGTCACGTCCATGAGAACGACCGCAGGGATGGCTAGAAGATAGCGCCGCTGGGCGATGAACAACAGGGCCACGGCAAGGAAGAGAATCGCCATGGCTTCCGCATAGCCTGCCATGAGCGTGGCAGTCGCGGGGAACACCAGGAAGAACGCGAGCCCGGTGAGCGCTTGAGCAGGGTCAGCGAACTTCCGGAACAGGTACAAAATGACCACGGACGCGGCCCCCGCGCACACCACCGAGGTGATGACCGCCAGAGTCTTAAACTCGAGTCCGGTTACCGAGCACAGAGCACCCACTAGCCATGGGTATAGCGGGTAGAACGCCCATGCGTTTTGTGCCACGGAGCCGTCTTCTCTGAGCGGGAGTGGGGCCGGGTACCCGTCTTTCCATATCCGTTCGTACCAGCCGGCGTCCCAGAAGTTGAGGTACTCGATGACGCTGGGCCCGTCGGGGCCATTCCACGGAGTTTCGCCTTGGTGTTGTGCCGCGCTGGCCACAATCGTGAGCGTGAGCAGCCTCGACAAGGCATAGACGACAAGCGCCTGAACCCACACGGGGGTTCGCATCAGGCGGGTGGCCACAGCGTCACGTGTCACTTGTCACGGGCCGTTTTCTTCACGCTGGCGGACGTTGCGCGGGAACTCTGTGACACCTCGGCGGAACCTTTCTTCGACTCCCCGGGTTCACCGAGGTGCTGGACTCCCCTACTACGCCGGACTCCCCTTCGAGGTCACGAATACGGTCCTGCAACCGCGTGACATAGGCGTCGACGTCGTTGCGACTGTACCCGAACATCGCGGGGGCGAAACGGGGATTGTCCTCTGTTTCATCAAGCTCCGACAGCTGGTCAGGGCTCTGGGTCATTGGCGAGTCGAACAGTCCCATTGAACCTGCGACAGCCACGGCCAGAACGGCAAGCGCGGCGATGATTCCCAGAAGTATCCACATGATTAGTTCACCTTTGAGTGCGGGCCAATCCCGCTCGTCACCGCGGCGACGGCTTCTTCAGCAGTGTCCACCACCGTCACGTAATCGAGGTCGTTTGCGGAAATCGTTTGGTTCGCCAGCAGCTGTTCACGGATCCACTCAATGAGCCCCGACCAGTACGACTTGCCCACGAGCACGATCGGGAACGCCAACATTTTCTTGGTCTGCACCATGGTGAGGGCTTCAAACAGCTCATCGAGTGTCCCGAACCCACCGGGAAGCGCCACAAAGCCGTGGGAGTATTTCAAGAACACGGTTTTGCGGACGAAGAAGTACCGGAAGTTCATTCCGATTTCCACGTACTGGTTCATGCCCTGCTCGAACGGTAACTCAATACCCAGCCCCACCGAGGTGCCTCCCACCTCGGTCGCCCCACGGTTACCGGCCTCCATGAGTCCGGGGCCACCTCCCGTGATGACCGCATACCCGGCCTTCGCAATTCCTGCGGCCACGTCGCGTGCACACTGATACTCCGGCGTTCCCTCACGCAGGCGAGCGGACCCAAACAGAGAGATAGCCGGACCCAACTCGGCTAACGAGCTAAAACCTTCGACGAACTCCGCTTGGATGCGGAGTACGCGCCATGGGTCTTCGTGGAGCCATGACACCTCGGATTGCGGAGCCAGGAGTCGCTGATCTGTTGTGGTGGTTGGGACGTGGCGCCCTTTGAAGTACATGGGCCCTTTGCGGTAAACATTCTGGTCGGTCACGAGTCAGCCTCAAGAAATGCGTGGAGTTTCTCAACAGCCGTGATGATATCGGAAACCGGCACCTGTTCGTCGGCACGGTGAGCGTACAGCGGGTCGCCGGGGCCGTAGTTCACGGCTGGAATGCCCAGTTCCGAAAAGCGCGCAACATCGGTCCAGCCCAGTTTGGGTTTGGGCTCTTGCCCGACGGTCTTCACGAACTCAGCGGCCATGTCCTGGTTCAGACCGGGGCGTGCGCCCGGCGACACGTCTGTGACGGTGACGTCGTAACCGTCGAAGAAGTGACGCAGGAACTGTTCCGCGTCGTCCACAGTTTTCGACGGTGCGAAGCGGTAGTTGACGGTGAGAACACATTCCTCGGGAATGACGTTGGTCGCGACACCACCGGTGATGCCCACAGCCGAGAGGGACTCGCGGTAGTCCAGCCCGTCCACGGTGATGGTGGGCGCTTCGAAGTCGGCGAGTTGAGCCAGCGCTGGGGCGATCCCGTGGATCGCGTTGACTCCCACGAACGCGCGCGCTGAGTGGGCGCGCACACCTGTGGAGCGCACTTCCACACGGATGGTACCGTTGCAGCCGCCTTCGATTCCGGCGTTTGACGGTTCGCCCAGGATGGCGAAGTCGCCGTGGACCCAGTCTGGGTGATTGCGCGCGACCCGCCCCAGCCCGTTGAGTGAGGCGTCGACTTCTTCGTGGTCATAAAACACCCAGGTGATGTCGTACGCGGGCTGGCGGAGAGCGGCGGCCACGCACAGTTGCATAGCGACGCCTGACTTCATGTCGCAGGCCCCGCGACCGTAGATGATGTCGTCACTTTGGGTGGACGGCACGTTGTTTTCAATGGGTACGGTGTCCAGGTGTCCGGCGATGACGATCCGCTGCCCCAGGTTCTGGTGTGTGCGAGCGACGATCGTGTCTCCGTCGCGCAGGAGCTCTAGTTCAACACCTGTGTCACTGATGTGTTCAACAGCCGCGTAAACAGAATCGGCGATTGGTTTTTCGTTGCCCGACACGGATTCGATGTCAATGAGTTCGCGCGTCAGGGCTACTGGGTCTGCCAGGTGTGGGATGAGCCGTGAAACATCAGTCATGTTTGTTAAGCCTACCTGCCTGACTTTCGCGTGACCGTTAAGGTTGGTGTTATGAGTTCGTATATTTCTGCCACAGGTGTGGCGACCAAGTATCAGGACACGACGCTTGCTGTGTGGTACCCGGCTCCCGTGCTTGAAGACACGGAAGAAAAAGCCCAGAGCGCCGCGGAGGTTGCCGTTCAAGATTTGGACTTGAGTCCTTTGACTGGAACGGACCCCGTCCGAGGTGTGTCTTCCGAGATCGTGACCCTCACCGTTGCGGTGGATGAGGCTCCGCAAGGCGCCGAGGACGCGTACTTGCGTCTGCACGCGCTGTCGCACCGGCTGGTTCGCCCTAATGCGGTGAATGTGGATGGCATTTTCGGGCAGTTGGAGAACGTTGTGTGGACGTCCCGAGGTGCCTGCTCGCCTGAGAATTTCGAGGCTACGCGGGTGCGTTTGCAGGCAACTGGACCGGTTGCGGTGTATGGGATCGACAAGTTCCCTCGTATGACCGACTTTGTGGTGCCGTCTGGTGTGCGCATCGCCGACGCCGACCGTGTGCGTATGGGCGCGTACCTCTCCCCCGGAACGACTGTCATGCACGAAGGTTTCATCAACTTCAACGCGGGCACTCTGGGTGCTGCGATGGTTGAGGGACGCATTTCGCAGGGCGTCGTCGTGGGCGATGGGTCTGATATCGGTGGTGGGGCTTCCATCATGGGAACCCTGTCCGGTGGCGGAAAGTCCAAGATCACAATTGGTACCAAGTGTCTTTTGGGTGCTAACGCAGGTATTGGGATCTCGCTTGGCGACAACTGTGTTGTCGAAGCCGGCTTGTACGTGACTGCTGGTACCCGCGTCACTCTGGAGGACGGAACCGTCGTCAAGGCGTCGGAGCTGTCTGGACAGAGCGATATGCTACTGCGCCGAAACTCCGAGTCCGGTGTCGTCGAGGCCCTTCCTCGCACCTCGGGAGTTTCTCTCAACCCTGACCTGCACTAAGAAGAACACAGTCGCGGCCAGCTGGAGGATACTCGCGCACACCAGCGCGAAGTACCCTGTAGCTGGCCGTGTTGTTTCCATGCCACCGATTGGTGTGCCGTCGGGTGTTTGGCCGTCCCACATCAAGATTCCGTTGGTCACCACCTCTGCCAAAGTAAGTGTGACTACTAGCAAGAGCAGAGTGCTTGCTGCAGCGAGAATGGCTGGAATAAGGGGCTTTTTATAGGTGAGCGCTACGAGGGTCCCGATAGCAGGGAGAACAAAGAGGGCGATAAGGATCAGGACCGTAAGCGCGTTGATGTCGTCAAGCAGACGCAGTGGGGTGCCTTGCGGTCCCGTCCAGACTGCTAGATGAAACGTGCATGCAATTATTCCGGCTGCGATGGATACGAGCAGACAGCCGATTGCAACCCACTTGGATGTTTTCATTTTTGTTTGTACTCCGCTTCGTGAAGAGTTCGTTGTTTTTACGCTCTCACTTCTGGAGTGTCAGGACGTGTTGGGCGTGTGCTTGTTTAGCTACACGGGGGCTCGGTGACGCTATGTGCGATGGGCGGGTTGCAGGTTCCTGGGTGGCTGGGGGCTTGCGTTCTTGGTTCGTCTTTCACGATCAGAAGGCGCAAAGCGAGCGAAACGGCGCGTTATATTGCATGGTTTCGTTCGCTTTGCGCGGTTTCGTCTGGCGTGGTGCGAACGGCTAGAAGTTCGAACCAGCCTGCCTCGCTCCCCCTAAAGCCGGTGTCGGAGGTTCGATTCCTCTCTGGGGCGCTTGACCGGCTAATACACAGCCTAAAACACGCAAAAGCCGCGACAGTATGCTCAAAAGTATGCTCGTGGCTTAAATTTTTGCCTTTTCGGGCTGAGCACTTCAACCCCAGAACCTGCTGCGTCGGCAGCGCCTGATGCGCCGCAGTAGACCCTGCCGGTGCGCCGCCGACGCCTGTGACGGGAGCGCCGGGGTGGTGCCGACGGCCACCGCGCCAACCGACGATCCCCTCCCACCTCACGCGCCCAAGGCGGCTGCTGCCGCCCCAGGTGCGCGTGTGGACAACAACAGTTCACACGCAAGGAGGCGCCAGTAATGTCCACCCCGTACACCCAGCCAGGCCAGCTCATCGCCAACATCCCCGGCATCTTGGGCTTCTACCCGACGAACTGCGTCGTCGTGGTGACGCTCTGCACGACGCTAAACGACGAGACGAGCTGCGCCATCAACCCGCATGAGGTCGCACTGATCGGACCGGTGCTTCGCGCCGACTTCGACCGCGTCGGTGATCTCGACCGGGCCGTGGCGGCACTCGACGCCCAAGCGTCGATAACCAGCTTGTTCGCCGTCATCATCACCGACGACCCTGACTCTGGGGAGGCATTGCAAGCCCAAGAGCTGCTATTCTGCGCCGCGGGCGCCGATGGCACAGCCCTGGTAGACGCCTGCTGGCATGTCTCGGAAATCGCAACCGGGGCCGCCTACCGACTGCTGTTCGGCACAACAGCGGGCCAGGGCACCCGACCCCATGAGGTCGACCCCTCCCGTACTCGCCGGCGGTGCAGGCCGGCCCGCAGTCCGACCGGCCACCCCGGGTGAGCAGCCAGCGTCTCCGCCAGACCCGGCAGAACTTGCGCACCGCTGACTGTAAGCATATACTTACACCTGACATCGTTCGATTACGATACGGAGGAGTGATGGACGCAGCACGGCTCGCTCAGATGCTCAGTGCTCTCGGAAGTGAGCCTCGGTTGCGAATTATCGCCTCCCTAGAGACGGAGTCGACCCACGTCAGTGAGCTGGCCCGCCGACTCGGGATGTCTCGGCCACTGCTCTACCAGCACCTCAACCGCTTGGAAGCTGCTGGACTCATCGAGAGTGGCCTGGAACAGCTCGGAGAGAGCCGAGTGAGGAAGCACTACTGGGTCGCTCCGTTTCAGCTTGAAGTAACTCCAGACCACATTAGGCGCCTGATTAATCAAGAACAGAAAAGGGAATCTTCGTGACACTTACCGCTACCGTATTTCTTATCATCCTCGCCGCCGCACTACCACTCGCGATCTTCGTTGTTCTTACCGTCTGGGTGGTACGCACCGTCACCAGCGCACGACGCGAAACGGCGACGGCGATCGATGGTTCAAACCAACTCATCGTGGAGCACCTACGCAACATCACCGAGCGGTTGGATCGGATTGAGGCCCAACTCAGCGAGATCCCCGAGTAATCAGGCTCTTCCGTTTTTAGAATGCATTAACAAGCTCTAGCTCTGCCTGGGGTTGTGGCGGGCCTGTTGCTCTGGGGTTGTGGCGGGGTCTACTGGTGACTTCCCGCTTTATGCGTCAGTGCATACGGCGCGAAGCGAGCGAAACGGCGCATTATATTGCGCAGTTTCGCTCGTTTTGCGCCGTCATGCTCGGATTGTGCGGTTACGTCTGGCGTGGTGCGAACGGCTAGAAGTTTGAACCAGCCTGCCTCACTCCCCTAAAGCAGTAGTGGGGGCCGTGACTCTCACTAGCGAGCTTCGAGCTAACGTCCACAACGAGCTTCGCCGTCTTCTCAACAGCTGAATGCGTTTCACTGAACGCTTGCCGTGCCCGCAGCTAAGCGTTCGCCGTGCCAATGTCTGAGCGCTTGTCGTCTCCTCAACTCAACGCCCGTCGTCGCCATGGTTGAGCGTTCGTTGTCCCCTCAACTGGATGCTTTTGGTTTCTTTGACTGAACACTCGTTCGAGAATAAATCGAAACAAAACGAACAAAACCCTTGACTCTTGCATTCGAACACAAATAGAATGGAAACACGCAAGGAGGTGAAACCGCATGACCACAACAGATCACCATGTACGCAATGACATGTATGACGGGCCGGCTGTTGAACTATTCGAAACAGTCAAAACCACCACGCGCATCATGGACGAAGCACGTGTGAAACAAGCAGAAGCAGTCGCTGCGTTGATTAGCGCCCACGTGACGCCGTTGGATGATTTCACTGACGGCATGCACGCAGTGTTCACCTCCAACCCGGGTACAGGCCCACTGGTTACTAACGGGAAAGCAGGACAAAGCTCCAACGCGGGGTAAGGTTTCACACTCAGCTTCGGGTTCGTCTTCAGTTTTCGGACCGGTGGCTGTTGCTTCTCAGGCAGGCGCTGGGGTTGTTTCTGCGGGTGGTCCGCGCGCCACTGTTGGTGTGGATGATGTGGTGGCGTGTGTGGCTTTGCCTTCGGGTGAGGTGTGCACGGTTGCCAGTGTTGAGCGCGTACCAGACGAGTTACCGACTCCGACTGAGGGCGTGTTAGCGAGAGTGTTGGATTGTACGCGTGCCCAGGTGGTGACCCAGGTGCGGAAGATCATGACGGCTGTGGTGCTCATGCCCAAACTCTGGTCGTTAGCGAAGCAGGGTGTGATCGGGTTTGACCGGGTCCTCTACACGGCTAGCAGGGTTGGTCGTGCTGGGGTGTGTATCCCGGTGTTTGATGAAATGCTCACCAGTAAACGGGTAGACGTGTCATGGAAAACTTTTAAACGGCACGTGACTGAAGTGCTTGCCATGCTCACTACCCCAGAAAGCCGTAGTGAAACGGCTAGGCGTAACCGGTCAGTGTCGTACTGGGTCAATGATGACGGGACAGCAACCCTGAGTCTTACTGGGCCGGTGTTGGAGATGGAAGCGTTTTATCAGCGGGTACGCGGGACTGCCAGAGCGATCATGGCGAATCACATTGAACCTTTTACTGCCACGTTGACGGATGAACAGCAAGCCCTGTTCATTACCGAAAACAACGGGGAAACGACCGAGGTACGTGTGGGTGATCTGGGTCGGGTTGAGGTTGATGATGACCGGCTGATGGACCAACTCACCCTGGACCTGATCACAGGTGCTAAACCCTCAACCACGCTACGCGTCAGAGTGACCCGGACAGGCAAACAAGCACCTATCAAAGTCACCACCATCCCGGTTGATGCCGAACACGCCGGGGAAGGCTCCGGGGCTGCGAGTGGTGTTGAGATCGTGCGCGAAGACGGTACACAAGCCCAAATCAGAAACGCTGCAGGTGCGCAAACACAGGGCGGGAACGCCATCGGTGCGCAAACACAGGGTGGGAACGCTGCTGGTGCTGACGCGAACGGTGCTGATGTAGACGGCGGTTCTGCAACTGACGGGTTTGGTGCAGCTGCTTCTGGGCCGGGCGATGCAGACGGTTCGGTGTGGGCTGAGAAGTGTGAAGCCCGTCAGGCTGAAGACGTGTATGAGCTTGAGTTGTGCGTATCCATGCCTGAAAAAGAAGAATGGCTACGCGCCCAAGCCGGTATCACCGTCACCGTCCCAGTGCTGCACTTCCTCATGGACAACCCACCATCAGGTACAGAGAGCATACCTGAGGAGCAGAGATCTGAGAGACAAAGATCCGGAAAAGCCCCCGGGGTGGACAAACACAGACCCGAAAACCACGACCTTGGAAGGCACGAAACCGAAGAACAAGCATTTGAGAACCAAGGGAGAAGTGCGCCATCAGGGACTGATTCGCCACCGGGTAGTGAAGAAACCCTAAACCCCGAAGAGTTCTTGAACACTGAGGAACGCATGAGTGCCAGCGAGCCTGTGGGTGCTGGTAGTGAGCTTGATTATGGGTTGCCGGTCGAGGTGGACCCGGGAGCTAGGGTTCCGGTGATGATGAATAACCGGGTGCCATTAGATACTAAGACTGCTGATGAGGTGATTGCGCAGGCGAAGTGGGTGTACCGGATGTTCACCGACCCGCAAACCGGGGTAGTCCTGGAGTCTACGCCGACGAAGTATTACATACCCGCGGCTTTGAAACGCATGGTTGAAGCTAGGCATCCTGATTGCAGTGCCCCGTGGTGCGCGGTGCCTGCCAGGGTGTGTGAGAAGGACCATATTGAACCGTTCAACCATCAGGACCCTGAAAATGGTGGGTTGACTGTGATGGAGAATCTGCACCCGTTGTGTAAGCGGCATCATCAGGAGAAAACCCAGAAACGACTCCGCGTTGACAAGATGGATGATGGTTCCTTGGCGTGGGTGTTCCCCAGGATTGGTGCCATGCTGGTCTACCCGCCAGAATCGAGGATCAACCAACTTCAGTATGAGCGGTTACTTGAGTACTTCGATACCGGTGTTCAAGACATCAGCGACACCGTTAATGAGTGCCTAGCAACAGAACACCAGACTGCTCACGGTGCAGAACGCACGGCCACGAACTGTCCCGAACCTGGGGTTGATTACGGTTCAGAACCCACGACCGTGAACCGCACCGAACCTCGGACTGCTCCAAGTTCAGGGCAGGTCAACGGGGACCTCAGTGCGGCGTACCCTCGCGAGGTCGCTGACGAGTACGCGCTAGCAGGGGAAGTGTTCAACGGTGACACCCGCCTGTGGGAATCCAACGAGGAACCGCCACCATTCTGAGTTGGGCTGTTCTAACCAGAACTCACATGCCAAAACCTTCGAAACCTGGGCCCAAAACGAACTACTCCCCACCGGCTGACAGCTGACTTTCAGCAGTCCAACCAATGGAGAGCAACTCAGAAGCCCCAACTAAAGGAGCCACTCAAATATGAAAGCTATTCAAAACCAAGGCAACTCACACGGAGACTGCCCAGGCGAAAACAAACGCAGCTATTAGCGTTCTTCAACCGGCACGTAGGAGCGCTGAGGCGAACCGGTGTACACCTGGCGCGGGCGACCGATCTTGGTCTCTGGGTCCTGGATCATTTCGTGCCACTGCGCAATCCAGCCAGGCAGACGACCAGCGGCAAACAAAACCGTAAACATGTCGGTGCGGAAGCCCATCGCCTTGTAGATGAGACCCGTGTAGAAGTCAACGTTCGGGTACAGGCTACGCGACACGAAGTAGTCGTCCTTGAGGGCAATCTCCTCCAGCTTCATGGCCAGGTCCAAAAGCTCGTCGTTTCCGCCCAACTTCTCCAAAATGTCGTGCGCAACGCTCTTAATGATGGCCGCACGTGGGTCGTAGTTCTTGTACACGCGGTGACCAAAGCCCATCAGGCGCACACCCTGTTCCTTGTTCTTCACGCGTTCCATGTACTTTTCGGCACCGTCATCGGACTCGGCGATCTCCTGGAGCATCTCCAGAACCGCGGAGTTTGCCCCGCCGTGCAACGGACCGGAAAGCGCGCTCACACCAGCGGAAACCGACTGATAAATGTTTGCCTGCGACGATCCCACCAGACGCACCGTCGAAGTAGAGCAGTTCTGTTCGTGGTCGGCGTGCAGAATGAACAAAATGTCCAGCGCCTTAACCAACAGCGGGTCTGGCTCAAAGTCCTCTTGCGTGGGAAGTGCAAAGTGAACCCGTGCGAAGTTCTCCATGGGCGACAGGTTGTCCGACGGGTGAACCACAGGCACTCCCGAACGGCGACGCGATGCAAGAGCAGTGATGGTGGGCATTTTCGCCATCAGGCGGAGCATAGAAAGCTCAACTTGTTCTTCATCGAAGACATCCAGGCTGCCCTGGTAGAAAGTCGACATTGCCGAGATCGCACCAGACACCATGGACATCGGGTGTGCGTCATACGGGAACGCCCGGAAGAACTCACGCATGTTGTCATTGACAATCATGTGGCTTGAGTACTTAGCGGTGAACTCTTCCAACTGCTGAGCGGTAGGAAGCTCACCATAAATCAACAGATATGAAACCTCAATGAAGCTCGACTTCTCAGCAAGCTCCTCAATTGGGTATCCGCGGTAGCGCAGAATTCCTTCGTCACCGTCGATAAACGTGATCTTGGATGATGACGCTGCAGTGGATGTGAAGCCAGGGTCGTATGTGACAGTTCCGGTTTCTTTGAGAAGCGAGCCAATTCGCAATCCTTCGGTGCCTTCAGTTGCACGCACTCGGTCGAGCTCAAGCTCCTTCTCACCGACAAGAATTTTGCCGTCTGCCACCATCATGTCTCCTTAAAGGGTTCACATCATTGCACTCACAGGCTACCCCGTTTTGTGAGTATGCACTAAGTCGTACTGTATTTTGTTGGAGGTCAGACACGTACCTGACCAGAGCTTTTCCGCTCACTTCACCTGCGCAAGCGCTCAGCCGCCGCACGAATCGTGTCGTCCGATCCGGTCAGAGCAACACGCACGTACTGGGCACCATCCTCGCCGTAAATAATGCCCGGCCCAGCCAAAATACCCAGATCAGCAAGGTCTGAAAGCGTATCCCAACAGTCATCACCGCGCGTACACCACAGATAAAGACCAGCCTCGGAATGATCAATTGTCATCCCCCACGCCTCAAGCGCAGGCTTCAACAGGTCACGCCGAGCACGGTACGTCTCCTTTTGCGCCACCACGTGCTCTGAGTCCTGCAAAGCTGCAATCATTGCCGTCTGCACAGGCCCGGGGACAATCATTCCTGCGTGCTTACGCGTGTTAATGAGGTCGGCAATCAGGCTCTGATCACCGGCAACGAACGCGGCTCGGTAACCGGCGAGGTTCGACTGTTTAGACAGCGAGTACACACTGAGCAGCCCGCTGTGATCATCGCCCGCAACAGCAGGGTCTAGCAACGACGGCGCTTGGGCCTCCCAGTTGAGAAGCGCATAGCATTCGTCACTTGCAACAACCACGCCAGCTTTGCGCGTGGCTTCAACAACCTTACGGAGCGTCTGTGCATCGAGCACACGTCCCGTGGGGTTTGCTGGCGAATTGAGCCACACCAGGCCAATACCCTCCAGCGAAGCCCCCTCAGCGATCTCATGCGCATCGAGCTGACGGAACTCCACACCTGCGATCGTGGCGCCCATGCGGTACGTGGGGTACGCAAGAGACGGCCCGGCAACAGCCAGTCCCAGCTCTTTCAATCCCAACAAGGTGGGCAACCACGCAACCAATTCTTTTGACCCAACAGTGGGCAGAATCGCATCAGGCGCAACGCTCACACCGCGCGACCGGGAGTACCAACCAGCGATTGCTTCACGCAACTGTGGTGTGCCGGCTGTTGTGGGATATCCGTGCGCGTCAGCGCCGGCTGAAAGGGCATCCTGCACCACCTGCGGTGTGGGATCGACCGGCGTTCCAATAGACAAGTCGCACAGGCCACGTTCTTCTGCTCGCGCTTTAAGAGGAGCCAGCTTGTCCCACGGGTAGGCTTCGAGGTGGCGACCGTACTGAGCGAAGTTCATGCTACTGCTGGGGTGGAAGAGCCTCAATGATGGGGTGGTCGGTTCCGGTGTTACCTACACCGGCAGCTCCACCTGGCGATCCGATTTCGTCGAAGAACTCCACATTGGCCTTGTAGTATTCGGCCCACTGTTCAGGGACGTCGTCTTCGTAGTAGATGGCTTCAACCGGACACACGGGTTCGCACGCACCGCAGTCCACACATTCGTCAGGGTGAATGTAAAGTGAGCGAGCACCTTCATAAATACAGTCCACGGGGCACTCATCGACGCATGCCTTGTCCTTGAGGTCGACACACGGCTGCGCGATTATGTACGTCACGGATACCTCCTGGTTGTATGGATACTTAATAAGGTTACTCCTACGCACGTACTTTTCCACACTTGAAAGGGCCTCCATGTTTTCACCCGGCACACGTGTTGTTGTGAGATACACAGACAACGGCTCTTTGACCGACGCTCTGGGCGAGGTCCTCGAAGTCTCCCCCACACACCTCCGCATCGCTACCAAGCGCGGGCCCGTTGACGTGCCCAAGGACGCGATCGAAACTGGTCACGAGATTCCCCCGGCACCTACCCGCCCCGGCAAACTCCACGAAATCGTGAGCGCTGAAGACCTCCGAAAAGTCGCCGCCGCAACGTGGTCGCCTCGGGAAATCGCGTGGCTACATGCCGACAACCTCGCTTCAGAACTACGCGGCGAAGACCCTAAAGTCCTCTCCGGGTGGCTTCTGCGGTCGGCTCCCGCCACCTCGGCGTCAAACACCTCGGCGGCGGCCAACAGCGTCCTCCCCCTAGGTGACCCCGGCATGCCAACCCAGGAGGCACTGTCCCTTGCCGTCACCTGGCTCAAAGAGCGAGGCAGCACGCCGCACATCCTCATTCACACCCAGGCCCATTCCAGTGAGCTCAGCCCCGCAAGCCAGCAGGTTGCCTCACTTTTGCGCGGCGAAGGATTCGTCCCGTCAGATCCCATAACCACGTTTACCGCGCCCACCGCGGAACTCGCTCAACTGCGTGAACCGGATGGCGACATCGTCGAATCCGACACCCCCGCTCCCCTGCACTACGCGGTGTGGGGCATCGAAGAATCAGCGCGCGAGGAGTACAGCCACCTGGTTTCAAGCGCACCGCAGCACCGGATACTTTCGGCCATTGCGACTAGCCCGGACGGTACACGGACCATGGTGGGTGCGGCGCGCGTTGCGTTCGCGATGAAGTGGGCCGTTCTTTCTCACCTAGTCGTTCACCCGGACTCGCGGCGCGCGGGGGTTGGTAGCGCGCTTGTCACGGCGGCTGCGCGGCTTGCCCAAGCCCGAGGTGTCCGGTCGCTCATGTACGAAGCTCCCGACCGCGAGCGCTCCGAGTTCGCCCACGCATGTGGCATGGGCGAACACCACCGCGTGTGGATGGCCCAGCCGGCGAGCGAGTGAGGCAGCGGCTCAGCGAGCTGCCTCTGTCACGACTTACCAGAACAGGTTTGCCCCTGTTGCTCGGAATACTCCCGGTAGAACGTATCGCGTACGGCTGGTTGATCTTTTGTGCGGTCCTTGATGACCCGGTATGTGAGTACCGACCCGCCGTCGAGCGACGGATAGGACACGCACCGACTGCCTGATTCTTCCTTGGGCGGAAGGCCCGCTGTCACATTCCACCGGTCCGTCGTGGATAGCTCCACGTCGAACTGTTTTGTGCCGTGGATTTTGACGTGCGTCTTGTTGTCATTCACAAATGACTCGATCACGATGGGTTTGTCAGTTGTGTTTGCGAAAACAAAGTTGGTTCCCGTGTCAACGATGACATCTCGGCCATCCGGGTACACGGACGGGCGCTGTGCTCCTCCATGCTGTTCGCGGATCTCGAGCCCTGCTTCTAGCGCAGCGTTAAACAGGGTTGTCGCAAGTTGTGAGTGTGGGCCACTTCGCGAGTCATCCTCTACGCCACCCAGAACCGTTGGTTCAGGGAAGGGTTCGTACCCCGGTTCCGCCCAATAGGGCCCCACCGCCGCGTTGAAGTCGAACGTTTCACCCGGCTTAACAACCGTGCCTGATATCTTCTTTGCCACATGCTCAAGCCGTGCATT
>ERZ1031273.300-NODE-300-length-21612-cov-12.877998_pt1 | contig 21612 bp, 17 predicted proteins | sample MGYA00516575_ERZ1031273 | MGnify/ENA primary metagenome ERZ1031273 (study PRJEB33718, sample SAMN03159816) | human skin metagenome | collected 2014-02-25 | study: EMG produced TPA metagenomics assembly of the PRJNA266117 data set (Human skin bacterial metagenome... | reverse complement strand
CCTCCTACACACGCGCCCAAGATAATTCCGCAGGGAATTAGCCACAGAGGTATGACCGCAGTCCAATTTTGAATGAGGGCGAAAATGAGCACAGCGTTGAAACCGACTATCGCACCCACTAGCCCTCCGAACGCTCCAATCATCACACCCTCTGTCACGATCTGGCTAACGATGTTGTGCGACGTTGCGCCGAGCGCACTACGGACACCGATTTCGTGACGACGTTGGAATACTGACGACAGCATGGTGTTCGAAATGCTTAGTGCCCCAATGATGAGAGCGACGATGCCGAATGCGTACACCATTGCTTGTGTGTCGTCGGATACTTGTTCTTTCAGATTTTCAGGATCGGGTGGAACTTCACTTGTCAGGTCGTACCGCTGATAAGGGTCAAACGCGATGGGTGCCTCAATAGACACTTGGCGGGCATACCCTGGTTCAGTTGACACAACGAACTGAGGGTAGGTGAACTGTCCGCCTGAGTCAGCACCACTCGTGAGGGGCAAAACGATTGCGTCGTCGAAACCATCTCCGGGGTCTGGACTAGAAAACACGCCAGCTACCGCGTAGGTGGCATTTCCAACGTGTATTTGGCGTGGCGAATCACTGTTGTCGATTCCTAGCTGTCGCGCCACGGTCGTTCCTATGAACGCAACTCGTGCGCCACGCTGAACGTGCCCTGAGTCGAATGGTTGCCCCCACACAGTATGTAATCTGTGCGCTACTAGAGTTTCGGCATCGGCAAGCATGACAGAGGAATCCGCTAGAGGCTCGGTCCCGGGAGCTACACGAACAGGAAGTGGGTCTGACGACTTAAGTAGAAAACCGGCGGTTTTCACTCCGTTGAGCGCTCGCACCCGCTTGATCCCTGTCGCCAAAGTTGCTTCATGCTGTGACGCCGCTTCAGGTTGCGATGTAGTGAAATGAGCTTGTGCTACTTCGGACGCTAACGAATCCGGGATCCCAGATACGGCTACCTTGGTCGCCATGAGATCCGTAAAACGACTCGATACTTGTGTTTGCACTGTCGTGGACATTGCAAGCATTGCAACGAGAGCGAAGATCCCCATTGCGACTCCAAGCGATGTGAGAATCGTGCCACGTTTGCGTCGGGTCACGGCTGTGAGCGCTGGCCGTCCCGATTTTGCCAAATAACCGCGAAACAGTTTCACCGCAGTTCCGCCTCAGAGCGCAACCGGCCCCTGTCGATCGAATAAATGACGTCCGACTGTTCTGCCACGTTGCGGTCGTGCGTAATAACGACAACAGCACGACCTTGAACGTGCGCAACATCTTTGAGCGTTGTGACGACGCGTTCAGAGTTTTCACGGTCGAGGTTGCCGGTAGGTTCGTCGCAGAGAAGCAGATTGGCTTCAGAATTGAGGGCGCGCGCAATTGCACATCGTTGCTTCTCTCCGCCTGAGAGTTGCTGGGGCCACGCGTTAGCGCGGTGTGTGAGTGACACCGCTTCAATGAGTTCGTCTACCCGGGATTGTGTTGAGGATGAATAGGTCTGAGTTAACGCGATGTTTTCAGCGACAGTCAAGTGTTCGATGAGGTGAAACGCTTGGAAGACAAAAGATACATGGTCTGCTCGAAATTGAGCACGTTCGTTAGTAGTGAGGTCAGTGGCCTCAACACCGTCGATCATGACGCTACCGGTTGAAGGGGCAAGTAGCAGGCCCATGATGCTCAGGAGCGTGGTTTTCCCCGAGCCGGAAGGGCCCACCACCGTGGCGAATTGTCCTGGAAACAGTGAGACGTTGATGTCAGACAAGACTGGTACGTTGCCAGCCTCAGTGCGGTAGGTGTGACTGATGTGCGTGAGAACGCAGCTTGCAGAAGTAGTGGTCATACGTGTGGGTATTCCTACTGCGTGATTTCAACTGGATCGCCTTCGTGGAGATCCTTTGCCTCGACTGCTGCCACTCCGTCTGCTTCAAAAACGACGGTAACGGAAACGCGGTGAGCCTCTTGCCCAGGCGTTTGAACGTTCACATAGGTAGAACCGTTTTGGTCGGTTCGAACAGCAGTGCTCGGTACTGTGAGCGTGTCTCTTGGTCCCTCTTCGACTTCGATACGTGCTGGGCCGGTGTATGGTGAAAACTTGGCGGGTGTCTCCACAATGACATGCGCAGAATCAGGCTTTTCGGGTTGTGGCTCCCCATTTTCAGAGTTCTCATCGGTTTTCTGTTCAGCTGTTACATCAACACGCTTGACCTTAAGCTCTTCGCTTGTGCCACTACTGTCGAGAAAAACTCTTTGCCCTTGTGAGACATCAGGCAGTTCGGTTGCATTGATGGTGCATGACAAAACGTCTTCACCCGAGCTTGTTACAAGTTGGCCTTCTTGTGGCGTTTGCCCCACTGAAAGGTTCATTGTGGTGAGGGTTGCGGGTGTGCGCTTGAGATACAGGATTTCTCCGGCGGGGACCTCGGGTGTTGCTTTTTCGCGTGCCTCATCGTATTCGTCCTGCGTGGGGACTTCTTCATCGTCACCCAAGGTTCCACGTTTTGCGCTAGAAATTGTCTTTTCAAGTCGCGAAAGCTGTTTGACGGCTTCTGGGTCCGAATACGCCGGGTCGTAGCCAGCTTGTTCGTACAGCTTTTTCACCGCGTCGCCTGTTTGCACGGAATACTTGGAGTGAAGATCGCCGTGGTACATGCCCTGGTCTTTTAGAAACGCGTGGAGCTGGTCTACATCGGCTCCTCGCGAACCAACCTTAAGTGTGCGAAACGCTGGCAGGTCTCCTTGGGCCACAATGATGGGACGGGAAGACACCTCAGCGACTACCGTCCCTGCCTCAACACGGTCACCTGCCTTAAACGGCACTGAGGTGACGATTGCTTCATCTTCGCCCGAGGTGACAAACCGTGGTGTGTTTGTGAACTCTTTCGTGGTTGAACAGTCCGCACTCACCGTGCGACTTACGGTTCCCTTTTCCACGGGTACCGTGATGGTTGAGGGCGACACATCGCGGGCTTGTGTGGCCTTTTGCACTTCGGTGCGTGCTTTGCCGAGCCACAACCACGCAATGACGTTTGTGGCTACGAGCAAGACAATAACTGCGCAAACGATGACTTGCTTGCGTGACCACCTGGAGAACAGGCGAGACTGAGCCATATGGGCTATCCAAATTCCTTTTTGGACCGATCGAGTGCTTCGCGACGAATCTCTAACGCCCCGTGGATCTGCGATTCATAGAAGTCGGCGATACCAGTCAGATATCGGTCCTCAATGAACGTCCGCTTGGTTCCGTAATCCAACGACTCTTGGCAAGTCGCGTCCGCCATTGCGATGTCGTAGGACTTTGCCGGATCTGTGGTAGCCCACACCTGCGCGACATCAGGCGTGGTGACTTCTTCGCCGTGACTGTCCTTTCCGAAACCCGCCTTATTCATGCAAGTTGCCCACGAACTGTGCAGATCCTGCATTTCCTGATCGTCTAATGCGCCATTAAACGCGTCCAGAATAAGTTGTGAGCTAATAAAGTCGGCTTGGTCGGCCTTTTCGAGTGAACCAAACTGCTCTTCATCGGCTTTGTTAGAGCAGCCGCCGTTGGTGTTGCGTAGTTGCCCGTCCTCTTCACCGTCAGCGGCTTCTTGAGCCAGCTCGGAGTCTTCTTTTGGCTCGCCCCGAAAGGCTTTGTCCCAGTCCTCACGCTGGCTCTGAGGTGTCTTGGTATACCCGGCGTTGTCGTGAGGGGCGTTTTCCTCGGTTGGTTCGGTTGGGTAACCCCGGTTCTCCTTCACCTCATCTTTCGAAATGACATCGGTTTCATCGAGCACGGACGAAAACGACTTCGCATCTGTTGAAAGCTCTGGTTCGTATTGAAAATGTGCTTGGTTCATGCACTTTTGAATGAACCGCTGGTTGTAGTTGTGCAGAGCCATCGAATCTTTAAAGAGTCCACGGATCTCTGAACGGATTTCCTTGCGTGGTTCATCAGGGACGGCGAAACCATTGTCTTCGCTCTCTGACCCGCAACCGGTGACAAAGAGCGCTGTCGCACAAATAAATACTAGAGAGGTGACGGCTACTTTCACTGGTGGTTCTTTCTGTGAAGATGGTCAGCACCATCGCCAACCTAAAGTCATTCTAAACCCCGGTCGGGGGGCAAAATGAAATGGCGAAAGCGTCAGTCAGACGAGCCCGCCTGTAACCACCCCACCTACCGCAGCAGCGAACCGAGGAAGTCGTCGTTCTTGCCCTCCGGCTGAATGTCGTCGTACTGGGGCAGTGTTGCGCTGGTGTCCATGGGCTGGTGTGGGCCACCCGGGTAGTCCTTACCGAACAACTGGAACGTCCGCTGCCTCACAGAGTCAAACCCGAACCGCGCAATCTCGGCCATGGGAAGCGACAACGGACTTGGGTCCCACGAACCATTAGCCGAAATCCGGTCAAACGCCACAATCCGATTACGAATCTCGCCAATCCGACCACTGTACGCATCGATCTCGTGCCCAGTGCCGTGCGAATATGTAAACAGACCCACAAACGCCTTCGCGTCGATGACCGTACGCGCCAGCGCCTTCGTCGACCCCAACTCCAACTTGTGAGCCGGCTGGCGCACCAGTTCTTTGCCTGTCTTTTCAGCAACTCGCTGAATCAGTGGTTCCGTCAACGGTGGATCCACTCGCGTAATGTCGCGCAGGCGCACAGCATCGAACCCCTGCGCCTGCAACTGCCGGTTCACGGTCGCAACGAGCACCCACTTGTCGAAACCTGCCACCACTCCCACCAGCGGCCACATTTCAACGCCTTCACGCGTGATCTGTACAAGGGTCCCGTTGGTTTGTGACTCTTCTAGACGCGCCTGAATTTTCTTTAGTCGCATATCGTCCCCTCGCCTTGTACGTTCATTCCCATTCTAGTCCGTCCGGCCACTAGGCTGACGTGCCAACCTGACAACCACCTCGGCGTGGGACGTATGCGGAAACATATCCAAAAACCGCGCCTGCTCAATCCTGTACCCGGGCATTTTCGCAAGATCCGCCGCCAAAGTGCGCGGATTGCAACTCGAATAGATCACGTGCGGAATCCCGGACTGCTCGACCCACCCGGCCATGTCCTCACCCATCCCGCGCCGAGGTGGATTCACAATCAACACCTCCGGCACCTGTGTCTGTTGGCGGGCCCACTGAGCGGCATCGGCGCAGATGAAGTTCAGCCCGAGGTCGTCCTCAGCTGTCGTGTTCGGCTCGGCTTCCCGCGCGGCTCCATGTGCGAGTTCCCGCGCCACCTCCCTCGCGGACTCGACCGCGGCAGGGGCCACCTCAACACCCGTGACCTGCCGACCCGGCCCGGCGACGTGCAGAGCGAATCCGCCAACCCCACAAAACAGGTCCCACACCCTAAGGTGACGGCCGTGGGCGGTGGCGGACACCTCGGCGTTGGAAACCCACTCACGCACCTGCTCATACAGGCCAGACGCCACCACAGTATTCGTCTGCACGAACGACTGCGGCCGGACCTTCAACTGCACCTGCCCCTGCGTCACCGGCAACCACTGCGGGCCGTGCAACGCTATCTCTTCGTCACCCTCGATGATCGCCGTGTGAACAGGGTTGATGTTCGCGCTCGCCGAAAACACCTCGACCCCTTCACACGCGTCCATAAGCGCGGGCAAGTGTTCCTGAATGCGCGGCAGGGCAGACTGTGACGCCAACACAAACCGCACCATCACGCGGTTGTCATCACCTGCCGTGACGATCACGTGCTTGAGCTGGCCCTTACGTTTGCGCACGTTGTACGGCGGGACCTGCGCGCGCTTGATGAGCCAGGGGAGTGTGCGAATCACGGTGTGGATAGATTCGGGGTACAAGGGGCAGTCGGTGAGGTCGATTCCCATTCCGTCGTCATCCAAGATGCCCAACGTGGGGTGCTCGGTGGTGCCCGCGACCACCATCTTGACCTTGATGCGGAAGCCGGACTCCGGGCCAACAACTGGGGGAAGCCAGATTTGTTCTTTCTCCCCAGTTACCCAAAACGGCGCCAGCAGGTCAGCGACCTGGGCCTGCTGCGACTTCACGCGCGTGCTCATAGGAACGGGGAGAAGCGTGCAGGAGCGGCATAGGCCGGCATCAAAATACGAACAATCCACGCCTCCCACTTTCTCATATCTCACAGTTTGGTCACTCCATGTCAATGTTTGACACCGCGCGGTGGGCGCCCCATACACTAAGTGACATGAACAACATTGTCGTCCTTATTAGCAAGCGCGCGGAGTTACTCCAAGCGTTCTAAAAAGGACGAACCCGCGCGCCCCTTCCGGATAACGGTAAGGGGCGTTTTTATTGGTCACACGACCACCCAGACTAAGGAGCTATCTTGGCCACAACGCAACCGGCACCGGCCTCGGCCACCAGGGCCCACCCGGTACCAAAACGAACCTCGCCAGAGAATCTCACGGGCGCGCAAGCCGTCATTCGTAGCCTCGAACTCCTTGGTGTCGACACGGTATTCGGCCTCCCCGGCGGAACGATCCTCCCCACCTACGACCCGCTCCTTGACTCCAAAACCATCAACCACATCCTGGTGCGCCACGAGCAAGGCGCCGGACACGCTGCGGAAGGCTACGCCTCGGCGACGGGACGCGTGGGCGTGTGCATGGCGACCTCGGGGCCGGGCGCAACCAACCTCGTCACCGCGCTAGCCGACGCGCACATGGACTCCGTCCCAGTCCTGGCCATCACCGGCCAGCAGTCCTCATCCCTGCTGGGAACCGACGCGTTCCAAGAAGCCGACATCGTAGGCATGACCATGCCCATCACCAAACACAGCTTCCTGGTCACGCGCGCCGAAGACATCCCGCACGCAATCCAATCCGCGTACCACATCGCCTCAACCGGACGCCCCGGCCCAGTTCTGGTGGACATCACCAAGGACGCACAAAACACAGTCACCGAATTCGTGTGGCCCGACGCCCCCAACCTGCCCGGCTACCGGCCCACCACCCGGCCACACGCCAAGCAGATCAAAGAAGCGATCAAACTCATCGAACAGTCCGCCCGGCCGGTGTTCTACGTGGGCGGGGGAGTGATCCGCGCCCAAGCCAGCCCACAGCTGAAAGAACTGGCCGAAGCCACCCGGATCCCCGTTGCCACCACCCTGATGGCGCGCGGCGCATTCCCCGACTCACACCCGCTACACGTGGGAATGCCCGGCATGCACGGGACGGTGAGCGCGGTGACGGCGTTCCAGAAGTCGGACCTGCTCATCGCCGTGGGCGCCCGCTTCGACGACCGCGTCACCGGCAACCTCGAAACCTTCGCCCCCAACGCGAAAGTCATCCACATTGACATTGACCCGGCTGAAATTGGGAAGAACCGCGCGGTGGACGTGCCCATCGTGGGTGACGCCGCCGAGGTGCTCGCCCAGTTGACGGCCGAACTCACCGCCTCGAAGTCCTCGGCTTTGGAGAATGACCGAGGTGCGTGGTGGTCACAGCTGAACACGTGGAAGACCACCTACCCACTTGGATTTGAGCCCAACGATCAAGGACTGTGCGACCCGCAGTACGTGATCGAAAGGATTTCGGCCCTGACCGGGCCGGAAGGAACCTACGTCGCAGGTGTTGGACAGCACCAGATGTGGGCCAGCCAGTTCGTTACCTTCGACCGGCCAAATTCGTGGCTCAACTCAGGTGGCTTGGGAACCATGGGGTACTCCGTGCCTGCCGCCATGGGTGCGAAAGTGGGGCAACCCGAACGCACCGTGTGGGCAATCGACGGTGACGGGTGCTTCCAGATGACCAACCAGGAACTCGCCACCTGCGCACTCAACAACATCCCTATTAAGGTCGCGGTCATTAACAACTCGTCCTTGGGGATGGTGCGCCAGTGGCAGACCCTGTTCTATGACGGCCGGTATTCCCACTCAGACCTCAATACCGGGCACGAATCCGTGCGCGTCCCTGACTTTGTGAAACTCAGCGAAGCCTACGGGTGCTTGGGGATGCGCGTTGACCGCAACGAAGACGTAGACGCAGCGATTGCGACCGCGCTTGAAACCAACGACCGTCCCGTGGTGATTGACTTCACCGTTCCCGCCGACGCCATGGTGTGGCCCATGGTCCCTGCCGGCGTGAGCAACGACCAGATCCAGTATGCCCGCGACATGCAACCAGACTTCGACGACCCCATGGAGGAGCTGTGACAGTGAGCCGCCATACGCTTTCGGTTCTTATTGAAAACAAACCCGGCGCGCTCACGCGCTTCACCGGGCTGCTAGCCCGTCGCGGTTTCAACATTGATTCCCTCGCAGTGGGAACAACAGAAATAGAAGAGATTTCCCGTATCACGGTCGTGGTCGACGTCCGTGATACGCCCCTTGAACAAGTGACGAAACAGCTCAACAAGCTGATCAACGTCATCAAGATCGTGGAGCTGGAGCCCGAACAATCCGTCAGGCGCGCCCACGTGATCTTCAAGGTCAAAGCTGATCCACAAGCACGAGCACAAATCGCCAGCACATGCGAACTGTTCCGCGCCCACATCATCGATGTGTCAGCAGACGCAGTGTGTATTGAAGCAACGGGCGAAAAGTCCAAGCTTGACGCGCTGCGACGGGTGCTCGAACCGTTTGGAATCAGAGAAATCGTGCAATCAGGAACCGTGGCAATCGGACGCGGAGGCAAGTCCATTTCGGACAAGGCCCTGCGGAACTAAACCAACCTCGTACAACCTCATATACTCAAAAACACACGCACAAAAACAAGGAGAAGCAATGGTAGAGCGTTATTACGACGACAATGCAGACCTGTCAGTCATCCAGGGCAAGAAAGTTGCCGTAGTTGGATTCGGAAGCCAAGGCCACGCGCATGCACTGAGCCTTCGCGACTCAGGCGTTGACGTTCGTATTGGTCTTGCTGAAGGTTCAAAGAGCCGCGACAAGGCATCCGCGCAAGGCTTCGAAGTGGGAACCCCAGGCGAAGTTGCCGACTGGGCCGACGTCGTTGTCATCCTTGCACCCGACCAGGTTCAGGCCGACATCTACGACAACGAAATCAAGGACAAACTGTCCGCCGGCAAGACCCTGGTGTTCAGCCACGGTTTCAACATCCGCTTTGGCTACATCCAGGCGCCTGAAGGCGTGGACGTCATCATGGTTGCGCCTAAGGGCCCCGGCCACATTGTGCGCCGCGAATTTGTTGACGGCCGAGGTGTGCCCGTACTTGTCGCTGTTGAAAAGGACGAAACCGGAAGCGCATGGGACACTGTGCTGTCCTACGCCAAGGCCATTGGTGGTCTGCGTGCAGGCGGAATCAAGACCACGTTCACGGAAGAAACCGAAACCGACCTGTTCGGTGAACAGGCCGTGCTGTGCGGTGGTGTTTCGCACCTGGTTCAGGCCGGTTTTGAAACCCTCACCGAAGCTGGCTACCAGCCCGAGATCGCATACTTCGAGGTTCTGCACGAACTCAAGCTCATCGTCGACCTCATGGTTGAAGGTGGAATCGCTAAGCAGCGCTGGTCCTGCTCCGACACCGCAGAATACGGTGACTACGTGTCCGGTCCACGTGTCATCACCCCAGAAGTGAAGGCTTCCATGAAGGCTGTTCTGGAAGACATTCAGAACGGTTCGTTTGCCCAGCGCTTCATGGACGACCAGAAGAACGGCGCACAGGAATTCAACGAACTGCGCGCTAAGGAAGAGCAGCACCCAATCGAGGCCACCGGCCGCGAACTGCGCAAGATGTTCGCATGGCTCAAGGACTCCGACGACGACTACACCGAGGGCACCGCTGCACGCTAACGTGTAGCGCTTGCCCTTGCGACGCTTGTGGCCCTCAGCATTGAGCTGAGGGCCACAAGCGTTTTTGCGGGGCTTACGGAACGGGGCCGAGGTGCCGGACGCGCGGAGTTGCTGCCACCTCGGCGGCGGTTGACCTTGCGTTACATCACGACTTCGATGAGGTACGGGCCTTGCGCGTCAAGACCTGCGCGGAAGGCGGTTGCGAGGTCGTCCATGTTGTCCACGGCCTGGCCGTTCACGCCCATCGATTTGGCCAGTGACACCCAGTCGATTGTGGGGTTGGTGAGGTCCATGAGGGCTTCTGCGCGCGGGCCGCCAAAGTCGGCGCCTACGTTGCGCATCTCGTCGCGCAGGATCTGGTACTTGCGGTTCGAGAAGATCACCACCACGATGTCCAGTCCCTCACGCGCGTACGTCCACAGCGACTGTGGCATGTACATGCCGGACCCGTCGGACTCTAGGCAGATCACTTTGCGATCCGGGCAGGCGACCGCCGCGCCGGCTGCCGTGGGGAGCGCGTAGCCAATAGATCCGCCGGTTCCCAGCATGTAGTCGTGCGGCTGGGCGGTGGATGCGGTGGAGAAGAACGTGAAACCGGTGGTGATGCTTTCGTCGACCACGATGCCGTTTTCCGGGATCATGTTGGCCAGCAGGTCGCCCAGCTTTTCTTTTGTGACGGAGCCGGTGGGTAGGTCGGGCAGGTCCAGCGCCGAGGTCGTCGCCTCTTTCGCCGTGTCTGCGCCTACCGCTGTGACCAGGGCCTCAAGCGAGGCCGTGAGGTCGTGGCGTGGCTGGGCGAGTTCCACCACGTGCATTGCTGGGGGAGTGAGCGCGCTGGGGCGGTTGGGGTAGGCGAAGAACCCGACAGGGGCCTTGGACCCCACCAGGACCAGCAGGTCGTAGTCCTTGAGGAAGTCAACGGCGGCAGGCGTGGCGTACGGGACGCGCTTGACTGGCACGCGGCCAGCACCCTGGGTGACGCGTGCGACCATGTTGGGGCACAGCAGGTCAGCGCCGGTTGCTTCTGCGATCAGGCCAGCGCTGCGGAGCGGGACTTCGCGCAGGGCGTTCTTTCCTAGAAGAATTGCTGGGTTCTTGGCTTTCTTGAGGGCAGTTGCTGCGCCTTCGATGATGTCGTCTGCAGGGATTCCGGCGGCCGGCACGAATGCCTTTTCGGGTTCCTGCTGGTTCTCGACCGGGTTCCACGCGGAGTCGGCAGGCAGGATGAGCGAGGCGATCTGGCCCGGGTTGGTCAGCGACGCGGCGACCGCTGCGGCCGTGTCGTGGGAGACGGAGTCGGCGTTCGCGGTGGTGCGCACCCAGTGGCTAAACGGGCGTGCGGCGCCTTCGACGTCCGAGGTGAGCGGGGCGTCGTACTGGCGGTGGTAGATCGCGTGGTCACCAATGACGTTGACGATCGGGGACTGTGCGCGGATCGCGTTGTGCAGGTTGGACAGTCCGTTTGCCAGCCCAGGACCCAGGTGGAGGAGCGTTGCTGCCGGTGTATCCTTCATGCGCGCGTAACCGTCAGCGGCCCCCGTGACCACGCCTTCAAACAGGCCCAAGATGCAGTTGATTTCCGGGGTGTCGTCAAGGGCTGCAACGAAGTGCATTTCCGAGGTTCCCGGGTTTGCAAACACCGTGTCGACACCGTTGGCGAGCAGGGTTTGCGTCAGGCTGTGCGCACCGTTCATGGTTCTCCTTGTCTCAATAGATATGGGGCAAAAGTGGAGTGTGTCACATCAGAGAGTACGGCTTGTTCGGGTGCCAAGTAAATTCCGTAGCCACGAATCGAGCAGATCGCTACCAAGGTCAGTAAGTTCCGGGCCAAGTTGGCCGAACTGAACCGCGTTAATCAGGCCAATGAGAGACGTCCACGCCAGCACCGCACCCGTGGCGCGCTCAGGCGACATTTCCGCGCCCAGGTCTGTGGCGCCTCGGGCGAGTTCTTCTTTGAGTTCTTGGGAGGCAGGTTCCGTCCCGAGGTCGAAGTGGGTGATTGTGTGAACGAACAGGGTGAGGACCCGGGTGCCGGGTTCGGTGGTGGACTCGGCGGGGGCGGCGTAGTTGGGGACCGGCGTGCCGTACATGAGGGCCCACTGTTGCGGGTGTCGTTGCGCCCATTCGAGTAGCGCGTGGGTGAGTGCGTGGAGGCGCGCGTGGGATGTCGTGGCGGTGTGTGTCGCTTTTTCGACGTGGTCTGCTACGCGGTTGAAAGATTCGACGAGGAGGACGGTGAGGAGTTCGTCGCGGTTTTTCACGTGCCGATACAACGCTGAAGGGGCGACGCCCATGGATCGCGCGACTTCACGGAGTGACAGTCCTGCGTGCCCATGCTTCTCAAGAAGTCGCGTGCCGTGCGTGATGATGCCCTTGCGCATCTGGGCGCGTGACTCTGCGTGAGGCTTTCGAGTGGTCATGTACACAGTGTTGCAAAGGTTGAGGGGATTTGTTTGTGAACGGTGTTCACAATTGTGGCGAATTGGAGTAGGTTAATTATGTGAACGGTGTTCGCTAAATTGTGGAGGGCGAAATGAAGTACTTGGTAATTGGGTATGGCCAGATTGGGCAGGAGCTTGTTCGGCAGCTAGCTGAGCGTGGGGATCGCGTCACGGTCGTGAAGCGGTCAGGTATGGCGCAGCGCAGGGGAGTTGAGGTTATCCAGGGTGATGTGCAGGAAGTGCTACCTGAGTTGAGGTCGGATGGGTTCGACGGGGTGTTTAACTGTATGCACGCGCCTTATAGTGCGCGCGCCTGGCGGGACGTGCTGATTCCGCGTGAGCAGCAACTGCTCGAATGGGCTGGTGACGTGCCGGTGGTTTTCCCAGAGTCCGTGTATGCGTGGGGGACCGGAGCGCAGGAGCTGAAGGAAGGGGACCCGGTAGAGCCAGCTTCGCCATTAGGAGAAGTGCGGGCTCGACTACTACACAACCGCGAGGCGTACGGTGGCCGGACCGTGTCCGTTGTTGCCGCGGATCTCGTTGGTCCCACTGCGTCATTGGCTGGGGCGGTGTTTCACCAGCTGGTGTTTGATCGCGTGATGAAGGGTCGCCGCCCGCTTGGTATGGGGGACGTGAGGGTGCCTCGGAGTATTACGTATATCCCCGATCTGGTCCGTGGAATGATGTATGCGGTTGAAAACGCGCATGACCTGCCGTCTGTCGTTCATGGGCCGGCGCTTGGGCCGGTATCGCAAGTTGAGTTGGCTCGTGCGTTTGCGCGAGTGGTTTCTAAGCCTGAGCCGTCTGGAGCGTTCCAGATTCCTTGGACTGTGATGAGGGTGATGGGCTTGTTTTCGCAAACCTTCCGCGAACTACACAACCAGAGATACTTGTGGGAATCGCCGCAGGTTCTTCACGCAGGAGTGCTGGCTGATCTTCCGGTGGCGAGCCTGGATGCTGCTCTTAAGGAATGCGCGTCTGGGAGGGAGGGTGCTTCGCTGTAGGGGCTGGTTCTGTCCGTTTGTCTACATGAGTCCGCGGTTTTCCGTGAGCTGTGTAGAGTAACTGGTTTTCGCGCCTACGTGAGAGAAGAGCCAGGCGATTTAGCTAAGGCCAAACAGCGCAAAGTGAGCGAAACTACGCAATATAATGCGCAGTTTCGCTCACTTTGCGCCGTTTCGACTGGCCCCGAGGTGGCCTGAGCTAGTCTGTCACGTGCGAGTTAGGCGTGCGGGCGGTTCGTCGGGTCCGCTGGAGGTTCGAACGACTGCTGCGGGCGCGCTTCAGGTTGGCCTGGCTGAGCTGGAGGAACTTGGCCCTGGGGCTGACCTGGCTGAACCTGCCCCGGCTGTCCTTGCGGAGCGTACCCAGACTGACCCGGCTGAGCTGGAGGAACCTGACCCTGCGAAACCTGACCTGGCTGCCCCGTCTGAACCTGCCCCGGCTGTCCATAAGGAACCTGGTCCTGCTTAACCGGACGAACGTGAACGGGCGCCACAGTCTCGACCTTCTTCCAACGCGCAACAAGCGTCAAAACACCGGCAATAACGATGAGCGCCACCATTGGGAACAGCATGAACGCGCCACCGGAGCCTTCACCTCGTTCGAACGCATTAGAAATATCGCCCGAGAACAACGCTATGAGGAACATGGTCACGTTGTTCACTGCGTGGACAACGACGGGGGCTTCAATACCACCAGAGAAGTGCGTGAGCGCAGCCATGACCAGCCCAAACACCGCGTAGTACGCCCACAGCCATGGGTCGGAAGCTCCGTGCGCAAGCGTGAACAGGATCGTGGCAACAATGACGCCTACTACGCCTCCCACGCGCGGGATCCACGAACCAAAGACGCGCGGAACGTAGCTACGGAACATGACCTCTTCAGCCGCGGCCTGAAACGGCGTGGTCAACACAATGATGAGCAAGTACGCCAACGCCGTACCGTCAAACGTGAACGACGAGTCACCCGACCCCTGAATTGCGCCGTTGTCAAAGAGAAACCCGACTCCCATGTACAGCGCGAACAACGGCACCGTACACGCCAGGCTCAGCCCCCACCACTTCCACCGCATGCGCGGCAACACTGAAAACATGCGCGACCACGGCTGCTTGTGCAGAATCCGGTGCGCGAGCCAAGCAACAAGACCACCCAATATGAGCGACAGGTTCACCGTGAGCAACAACAGCGGAGTGTTGGTGATCTTGCCGGCCATGGCGTCTTCTTGTGAAGTCGCGCCAGTCGCCAAATCAACTGCCACCGCGACAATGCCACCCACAATCGACACGACAAAGAAAACGATGAGGGTCGCAACAATCCCCACGAGCCCCATCCACCAGCGGTCGTGCGCTGTGCGATAGTGGTTCTCGAACGGTTCGTTACGTGGCTCCTGCGCAGGAGTTTCAAACGGCCCGTTGTGGGAATGTGGAACGTTCGGTGGGGTTACGCCATGGGAAGTAGTCATGCTTCAACGATATCCGCGCGACTTTTCGCGGCGCAATTCTTGTTCAACAGGATCCGGCACGGGCGCTGCCTCAATGAGCGACCTCGTATAGTCCGAATTGGGCGCCCCCAAAACCTGCCCCGTCTCGCCTTCTTCCACCACGCGCCCATCGCGCAAAACAACAACACGCGACGCCACCTGACTGATCACCGCCAGATCATGGCTGATGAACAGGGAAGCGAACTGGCGCTTCTCGTGCAGTTCGGCAAGCAGGTCCAGGATCCCGGTCTGCACAGAAACATCCAAGGCCGAGGTGGGTTCATCTGCGATGAGAAGGTCGGGTTCCAGCGCCAAGGCTCGGGCGATCGCCACGCGCTGCTTCTGCCCGCCGGACAGTTCCCGCGGGAAACGGCGCGCAAACTCTACAGGCAACTGAACGTCGCCCAGCAACTCATCAACCTTGCGCGCGATATCTCGGCGCGACAACCGCGTGTGCAACTCAAACGGCTGAGCAATCTGAGCCCCAATCGTGCGCCGAGGATTCAACGAACCAGCCGGGTCCTGAAACACCACTCCGACACGCGACCGCAACCGCCGTTGCTGCCGGGAAGTCCCCGGAACAACGGCAGTCCCTGCGACCTCGGCGGTCCCACTGGCAAGCTTCTGCGCACCCGTAAGCACGTTAGCGATCGTCGATTTACCAGAGCCTGACTCACCGACCAACCCCACGATCGTGTGGGCGGGGATCGTCAGTGACACATCGTTAAGCGCAACCGTCGACCCGTGCTCAACCCGGGCGTGCTCCACCTGAGCCGCAACAGACTCACCCGTGTCCTGCTCGTCCGCGGCCCGGTCCGTAATCCGGGGCACCGACTCCAGCAGTGTCCGCGTGTACGGGTGCTGCGGGTTTTCAAACAGGTCACGGACACCCGCTGTCTCAACCACACGCCCGTCCTTCATCACAACAACATGGGTCGCAACATCGGCAACGACTCCCATATCGTGCGTAATCAACAGGACCGCGCGTTCGTCAGCGATGTCGCGCAACAGATCCAAAATCCCCGCCTGAACCGTGACGTCCAAGGCCGTGGTGGGCTCATCGGCGATGAGGACTTCAGGCGAATGCACAGTCGCAAGCGCGATCATCGCACGCTGCAACTGCCCACCCGAAAGCTGATGAGGATACGACCCCGCGATCCTCTCGGGATCTTTCAGACCGGCCTTCTTTAACACCTCGGCGACGGGGGTCTCAGTTCCATGCGCACGCATGGCTTCACGCACGTGATGCCCGATCGTGTACATGGGGTCGAAAGCCCCCATGGACTCCTGGAAAATCATGCCAATGCGCTTCCCACGCACGGAACGCAGCAGCTGAGGCGAGGCAGAAATGAGTTCCGTGCCGTCGGCCAGGTGGGCCTCACCGGTGACCGAAGCCCCGGTGAGACCCAACAGCGAAAGTGCCGTGACCGACTTACCGGAACCAGACTCACCCACAAGCGCAACCACCGACGATGCCGGCACGTCAAAACTCACGTCGTGGGTGACCTCGGCACCGTTAAACGACACCGACACATTCCGAATCTCTAAAGCATTCACTGAGATAGCGACACCTTGAGGTAGTTGGGGTAGGCAGGGAACGAACCGATGATGAAGTTCTCCACCTTAGAACCGTGCATGAACGAGTTCTTGGTGTACATCAGCGGAACAACGGGTGCGTCTTCCATGATCGCCTTGTCGACTTCAGCCCACAACTTCTGCGCCTCTTTATCGTCGATCGTGTGCGTTGCCTTGCTGATCATGTCGTCGACTTTGGGGTTGGAATACCGCGAAATGTTGTAGTTTCCGTTGCCAATCTGCGACGACGCGAACAGGGGCTCAATGTTGGCGTTGGCTGATGGGAAGTCCGGCTGCCACGACGACAGCACCAGGTCGTAGTCACCTTCGCCCTGGGTCGCGTCCGCAGAGAACGAGTTGGTGTCTTCAGCTTTGATCCGCACCTTCACGCCTGCCTTACTGAGGCTTTGCGAGATCGCTTGAGCCTGGGCTGACGAGATCGGGTCGTTGCGGGTCAGTAGCGTCAGCGTGCCCACGTCCTTGCCTTCGAGTAGTTGCTTGGCTTTTTCAGCGTCCCCAGAATCCGGTGCCTCGTACAGGTTGTAATCTTGGCGCCCAGGGATTCCGGGTGAAATGAGCGTGGAAGCGAAGCTACCGGAGATCTCACCACCGGAAGCGATGCGAACCGCGTTCTTGTCGACCGCGAAGTTCAACGCCTTGCGAACGTCGGCGTCTGAAATGCGTTCGGTGTTAATCGCCAGATACTTCAACGCACCATCACCGCTGGTCACCAAACGGGACTTCGCGGACGGGTTCTTCTGCGCCTGCGCCAACTGAGCTGCAGGGATGAAGTCCGCACCAAACGAGGTCTGCGCTTCACTCGAGTCACTGATCAGCGACTGCGCCGCCACCGTGGGGTCCTGGCTCATCTTGAACGTGATGGTGTCCGGGCCGGCTGTGCGAACCTTGTCGGTGTCCTGGTTCCAGTTGTCGTTGCGTTTGAGAACCATTGAAGTGCCCGGGGTGTTTGATTCAACCCGGTAGGGTCCCGAGGCGACAGGCGCGTTCCCGTATTCCGCCGGCTTGTCCTTGTCCTTAGGCACAGGGGTGAAAGCGGGCATCGAGGCGATCCACGGCCAGTCACCAAACGCTTCGTTGAGGTGGAACACGATGGTCTTGTCGTCCGGTGTTTCGATCGAGTCGAGCTCCTTGCCATCGAACGGGCCGGCGAACTTCTCCGCCCCCTTCAGGAGCGTCTTGTGGTAGCTCAGACCGCCCGAAAGTTCCTTCGCAAAGGACCGTTCGATCCCGTACTTGATGTCCTTGGACGTAATCGGGGTTCCATCTTCGAACGTCACGCCGTCTTTCAGGGTGAACGTCCAGGTCTTACCGTCCTCGCTGGGAGTCCCGGTGTCCGTAGCCAAGTCGGGAACGACCTCGGGGGTGGCATCCGGTTGGATCTTCCACGTGGTCAGACGCCGTGCCACCAGACCCAGGGACGTAATGGCCAGACCTTGGCTCTTACCTGGGTCCATGTCCATTTCCGTGCCCGAGGTGAGGATCGTCAAGTCTCCACCCTTAGCGGTTTCTCCCAGCCCGGACTTCTCTTCGTCAAAGTTGTTTGCGTTGCAACCGGTGACTGCCATGGTGGTTGCAAGAAAAATGGCAGACAGAGTTTTGAGATGTTTCATTGTTTCCTTTGCGTCAAGAAAGTTGTTGAGGCAGCCACGTGTGCGCGGCAAGCGAGTGCGTGAGTTGGCGTGCGCTCAACATCGGGTTCCGGGCGGGAAAACAAACGCGATGCGCGGGCACCTGGTTAAGTACCACCGAATCATCATGACGTGGGAGCCCCGATCCTGGGGTCGAGAACCCCGTAGACGATGTCGACTAAGAAGTTCGCAAGAACCACTGCCAGTGCAGCGAACAGGGTTACACCCACCACCAGCTGCACATCCAAGTTGTTTACGGCGTCCAACAGGAGGGAACCGACACCCTGGATTGAGAAGACCTTTTCGGTCACAACGGCGCCGCCTAGAAGGGATCCAAAGTCCAAGGCCACAAGAGTCGCAATGGGGACCACGAGGTTACGCAAACCGTGACGGCCCACAACCTGGCCCTCCGTGAGGCCGATTGCGCGGGAGGTGCGAATGAAGTCCTGGCTCATAATGTCGAGCATTGAACCACGGGTGAACCGGACATAGATTGCTGCGTTGATGATTGCCAACGTGACCCACGGCAAAATCAGGTGGAACGCCCACTGGAACGGGCTATCGGTAAACGCCACGTACCCGCCAATCGGGAGTACGTTGAGGGTGAACCCGAACAGCAGAATAAACAGCAGGCCCACTAAATAGGTGGGAGCCGAAACCCCAACCACAGACAGACCCGTGAGGGCACGGTCGGTGAAACGACCTCGGCGAAGGGCCGCCCACGTACCCATGGCAACACCCACGACCGTCCACAACACCAGGGCGCCGATCGCAATCGACAAGGTGACCGGGATGCGGTCAGCGAGGAGGTCGCTGACGTCTGCGCGCAAGCGGAAGGAATAGCCGAAGCACGGGGCTGCGCATTCGATGGCGGCTTGGCCGGAACCAAACGTGCGACCGGCGACAATGCCCCACAAGAACGCGCCCAGCTGGACCAGCCACGGTTTGTCGATGCCCATGTACGCGCGCACCTCAGCGAGGCGTTCCGGCGTACACGGCTTACCACAGCTGAGCTGAGCTGGGTCGTTGGGGAGCATGTAGAAGATTGCGAAACTTGCCACGGCGATGACCAGAAGCACCACCAAGGAACCGGCCAGGCGTGACAAGAGGAAACGAGTTATGGGCCACCACTTCATGCTTTTTCACCTGCCACTGCGTCGCGTAGACCGTCGCCTAAGAGAGTGAACCCCAGCGTGATGAGGAAGATCGCGAGTCCCGGGAACAGGAGGTACGCGGGGTCGACTTGGACCCAGTCGATGGCGTCTGAAATGGTGCGGCCCCACGACGGCGTGGACGGGTCCACGCCTACGCCCAAGAAGCTGAGTGTGGCTTCAGCGCCGATCTTGCCGGGGATGGAAAGAGTCGTGAAAACCAGGATCGTGGCAAGAAGGCTTGGCAAGATTTCGCGCGTGATGGTACGGAAGCCACTTGCGCCTTGAGCGATGCTTGCGCGCACAAAGCCGCGGGTGCGCAGGCTCAGGGTTTCCGCGCGGACCACTCGTGCGATTGAGGGCCAGCCAAAAAGGCCAATCACTGCCACCAGGACCAATGACCGATTGACTTCAGGTGGGATGACGGCTGCCAACGCGATGGCGAAAATGAGGAACGGGAAGCCGAACACGATGTCGGTGACGCGGCTAAGTAGCCGGTCCCACACGCCACCGAAGAAGCCCGCGGCCACGCCAACAACCACTCCGATCAGCACTGACACCGCGGTTGACGCGAGCCCGATGAAGAGAGACACATGCGAGCCCCACGTGACGATCGCGAGCAAGTCACGGCCGGTCTTTGGCTCAACGCCCAGGGGGTGCTGGAGGCTCATGCCACCGAACGCGCCGGCCGGAACGGCGTCCGGGCGCAGTAGGTCGGTGTTGAACGAGTGTGGGTCGTTACCGGTGATCGCTGTCAGAATTGGGGCTGCAGGAACCATGCACAAAAAGAACACAACAATGACGAATCCTGCGCGAGCAGTTGAATTGCTCATCAGGCGCGGCCATTTGATGCGCGTCGCAACACGTTCCATTCGGTTCCTCTGTACGGGTAAAGGTCATGGGTAGGCTCAAAGCCAACTGCATAACCGGCTACGCATGACATTTATTCCGCTAGGTGCGTTAGTCTGAAGTTTGTGACCGATTACATTTTTGAGACGTTCAAGCCCACCATCACCGACAACACCCCAGATGCAAAAACCACCAACTACATTCATGCGGTGCGTGCGGGGTTCCACGACAAGCGCGTGTCGGGGGAAAAGCTGCTACAACGAGTGAATCGTGCGATCGCTGACGATCGTGTGTTCACTGCTGCTTACACCCAAGAGTCATACGACCACGCGCTGGATTCCGACATTCCAGTTGCGACCTTTGCGCACTTCGAAAAGAACGTGAACGTAGGTGGCGGAAAGCTCATTCCCGCTCACCTCATCACGTGGGTGACGGTGCGCCCCACTCACCGCAGGCGCGGGTTGTTGCGTCGCCTCATGACGGAAAACCTCACCAACGCAGCTGACGCAGGCTACCCGTTCGCAGCGCTCACGGTCACCGAAGGTGGTATCTACCGTCGCTTTGGCTTTGGGGCGGCATCCTGGCTCACCGACCTGGAAGTGGACACATCCCCTGGTTTCCAACTGATTGCCGAACCTGACCGCCGCGTTGAAATATGCGACGCGAAGGCACTGCAGGAACTGGCGCCACAGATCTACGCAGAGTTCCAGAAAAAGTCACCGGGTGCGATTGGCCGTCAGCAGGCGCTCTACGACTTCGCGGCCGGGCACGACCTTGAGTCCGGGGAAGCCGATGACGCCGTGCGCGGTGCCCTGCACTATGACGAAAATGGAAAGCCAGACGGTTTCGTTTCCTTTAAGCACAAAGCAGGTGACGACTGGTCCCACGGAACCCTGGAACTGCTTGACTTCATCGCAGTGAGCAACGACGCGTACTCGGCCCTGTGGGCATTCCTGGGTGCGATCGACTTGAGCGTGAAGGTGAAGTTCAACAACGCAGCGCACCAGTCACCTCTGCCGTGGCTCTTGACGGACCCGCGCCGTGCCAAGATCGTCAACGAAAACGACGGAATCTGGTTGCGTATCCTCGATGTGAAGAAGTCGCTGGAAGCGCGCGCGTGGCTGGTTGGTGGCGAACTGACGTTGCGCATCAACGACGACATGGGATTCGCCGACGGCACGTACCGCCTGGTATCCGACGGTCAGGAAGCGACCGTTACCAAGCTGGAGGACGGCGAACCTGCCGACCTGGAAATGAACGTTTCTGAGCTGGGCTCCCTGTACTTGGGTGGCGCCGACCCTGTGGTGCTTGCCCGTGCCGGCCGCATCACGGAAGTCCGCCCAGATGCGGCCCTGGAAGCTCGGTCGCTGTTCGCGCTGGAACGCGCACCGTACACACCGAACGACTTCTAAGTGTGAGGTCCGGACTTTGAGGTCCGTTTAGCTCAACGGCTAACAGCACGAAAAAGGAAGCGTGGACTCCACGCTTCCTTTTTCGTTTCCCGGTGGGTGCCCTACCGCATTGCCACGCCTTGCGCGGGTTGAGTGCGGGAGGCGGAGATTGCCGGTAGCGCCGAGGCTGCCAGGGCCGCCACGAGCGCCACCACCGCGAGCACCCCAAACATGAGCCACGGAATCCCCAGCGGAACCGCGAGGCCGTCGGCCGTCAGGAGAGACCGCACGCCGGTCCAGCCGAACAGGATCCCCAGC
>ERZ1031273.296-NODE-296-length-22094-cov-14.190390_pt1 | contig 22094 bp, 15 predicted proteins | sample MGYA00516575_ERZ1031273 | MGnify/ENA primary metagenome ERZ1031273 (study PRJEB33718, sample SAMN03159816) | human skin metagenome | collected 2014-02-25 | study: EMG produced TPA metagenomics assembly of the PRJNA266117 data set (Human skin bacterial metagenome... | reverse complement strand
CGCAAAACGCGAGGGGGCCCTCCCCCTTCCGCCTCTCGCGAGCGCCCCCGAGCGAACGCCCCGCACCCAAAACAACAAATAGCCCAGAAATTCCTCGAAAACCGAGAATAAAACCTATTTAAGCGGCTCGGTGTGCCATATATGGCACACCGAGCCAAATTAATAGGATTAACGCTCAGGTTCCGGGGAATTGGGGGCAGGTGCGGGATTTTTCGCGAAAACCGGGCCGGTCGGCGCGGCAATGGAACGAACGGTCAAAAATTCGCCATACTGTCAGTTAGATGGATTGATTCGCGGAAAGGACCGGCGGTGGGGAAACCAAATCGCGTGGAAATAGTAGGGAAACTGGCGGAGCTGTTTCAGGCCCGGGGCTACACCGGCGCTGGCATGGCCGAGATTTCGGCGACGACCGGATTGGGGCGCGGCTCGCTGTACCACCTCTTTCCCGATGGTAAAGCTCAGATGATGCGCGAAGTCCTGGCGGCCGTGGAACACGACTTCCAAGCCGCCGTGGTCGCGCCGCTGGAATCGGGTGACATCGCCGGGATGTTCGCCGGAATCCTGACGTTTTTTGACCACGGCGAGAAACAGAGCATCTGGGGCAAGCTGGTTCATGATGCCGCGGCCCGCGACTTTGCCCCCGATGTGCAGGAGCATTTCAACACGTGGCGCGCAGCACTGACGAAAGCCCTGCTCAGCCTGGGAGTCGATCGCGGCTTGGCAGCTTCTCTGTCCGAACGCACTCTGTCCGGGGTAGAGGGGACGCTCACCTTGGCGGCCGGTTTTGATGATGCGGGCGCGCTTTCCCGCGGCCTGCGCACTATGTCGGCTGAGGTCACGAATGCCATCTCTGCAGCTAGCGGGTCTGCAATCGGTTCAGCGGGGCGTCCGGCGCACTCCCAGAAACCCACTGGGAAACCCTCCGCTAAGTCGACCGCTAAACCTGCGAACCGAGCCCCGCGAAAATCGGCCGCGAAATCTGCGTCAAAAAAGGCTAGTAAAGCAAAGTAGCCAGCTTCGAGCGCATCGCCGGAACCAGCGGATCATCGCCCAAAATCGAGAAATATTCCACTAAACGGGCTCGAGCCGCATCGCGGTCCTCGCCGCTAGTTTCCGCCACGACCCCCAGCAGCCGAGACATCGCCCCGGCGGCATCTCCCGCATTCATCTGGGCATCAGCGGCCTCGAGCTGCGCAGCTATCTCGCCGGTCGCAGCCTGAGCGTTCTGCCCAGCCTGGTCACCGGCAGGTTCCGCAACTGCTGAGCGAGCCTGCAACCGAACTTTCGCCAACAGCGGCTCCACTTTGCCGGATTCGCCGGGGTTGGCTTTGAGGTAGTTCTCCAAAGTCTCGATGGCCTGGTCGTATTCGCCTTTGGCCTGAAGTTTCAACGCGGTTTCGATTTCCTCGGCCACCGCGGGCGGCGCGTCTGGGGCAGGCGTACCGGCCGCACCGGCTGCCCCGTCAGCAGCCCCAGCAGCCCCGGCCTCATCAGTCTGCACGCGACCCGTCACGCCTTCCTGCTCAGCCAACTCGATAACCTTGCTGATGACTTCCTGCACAGCCGAAGCGGGCAACGCGCCGTTAAACAAAGGCGCGGGTTGCCCGTTCATCAGCAAGAACACGGCGGGAATGCTTTGTACTCGAAACGCTTGGCCGATGGCGGGGCTTTCGTCTACGTTGACCTTTGCTAAAGCCACTCGCCCGCCCGCCTTCGCTACTGCCTTTTCCAGGACGGGACCGAGTTGGCGGCAGGGGCCGCACCAGGGCGCCCACATGTCCAAAATGAACGGGACAGTCTGGGAAAGCTCCAGGAGCTGGGCAAACGTGTCGTCAGTGACGTCGCGCACCAGCGGCCCCGGAATAGTTTGCGCGGCAGCCGCCCCGCCCGCACCTGCGCCTCCAGCGAAACCGCCCGCACCAGCTTCGCTCCCTTGACCAGCGGGAATATCGTGCAGTTCTTCGGGAGCTTTCATGGTGATGCCTCATCTTTCCTAAATCCGAGCGGGGGCCAACAATGGCCGTCTGCTGATATTTAACCTGTTAAGTCTGGACTGTATCAAATCCAAGCGGGGAAAAATCGCCCAGCGCGTAAAAACTGCCCCCGATTCTGACTGCGACATCTGGGGTTTGCGCGTCTGTGTTCCAGAGCCGCGACATTTGTCACAAGTGAGGTGCTTTGGTTGGGTTCGCCGCCGTGCCTGACCGGTGTGGCCTGCCTCGTCCGCTCGGCTGGTGCTCACTGCGACATCTGGGGTTTGCGCGTCTGCGCCCCAGAGCCGCGACATTTGTCACAAGTGAGGTGCTTTGGTTGGGTTCGCCGCCGCGCCTAACCAAGGCAAGCCTTAGATTCGTTGAAATATAGCCGAAAACCTCGTAACTTGAGACAGTAAACTCAGCACCGAACGGGACAACGGAGGCGACGCACCTTGAGCGAACAGTCGAGCCAAAACCCGGGCCAAGACCCAATCGAAAACCCAATCGAAAACCCGGTTGATAACCCGAACGACCCCGACGCAAAACACGATAAATCGGCGGCGACTTCCTCGCGCCTAAACTGGCTTCGAGCTGCAGTCTTAGGCGCCAATGACGGCATTGTTTCGACCGCGGGCGTGGTCGTGGGCGTGGCAGCGGCGAACCCGGAAAACACGATGGCCATCGCGACCGCCGGCATCGCGGCTGTGGTCGCGGGGGCGCTGTCGATGGCGGCCGGCGAATACGTCTCGGTCTCCACCCAGCGCGACACGGAGAAAGCGGTGGTGACAAAGGAACGCCGCCTGATTGCCGAGGACCCGGAAAAAGAATTTCAGGGCCTGGTGGAAAACTACATCGAAAAAGGCCTGACCCGCGCGACCGCGACCCTGGTCGCCCAGGAATACTCCGCCCACGATCCGGTCGAGGCCCACGTCCAGGCCCATTACGGCCTGAGTTCCGAGGAGTTCACTTCCCCCTGGGCGGCGGCGTTTTCCTCGGCGGTGTCCTTCACGGTCGGCGCGCTGGTGCCGCTGCTGGCGATTCTGCTGTTCACCGGCCCGTGGAAAATCCAAGCCACATTCGTCATGGTGGTGGTTGCATTAGCGCTGGTCGGCTGGCTTTCGGCGTGGCGCGGCGAGGCCCCGCGGCTGCGCGCGGTCATCCGGGTCATGGTCGGGGGCGCCCTGGCGATGATTATCACCGGCGGGGTCGGCCACTTCTTGGGGGTCACTGCTTAGGGTCACAAGGGGAGTGGCGCTGGGGTTTCGGTTAGCTCACGGAGCCGGTGGGTCGGGTTTTCGCCGGGTTCACAAGGGTGTTGCGCCGGGTTTCCCGGGTGATTCAGTCTCTTTGGGTGGCCGGTGCGCTGGTTCGACCCGAGTGCTACCTTGGGCTTTACTAAAGCTGTAAATGCCCCACATTCAACGATTATAAATTCTGTGGTTATGCTTTAAGATTTAGATGTGAGCGAAACGACGAACTCTACGGGCAATTCCGACGCCAAGAAACCCGGGCGTCATTCCACTGCTAACACTCGTCCGGCTACGAAGCCGGCGGCGAAGCCCCCGGCTGACAAGCCGAGCAAGCCGACTGCCGCCCGCAAGACCCGGACTTCTGGCACAAAATCGACGGCAAAATCCTCGGGAAGCGCCGCGAAATCAACGAAGAAACCGGCACCCGCGGCGGCCGCTAAAACCCCGGAATCCGCCGCCGCAGCCAAAACCCCGGCAACCCCGGCAACCCTCCCAAACCTCTACCACCTGCCTGCGGACGCGGAACTAAACCGCGTGTCAGTCACCGAGCTGCGTCCCACCGTAGAGGACGGGCTATTCCCGGCCAAAGCCGCGGTCGGAGAGCTGGTCCCAGTCCACGCCACCGTGTTTGTCGACGGGCATTCCCACTTCGGCGCCGACGCGGTGCTGCTGCGCCCCACCGACCCGAAACGCCGCGGTGAAAAGGGCTATGACCTCTATGCTCCGGCGGGCAGCCCCGAGGGCGCTCCCGACCCGGGGGACCCAACCGCTTGGGAAGTCGTGGACCGCGCCCGGATGTATGAAATCGGCACTGGTGAAAACCAGTTTGAAGCCTGGCTCCAGCCCAACACCCTGGGACGTTACGCGTTCGCGGTCGAGTCTTGGATTGACCCTTACGGGACGTGGGTGCATGACGCCAAGGTGAAAATCCCGGCCGGCATTGACGTGGAGCTAACCCTCGAGGAAGGCGCCCGCCTGCTGGAACGTGCGATTGCGGGCGAGGCGAAACTGGCCTACGGTTCGGCTCGGGACACGGCCACTCCCGCCGCCCCGCTGCCCGCGGCTGACGCGGCGGTGCTACAGGGTGCGATTGCGGGCTTGCGCGAGAAAAAGCGCCGCCCTCAGGTGCGTCTGTCTGCCGCCACGAATGAGTTGGTCGCAAACATTTTGGCGGAAAATCCGCTGCGGGATTTGGTCACGCGCACGAAACTGTGCCCGCTGCGGGTGGACCGGGCGCGTTCGGTGGCCGGAGCGTGGTACGAAATCTTCCCGCGTTCCATCGGATCCTATTACGGGTCGGACGGTCAGATTGTGCCGGGAACTTTGCGCACGGCCGCGGAAATCTTGCCCGAGGTTGCCGCTGACGGTTTCGATGTCATTTACCTCACTCCCGTTCACCCGATTGGGCATGCTTTCCGCAAAGGGCGCAACAACGCGCTTGTGGCCGGACCAAACGATCCCGGCTCGCCTTGGGCGATTGGTAACGAGGACGGCGGACATGATGCGGTCGACCCGGCTTTGGGCGGGATTGAGGCGTTTGACGAGTTCGCGGCGGCGGCGAAACGCAACCACCTGGAGATTGCGCTGGACTTTGCCCTGCAGTGTTCCCCGGACCACCCGTGGGTAAAGGCGCACCCCGAATGGTTTTCGGCCCGGGCTGACGGCTCGATTGCCTACGCCGAGAACCCGCCAAAGAAATACCAGGACATTTATCCCCTGAACTTCGACCACGACCCGGACGGACTGTATGCCGAAATCCGGCGGGTGATCGAGTTTTGGATTGACCACGGGGTCACGATTTTCCGCATGGATAACCCGCACACGAAGCCGGTGCGGTTCTGGCAGCGCTTGGCGGCTGACCTGCACCAAACCCATCCCGAAGTGGTCATGCTCTCCGAGGCGTTCACCGCTCCGGCGATGATGCGCGGGCTGGCAAAAGCGGGGTTCCACCTGTCTTACACGTACTTTACGTGGCGCAACTCCAAGACGGAGCTGACCGAATACTTTGAGGAACTCGCTTATGAAACGGCACACGTGTTGCGCCCGGCGCTGTTCCCCATGACCCCGGACATTTTGACCGACTACATGACGGCCGGGGTAGGGGCGTTCAAAGCCCGCGCCTTGCTGGCGGCCACGGCCGCTCCGACCTGGGGAATCCTCGGGGGCAGCTACGAGTTTTGCGAACACGTGCAGCGTCCCGGCGTGGAGGAAGTTATCGACAACCCGAAGTACGAGGTGAAAGTCTATGACTGGGCGGCGCGCGACAAGTACGGCATCGCCTCCCTGCTGCGCACGCTGAACGCGGCCCGCTCCGCGCATCCAGCGCTGCTGCAGCTGCGCAACATCAAGTTCCACGCCGTCGAAAACGATGCCATCATCGCTTTTTCCAAGCACATTGATGCCGCGCATTCCCCGACCGGCCGGGCGGACACGGTGCTGGTCATCGTGAACCTCGACCCGCACAACACCCAAACCGGCTGGGTGCACCTGGATTTGCCGTCACTCGGGTTGAGCCCGGAGGACTTCCCGGAGCTGGCCGCGCCCGGCGAGGGGCAGCGCCTGTTCGTGGTGCGCGATGAACTGACCGGCGGTGAATATACCTGGGGGCGGGATAATTTTGTCCAGCTCAATCCCTATACCGGACCCGGCCATATTCTCAGCTTCAGCCCTATTCCGGACTGAACCCAAACATCGCCTAGCAAAATATGAAAGAATTACCCCATGGCTAAAATCACCGTTTCCCCGGAACTTTTGAACCAGGTCGCCTACGCGAATTACTACGCCCCGCACTCGGTGCTGGGGCCGCACTCGGACGGTGAGGACGTCACCATCCGCACCGTGCGCCACATGGCGCAAAGCGTCACCATCGTCACCGAACACGGCGATTTCCCTGCTGAACACGAACAGGACGGGGTGTGGGTGGCCGTCATCCCGCACGCCGAAGTCGAGGACTACCGCGTGAAAGTGACCTACGGCGACCAAGAAGTGCTGGGGGACGACCCCTACCGTTTCCTGCCGACCTTGGGCGAAATGGACACCTACCTCATCTCCGAAGGCCGTCACGAGCGCCTGTGGGACGTTTTGGGTGCGCATATTAAGGAGTACGAGGGTCCGCTCGGGGTCGTGAAGGGCGTGGCGTTCGCGGTGTGGGCGCCGAACGCACAAGCGGTGAAGGTCGTGGGGGACTTCAACTTTTGGGACGGGTCGGGGTGCGCGATGCGCAGCCTCGGCGCGTCCGGCGTATGGGAGCTGTTCATTCCCGGTGTCGAGATTGGGGCGCGCTACAAGTACGACATCAAAGGCCCGGACGGAAACTGGCGGCAAAAGGCCGACCCGATGGCCCGCGCTACTGAAATCCCGCCCGCCACGGCCTCGGTCGTCACCGACAAATTCCACACCTGGAACGACGACGAATGGATGGAACAGCGCGCCGCGAACGTGGAGGACCACCCGATTCACGCCCAGCCGATGAGTATCTACGAATGCCACATTGGCTCGTGGAAAGAAGGCTACGGCTACCGTGACCTGGTCGAACACCTGGTGCCTTACGTTAAGGAAATGGGCTTCACCCACGTGGAGTTCATGCCGGTGGCGGAACATCCCTTCGGTCCGTCCTGGGGCTATCAGTGCACGTCCTACTATGCTCCGACCGCCCGCTTCGGCACGCCTGACGACTTCCGCTACCTGGTCGATGTGTTGCACCAGAACGGGATTGGCGTCATTTTGGACTGGGTTCCGGCGCACTTCCCGAAGGACGACTGGGCGCTGGCCGGGTTCGACGGCACGGCCCTGTACGAGGACCCCGATCCGCAGCGCGGCGAGCACCCGGACTGGGGGACGCTGGTGTTCAACTACGGCCGGCGCGAAGTGAAGAACTTCCTGGTTGCTAACGCTCTGTATTGGATGGAGGACTTCCACATTGATGGCCTGCGGGTGGACGCGGTGGCGTCGATGCTCTACCTGGATTATTCCCGCAAAGAGGGCCAGTGGCACCCGAACCAGTACGGCGGGCGGGAAAACCTCGAGGCCATCGCCCTGCTGCAAGAAGTGACCGCGACCTGCTACCGGGTCTGCCCCGGCACGGTCATGATTGCCGAGGAATCGACCGCGTGGCCCGGCGTGACCCAGCCGACTTCCGAAGGCGGCCTGGGATTCGGGTTCAAGTGGAACATGGGCTGGATGAACGACACCCTGCGCTACTTGGCGGAGGATCCGGTCAACCGCAAGTGGCACCACAACGAGCTGACGTTTAGCCTGGTCTACGCCTTTTCAGAGAACTTTGTCCTGCCGCTGTCCCACGATGAGGTCGTGCACGGCAAAGGCTCGTTGCTGTCCAAGATGCCCGGCGATTACTGGCGCCAGCTGGCGGGATTGCGCCTGCTGTTTGCCTACCAGTGGACGCATCCGGGCAAGCAGCTCATCTTCATGGGCTCCGAGTTTGGCCAGGGCGCGGAATGGAATTCGGGGGCGTCCCTGGATTGGTGGCACCTGGACATTCCCGAGCATCAGGGGATTCGCCAGCTGGTCACCGATTTGAACCACCTGTATGTGTCCAACCCGGCGCTGTGGTGTGACGACTATCGCGGGTTCGAGTGGATTGAGCCCAGCGATGCCGACCACAATTTGATTACCTATCTGCGCCGCTCTGTGGCGGAATCGGATCCTTCGGGGATTGATTCGGGTCACCTGCTGGCGGTGGTGGCGAACTTTAGCGGCAACCCCCACGATCCGTTCCGGGTCGGCCTGCCGTTTGCCGGCAAGTGGGACGAGATCCTAAACACGGACGCCGAAGTTTACGGCGGTTCCGGCGTGGGCAACCTGGGCCAGGTCACGGCCGAAGAGATTCCCTGGAACAACCGGCCCTGCTCGGTGTCTTTGCGGATTCCCCCGCTCGGCGTCGTGATTCTGCGCCCCGCCGAGGATAACCCGTACCGCCCGCGCTAGGGGTTCACGGCGACCATAATGGGAGCCGAATGATTGGAATTCCGCTCGCCCGCGCTAGGTTTTCACCTCACAAGGGCGTTGCGGTGTGCGACTGGGGGTGCAACCAGCGCGTTTGGGACAACGTGTAAAGAATTTCCAAATTTCTTTACACGTTTTTCCGACGTGTAAAAATGCTTTACACGTTGGGGTGCCCGGTCGGTGGTGTGGCGGTTATGGGGGTTTCAGTGGGCTGACCCTAGCCATAGCCGGACACTAGCCGACTGCCTAACTGCGCCGCTCAGTGCCGGAACTAACTTCATGGAATAATCCGGCGCGTTTGGTCTCTCTGTCGGGTTTAAAAGAACCCCGGGTTTTTACGCCCGGGGTTCAAAGTATGTTTGCGTACTAGAAATACGCTATTCTCCGGTTGCGTAGCAGAGCTACGGGCCGGGCTGCGAGCTGTAGGACAGAGTCCAGGACTCACAGCGGTCAAATATTACCAAATTATCGTTCAAATTGCAAGTCAACGGCGTCTTTGCGTCTTCCTGCAGTTTGAATGTTTACCTTTCCGTTCCCGGTGCGAACATCTTCAAAATCATTCAGGTCAAAGCAGCGCATCAACCGACGCATAATCCGGGCTTTCGTATTGTTGCTCCTGTCGGGACTGTCAGGATGCTGCCCGCTCCACGTTCTTCTGTAATAAGCGACTGCTCCAGCAACTAAATCAGCCATCTGTAACAAATCTGACGATTTTGAGTCCAAATCGAGGGCTGAGACCACGGCGAGCTTGCCGATTTTGTCATTAACTTGCTGTTTTACATTTTCAGCAATAGAAAACCAATTCGGGGTGGTAACGATGTCAAGGTAAACGGAAACAATCTCACCCATGTTGATATTTCCGCGCACCAATCGTGCTGCACAATCGGCTTGTGTTCTCCATGTTGTCCTGTGCGCAAACGGATTGGAGATTGATTTGTCGAAAACATAAGCGCTGATTCGAACGTCCGAAATTCCCAGCAGCTCGCAGGCTGCGAAATAAGCCGCTTTGCTTCCCTGGGTGGCTTCAGAAAAATGAAATTCATCCCAAAATCTGTGTTTCTCTCTGATGCCACGGATATGTCGGGCCAGAAGTCCGGTGTCTCGCGACTTAATCATGCCCAGAACAAAAAAATCGCTGCGGCTGGCTTTAGAACCGGATTCATCAATAAAAATTTCGGAGGACTGAGTATCGAGGGGAACGTAGAACTCTTTGGCGTGGCAATCACCGATATGGCTATCAGGCTCAAGGTGCTTTGGTTTCATCATGCTAATTTTACACCTAGATGTAAGTGTGACCTAAATCACACTCGATTTCCGAGGTTTCGTGTAAGATTGCTCCAAGCCTTTACATATACAGGGTGTTAGCAAGGTTTCTGCCCACCTTTAGGCTGATAGCCGCGAGGCGTGACGGAATCCTTGGTTCCGGGAAATCCCGGAAGCGTGAGGCTCGAAAGTGGCGTAAAAACGCGACTCAAGGCCTCTCGCATTATTGACAGAACACTTGGGTGGTGTAAACTTTTCCCGGGTGCTTCCGTCCTGGATCACCTGGGTGGTTTAAAAAATTCCACCCTTTATTACCCAGAAGAAGGGTTTTTTTGAAGATGAATTTGAAGAAGAAGTTTGTGATTGGTGCTGCTTCGGTGGCGCTGGTTGCTGGCATGGGTGGCGTGGCTGCTCCGGCTGCTGTGGCTGATACCTCTTTGCCGGGTTCCATCATGAAGTTGGAGCGTCTCGGTGGTTTGGATCGTGTCCAGACTTCGTTGAAGGTTGCTAAGGCTGAGTTCGGCACGAAGTCTCCGGAACGTTTGTACATTGTTTCCGCTGCTGAGGGGAACATGGTTGACGCGGCTACGGCTGGTATGTTGACTGATGGCCCGATTGCTTTCGTGTACAACAACTCTTACGTGGCTACTGCTGTTGGTAAGGAAATTGCGGCGAATATTGCTGGGATTAAAGAGGTTGTGGCTATTGGTGGCGATGGTGTTATCTCGGATAGCACTTTGAACGCTGTCAAGGACGCGATGAAGGTTAAGAAGACCTCTCGTCTGTCTGGTAAGGATCGTTACGCGACTTCCGTGGCGATTGCTGACTACCTGTACACCCAGTCCATTAAGGGTGATAAGAGCTTCGCTAACCGTACCTCTGGTTCTGGTAACTTCTTGATGAATGCTTACCTGGCTAACGGCGCTAACGAGCACGTGGTTGACTCGATGGTGGCTGGTACTCTGGATGATGGTGCTATTCTGCTGGTTCAGCCTGATGGTAAGATTCCTGAGGTTGTGGCGGAGTTCATTAAGAAGGCTTTGCCGACTCAGTTCTCTGCTCTGGGTGGTACCGGTGCTGTGAGTGACGCGACCGTGAACGAGGCCTGGGTTATCAAGGCTTTGGGTAACAAGTGGGAGACTTCTTACAGCATTCCTAACTTGCGTGAAAAGATTGACGAGCTGAACTTCTTGATTGATGGCGTGAAGGATCAGACCGGCACTAACCTGTCTGATAAGGCTACTTTCGGTGGTTTGAAGCACGTGGTTGATGTGGCTGAGTCTAACTACGCTTCCTGGGCTAACAAGGTTATGAACGAGAAGCAGGAAATCGCTAACCACATCGTTGAAAACCCGGGCGAAGATGTTGATACCGCTTACGCTGCGGTTAAGAACAACCTGACCAACCTGTACGGTTCCGATATTGCCAACTCTCTCAAAGATGCTAAGTACTTTGAGCTGAATGGTGATAAGAAGGTCAAGGCTGTCAACTATGACGCTATCGAGGCTAAGTCTGAGTACAAGAAGCTGGTAGAAGACGCTACCAAGCAGTTGGACAAGGTTTGGGCTGATGCCGAGAAGCATCAGGGTGAAATCACTGATGATGTTGCTAAGGCATCTCAGTTGCACGTTACCGCTCCTGGCGCTGGCGCTTACACTGACATGTTCGCGGCGATTGCTGAAGTGGCTAAGTACACTTTGGATAATGACAAGAAGTGGTTGGACACGGTAGAGAAGCAGCGTGCGTCCCTGAAGGGCGAATGGCGTACCGAGTTCGATAAGATTGCCCCGAAGACCGTGCAGCGTTTCGGTGGTAAGGATCGTTTCGAGACCGCTCAGCTGATTGCTAACTGGTTCTCTAAGGGCCATATGGTCGAGGCTGCTTACATTGCTAACGGTACTCGCCTGGCTGACTCCCTCGCGGCTGGTCAGTTGACTGGTGGCCCGATCCTGCTGGTGCGTAACGACACCAAGATTCCTGAGTTCACCTCTAACGTGGCTACCCACCTGCTGTGCTGGAACGGTAAACCGATCAAGGTTTCCGCTATCGGTGGTGAAGGCGTAGTCTCCGACGACGTCCTGTCCACCATGGTCAACCTCATCGGCACCAAGTCCGTATGCAAGGTCAAGACCCCCGATGCTAAGACTATCAAGGGTGGTACCTGGACGGCTCAGGCTGCGGTTGCTGATTCCGCAGCATTCAACACTGCGAATATTCAGTTCACTGCTCCGACCGAGCCGACCTCCGGCGTTACCTACGCCTTGGTCTCTGCTAACCCGACTTACACCGGTAGTGCCACTGCTGCTACCGTGACCGCCACCATTGATCCCAATGCTGGCACGATTGCTCTGACCGGCAACAACGGCGCTGGTGCGGCTAACGCTGGTACTTACACCTGGAAGGTTAAGATGAGCGCGCCCGGTTACGCCGATAAGACCGTCGACGTTACCGTGACGGCTAACTAACCTAACCGAAACCTTTACGGTTTCAACGATAACTTCATAAAAGTCTGGCCCCGGTAGTTACCTACCGGGGCCAGTGTATTCAGTTATTCAGAAACCTTGGGGTTTCTATGCAACAGTCACTGCAGTGAGTTCTGCAGACTTAGGAGCCTTACCGGGAGCGGTGTACTCCACAGTAACCTTGAGTAAGCCAGCCTTGGCATTAGCCGGGACAACTACCTTGAGTTTGTCGTCGCCAGCGCCACCGTCAACAAGGGCTACGCCCCAAGCAGAGCAGGCCACATCGACTTCACTACCAGCAGGCCCGAACTTGCACTTCGTGATCTTGCCGTTGTCAGCTACCAGTGCCTTGTCAGTGTTGGTAAACTGAATCTCTAGTGTCTGAGTATCGGGCTTATCTCTATTTGCGTTCTGACCGGTTAGTGTCGGGGTATCAGATTCCCCGCTGTACACGGTGAAGGTGACTTCGAGTTCTTCGCCGCGGTACTCGACCGGAACCGTGATGGTGCCGGGCTTAGTGGGATCAGCCAAGGTTACCTTGGTGTGGTCGATCTTGATACCGGCAGCAGCGAAGGTGCAAGCGCCAGTCTGCGGTGTCACGCCAGAAGCCTTAGCTTCCTTGCACAGCACGTTTCCTGCCGCGAAGTCGGACGCAGCGAGCTTATCCCACGTGAAGGTTGCGGCACCGTCTGTACCGCTACCGCCCAGAATGACGTCCAGGGTGGAGCCGCTAGCAATAGCGAGCTTGTCGCTTTCCTTACCGGAGCCGGAGCCCTTAGCAGCAGCGTTGATAACCTTGTACAGGTCAGTGAGGGTCTCGTCCTTCAAGACGCCTTCCCCACCAATACCGTAAACGGTCTTGTGAGCCTTGCCAGACTGGTTATCCCAGGTCGGCAGGGCAGAAGCCACAGCCTTCGTCGCGGCCGGGATTTCCTGACCGGAAGCAACCAGCAACAGCGGGCCACGGGTCAACTGGCCAGCGACCAAGGCATCAGCGGTAGCATGACCGTCAGCAACATAAATATCATCGAACACGTGCATGGTGTTATCCGCCCAGTACTGAGCGATAGCGGCAGCAGTCTCAAAACGATCCTTACCACCCAAACGACCCTCAACAGTGAACTTAATCTTGTTCTCGGCAACAGCCAGCTTGTTCTGGGCCTCAGCCAGATCCTTCTTCGCCTGCTCCAACAGGTTCTTCTGCGCGTTAGCCACAAAAGCGGAAACAATATTCACGCCAGCAACCGGCATCGCAAGATCCGTGTCGGGGGTGCTAGTGGTAGAGTTCTTCACGCCATTCGTGCCGTCATAGGGGCCTACCTCATCCTGGGTTGCCTTTGCCACAGCATCCTTCAACTGGGTCATGTCCTGGGACTCCATGCCCCACACCCGGTTCAAGTCTGCCTCAGCATCCTCAACGAGTTTCTTCAACTCGACAGCCTCAAAGTTCTTGAAATCGAAGCCGTTAATCCAGCCCTCATCATCAGTGGTGAAGTAGAACTTGTACTTATCGAAAGAATCCGCGTAAGTACCATAAACCTTCTGCAGCTGAGTATCAATCTGGAAAGTAGATGCCAGTACCTTATCAGGCTTAATACGAACGCCATCCTGAGTAAGAACTTTGTTAATCTGCTTGTTCACGTCAGCCACAGCTTTCGTGTATTCCGCGTTCCAAGACCCGGACAGGGCGTTAGCCTCGGCGTAAGTCGCGCCGTAGCCCTTGAAACGAGGAGACGTGGCCAGACGGGAAGAGCCACCACCCAGAACCTGGACCCTCAACTGGGCAACCTTCTTGCGCAGAGCAGGAACGTCGTAAGCCTCAGTCCAGTCGTTCTTGTAAACCGCGATAGCGCGGGCAGTGGAAGCAGTTTCGTTAGAAACAGCACCTTCACCACCCAAGATGCCCCAAGACTCCGGCAAAGTAGCCTTGATGAACTCGGCCACCGGCTCGGGAATAGTCCCATCCGGATTCACGTACAAAATCGGGCCGTCATCTAACACGCCAGCAGTCATGGAATCCACCACGTGATTATCCCCACCGTTAGCCAAGTAAACCTTGCCCAAACGGTTACCACGCTCATTAATAAACACAGACTGCATATTATTGTTCGCGTGCTTCTCGGACTTCAAAGCCTGAGTGTAGATACGCTTCGCCACGTTCACGGAAGTCTCGTAACGATCCTTACCATCGATACGACCCGTGGAAGCCACACCGGCCTCTTTCGCGACAATATCCAGAGTGTCCTTAGAAACAACGCCCTCGCCACCAATAGCGTAAACAGCGCGAATACCCTTGAAACCAGCAACACCACCATTAGCCTCGTTCGAGTTCTTCAAGAACTTACCAACAATGGAAGCAGTACGACGGTTATTATCCACCAAGACAACCGGGCCATCAGTCAACATACCCGAAGTCGCGGCATCAACCATCGCCTTGTAATTCACGATATAAGCCACGGAAGCCCTCGTCCCGTTACCGCCCTTAGCCACGGTAGTGAACTCGTGCTTAGCCACGGCCATGGACGTATCAATACGATCCACACCAGCCAGACGATCCACCTTATTAGCGAAAGCACCCGGCAGCGTGTAATCCGCCGCCATCGCAGGCGCCACGCCCATGCCAGCAATCAACGCCAACGAAGCAGCGCCAACCACAAACTTCTTCTTCAAATTCATCTTCAAAAAAACCCTTCTTCTGGGTAATAAAGGGTCAGAAAAATCGGGGGTAAATCTGTCCTGTTTCCTAACTCTCGCACTTGCTCTTACACTTAAACTCTTTAAGTCTTATACTTAAAGAGTGCTGGACTCTGGAACTCTTATAAAAGTGCTTGATGAACTGCGGGAACGTGGTGGAGATTCTTACGATGTTGAAGTGAAAACGGGCGCTAATGGCATTCCTGGCCTGGGGCAGACCTTGTGCGCTTTTGCTAATATGCCTGATGGGGGCACGATTATCATTGGTGTTTCGGAAAACCTGGATTTCAAAGTGTTGGGGATTGCTCCTTCGCGTATCGCGAAGCTGGAACAAGGCATAGCTGCTCAGGCTCGCGACCATATCAAGCCGCCTCCACAGCTCGATTTCCAGACTCTAAAAATCGGCAGCAAGACCATACTTGTCGCAACGGTGCGCGGGCTAGAACTCGCGTCCCGCCCTGCTTTCTATAAGGGTGTGGCATATTTGCGTCAGGCCGACGGCGAATACCCGATGAGTCCCCAGGAACTGCAGCATATCGAACTTCTGAAGACACAGGGTTTCGAACCGATGCATCCCGACCGGTTTAGTGTCCCCGGAACGTCCCTGACGGATTTGGATGCGTCCTTGGTCGCGGCCTACGATGAAGCGCTGTCACTGGCCTCTCGGCGTTTTCATGAGATGTCACGCAATGAGCGGCTGGTTTATTCTGGGGTTCTGACTCCTGGTGGCGAAGCCACGCTTGGTGGTCTTTATGCGCTGGGCAAGATGCCCCAAGCGGTCACGCCGAGCCTGGGGGTGACCGCCGCGGTTCAGGTGATTGACTCTGAGCGTGGACAAAACACGACCGCAGGCACGTCCTTGGGCGAACTCGCGCGAACGGTCTCGACACCGCGTGTCATGGATTTGTCGCATTTTACTGGCCCGGTCCCGGAGCTCCTGGAGCAATCTCTTGCTTGGGTGGAGCGCAATACCAGTAAAGCCCTGGTCTATGACCAGCACGGTCACGCCCGCGACCTGCCCACATTCCCACTTGCTGCGGCTCGTGAGATCATCGCTAACGCCCTGGTGCACCGTTCGCTGGCACCCATAACTGATTCCAAACGAGTCGAGATTCGCATCCGTGGGAGTGTACTATCGGTGACCAGCCCGGGCGGTTTATGGGGCGTGACCGCCGAGCGTCTGGGTAAACCAGGCGGTAAAAGCGCGGTCAACCCGATGCTTTACGAAATCTTGAAAAACGTCCGTACTCCTGACGGGGCGCGCGTAATCGAGGGTGAAGGCGGTGGCATCCGTGAAGCCATCCAAGTCCTTGAAGCGTGTGGCCTGCCCCATCCCCGGTTTATCGACCAGGGAATAGAACTCCACGTCCTCATGCGTCTCACCCCCGAGCCTCCACGACCAGCCCCGATACAACAAGCCTTGAGGTCTACGGAACCGATTCCGACCACCTCCGCCCTCACCCAAACAAGCACTAAGCACGGTCCCGCTATCCTTGCCTCGCTGTCAGATGGTCCGCAAACCCTGAACACCATACGTTCTGTTACGGGACTAAGCGAGGGGCAGGCCCGATACGCGCTCGGGAAACTCATCGCTACCGGGAACGTGGTGATGCTTGGTAGCCAAGGCGATCCAGATACAACGTACTGCCTTCAATAGACACCCGGGGATTCCTGGGCCGACGCCGAGTTGCGGGCAAACGAGGATTTTGGGCCGACATCCGCAAAGGCTGCAGCGAATCAGGGGAGGTTTTTTGATGGGATACCCGGCTATTCTCCACCTATAAATCCCAAACACCGAAGCATACACACACCCCGGCCCTAAAACCCCGGGCGACCTGACACGACCGACCCCGTCACCGAGCTTATCGAGAGGCTGCTTATTCTAGAATCCGTGCGCACTAAGAGCCGAGCACATGCCGGGACACCATTTTCGACGACTTTTCGGGCTCACCCGATTGGTGCAGGACGGAGCCAGCGGATTTAGCCGGATTCAGAAATCCTGCAACGTATGCTTCACCGCCACCACCATGACAGTCCGCGCCGCGTCATCTACCCGATACAGAATCACGAAACGCCCCGCAAATATCTGCCGATACTGGCCCGCATACGCGCCAGTCCTCCGCAGCGCGCCCCGATTCGGCATTACTTCCAGGGACAAAATCCCTTCCTCAATTGCGTCCACAATCTCGATTGCCGTCTCAGGCACCAACAATACACCCGCTAAATACGCATAAATCGCGTCAATTTGTCGCTCGGCAAGCGGTGCGATGAACACCTCGTAACGCGCTGGCTCATCCAATTCAGGATCAGCCAAAATGCTTTCCCCGCAGCTCGCTCAACGCCTCACGAGCCGGGCGTGCCTTGCCGCCTGCGTCCAACTCGGCTTCCGCAGCCCGAATCGCCTCGTCAACCGCTTCCTCGTTCAGGCCGCGCGCAGTTTCCTGACTCTCAATAGCCCCTTCGAGTCGAGTCTCCAATACTGTCGCTTGTCCCATAACAACCTCCCCGGTTGATCCAATTTTACCAGGGAATTGCGTTCAACAGACCCCTGCATTGGGGTGGGGTTGTCGGGGTGATGGATATTTTTGTGTTGTTATCCCAGTTGTTGCTGTCGTTACGAGGAGTAGCTTCCAAGGGCCTGGTAGCGCTGGCATTTTCGACGGAACAGCCACCACCGGGCCAGAGAACACCTTATTCGAGTTCAACATACCGGAAGTAGCCGCATCAACAATAGAGTAAGCCAAAACCAGGTAAACAGTAGTGGGAGCGGGATTATAGGCAACGGTGCCGCCATCTGATCCTTCACAGCCTGAACAGGCAAACCGGGAGGTTTTTTGATGGGATACCCGGCTATTCTCCCCCTATAATCCCCAACACCGAAGCATCCACGCACTCTGACCTACAAAAATACCACCGTCTCGGGTACCGCCACTTTTCATACCAAACGCTCCGACTCACGCAGGTACTCGCTACTTCAATCACGATCCCAGCCAAATTGCCTAACAAAATGACGCCATTTTACCTAAAACAGTTCAGGGATGCTGTAAATCCAAGGAAAGGTTCGGGCAAAATATACATACCTACGAGTCCCGGGCGATGAGCCCGGGCACGTTAAATAGCTCTCTTGAGGCACTGGGCGGAACCCTTTATCACTACCGAGACAAAAATGGCTTGGAGTGCGACACCATCGCCCACCTAGATAACGGCAGGTACGCGTTGATTGAAATCAAGCTCGGAGGCGACGCGGCCATCGAAACCGGCGCGGCCACGCTAAAAAGGCTCGCCGGGCTCATCGACACCAGCAAAATGCGCGCCCCCTCTTTCCTGGCAGTCCTCACCGGAGTCGGAGACTTCGCTTACCAGCGCCCAGATGGGATTTACGTGATTCCGATAGGAACACTGGGCTGTTGATGCTGGCTGCTGGTTATTTCCAGGTCTGTTGGGGCTATGGTCACAAGGTCATGGACCGCCGCCCCTAACCGTACGACTCTTGAGCTTGACCCCAAGGTGCTTTGAGACAGCTGATTTCATCGGCTCAGTTGTACCCTAGTGCTTTTGAGATGTCCTTGAATAGAGTCACCTTATCGACCTGAAGCGCAATGGCCAGCTGGCAAAGGGTCTCTATCGAGGGGAGATTTTTTCCGTTTTCCAGGTTGGCAAGCGATTTTTCTGAGATCCATCCTTTACGCAGGAGGTTCAGTTGCTCCACTCTCTCTATAAAGCCCTTACGAGATCGGGGAAAATCTGTGAGATCCGCCCGGTAGTTGTAAAGAATGGTCCCGACATTTGTCAGAACATTTGATTCTTCGATTCTTCCCACCATTTCAACAAAAAAGTCCCTTCTGCTCTGTCCTGGAATCGTCCATATGGAACCAAGGTTCCAAATGTCCTTGACTAGGATTATGCCTTCTAGTATAGTTTAAGTAGACAGAGCAAATCGCCCTCGTCGAGCTGACTGATGAACGTTGGCTTTCGTAATCTAAAGGAAGAAGGTAAAAATCATGATTACGAATATTGAAAGCACTACTAACCGCAGTTTTCCGATCCGGACGGCAGCGGTTCGAACGATCAAATCCCCTGTAGAGGATATGGATATCACCAGGTACATTGCCTTGGTAAACCTACGCGACGTGCCTGAGGGCCTGCCGACGGAGGTAAACCCCCGCGAAACAAATATGCGGACGGCTACCGCGAGGAAGCTGCTTGACAGTGTAGAGAGCAGTGACCCGAACTTCGATGTCTATAACCGCGGTATGGTGATGATCGCGAGCGGTGTCAGGTTTGATAACACACAGTCAATTTTGACTGTAGAGTTTGACTCTGACAATTCGCGTTTCGGAGTGCTCGATGGTGGACACACGTACCGAGCGATTCTGGAGCGGCGTGATGGAATCCCCAGCGACATTGACAAATTTGTCATGATGGAGATTTTGGTTGGAAAGGATCTGAGCGTTGCAGACATTTCGGATGCCCGCAATACTTCGGTGCAAGTTAGCGATATTGCCTTGTACAACCTCGAAAATCGCCTCAATCCAATAAAGGATGCTATTGAGGAATGTGATTTTGCGGGAAAGGTTGCCTATAAAGACAATGAGGACAAAGACATTCCAGTCTCTGATCTGTTGAAACTCATGTTTACTTTCAACATAAAAAAGTATCCTGATAACAGCAGTTTTCCAATTTCAGCGTATTCGGGGAAGGCTATGGTTTTCAAGGATTACAAGGCTGAATACGATGCCCACGGAAATTCGGATCAGAACATTTACATGAGCTTGTCCCAGTTGCTTCCCGAGTTGGTGGAACTCTATGAAGCGATTCAAGTGGATATGCCTAAGTTTTATGATGAGAATCACAACGGAAGAGCTCGTTTTGGAGGGGTTCGGGGTATTGAAGGCAGAGGGAATTACAAGACAGATTTCAACTCTCTTCATGCAGATTACAAGATTCCGACCGGGTATCTCATGCCGGTTTTCGGGGCATTTCGGGCTTTGCTCGTCAATAATGCCGCGGAAGGAAAGCCTTATCAGCTTGAATGGGTGTTTCCTCCTTTGGAATATTGGGAAAAAATGGGTCAATCTCTGGTGAAAACCCTGTTCAATTACGGGACATTCCCTAATAACACCGGTAAAAACACCAGTGCTTGGGAGGCTTTGTACCAGGCGGTGAAGAACCAGATGCTTGACGATCAAAAGCAAATGACTGAGGAAGACAAGCTGAAACTGGCAGACCAAAATCGTGAGCTGGAGGATCAAATCCAGAGACTGCAGGCTCGCGTGAAGGAGCTGGAAGGCTAGACCATAGTAGTGGGTTTCCTCCAGTGGGCGGTAGTTTTCTTTTGAGGGGAGCCACCGCCCACGTCTCTATTCGGAAGTGGCGTGACGTGAGGGCTGCCGGTTGTCATTATATTTCCCTTTTGGTGAGGTATTAACATGTCTAGGTTGGATGATTTGCGCGAGCCTGCCCATGCGCGTAGTACCGGCGTTGCCTCGGCATTAATCCGTGCCAGAATCCTGTATCCGCGTGAGTCCAGCCGGCTCCATCGTCCCCAGCTTTCCACACAGCGCAACCCGGACAACCAGCTAACAATATCCAGATGTACATGTTTACGATATTGCTAATCACTACCGGGTTGGGTATCATTACGGTAGGCCATGTTTTCAGGAGGGGTGGATGATGCAGCGTTTTATCGGGCGTGCTCGCGAGCTGGAGTCGTTGGAGCGGGCTTGGGCCAGTAACCGTTTCGAGTTCACCGTGGTCTACGGGCGACGCCGGGTGGGGAAGACCCGGCTGATTAGGGAATATATCGTTGACAAGCCGGCTGTGTATTTTATGGCTTTGGAGGCTGACGAGGCGACGAACTTGGCCAGTTTTTCCCGCGTATTTTCCCAGTTCCAGGCCACGACCGGGACGGGTTTGGCGGGGTCGCGGGCGCGGCATGCTTCTTTTGAGGACCTGTTTGCCGACATGGCGGATACGGCCCGTCGGACGCCGTTTGTGCTGGTCATCGACGAGTTTCCGTACTTCGCGGCGAGTTGGCCGCCGATTTCTTCTTTATTGCAAAAGTTTTGCGATTCGCAGTGGGCTGCAACTGGGCTACACCTGATTCTGTGCGGGTCGTCGATGAGTTTCATGGAACGTCAAGTGCTTTCCGCGAAAAGCCCCCTCTATGGCAGGCGCACCGGCCAGATTCGTTTGCGGCCTTTCGATTTTGTGGATACCGAGGATTTTCTCTCTCCGATGCCCCGCGCGGACGCCGCGGTACTCTATGCCGCGACGGGTGGAGTGGCGGAATACCTGGACTTTATCGACACCGGCGACGGCCTCACCCACAACCTGGCCAAACTGTTCTTTGACCCCAGCGGTCGACTGGTGGAAGAACCGGGTAACCTGCTGAAACAGGAGCTGCGCGAGCCGAAGCGATACAGTTCCATTCTGCGCGCGATTGCCGACGGAGCCTCGAAGCACAACCAGATTGCGACGAAAACCGGGATTCCGACCGGGGCTCTCACGAACTACCTGGATGCCCTGATAGACCTGGGGATTGTGGGCAAACAAACTCCCTGGAATGCGACGATGAAAACGGGCGGGCGGCAAACGATTTACCGGATTCAAGACGGCTGTTTCCGATTCTGGTACCGATTCGTCCAGCCCAACCTGTCGACAATCGAGCTGGGGGCGGGGTCAGCAGCCCTGGAGGCGAACGTTGTCCCCGAACTCAACAGTTTCATGGGGCTGGGATTCGAGCGGATTGTCACGGACCTTTTCGACCGGGACAACGCCGCCGGGAAACTGCCCGAACTGTACCAAAATCGCGCCCGTTGGTGGGGCAACGACCCGAAAACCCGTCAATCCGAAGAAATCGACCTGGTCGCCGGTGGCGCTAAAACAACCCTGTTTATCGAAGCAAAATGGGCCGGCCAGCCAATCGGCAACGACGTCCTGAAAACCCTGGAAAACCGCAGTCAACTGGTCAAACATCACGGCACGCCCCGCTACGCAATCTACGCAAAGTCAGGATTCACCCCGGAACTCACCCGCCATGCGAAAGCTCGCGCGGACGTAGATCTGCACAGTTTCCTGGAAAAATAGCCGCAAACTCGCGAGCGCCGCCGGACGCGAGCGTGTCCGGCCGCCGGCTTTTTAGGGCGGTTTTTACAGTTCGTGCCGCCCGGGGTTTTAGGGTCTGGGTGCGTGGGTGCTTCGGTGTTTGGGATTTATAGGGGGAGAATAGCCGGGTAGCTGTCATTATTGGCAGCTACCCGGCTATTCTCCCCCTTTAGGCACACCCCAAGGGGGTATTCCCCTCAAAATACCTCCCCTATTTACTCAAAACCCGCCTAATATCGGCCTGAAAGTCACCGTGGTCCTGCAGTCCTAGTCGGTGTCTGCCCAGGATTCTCTGCATGTTCGCAACCTGATTTACCCCCGAATTTTCCACCCTTTATTACCCAGAAGAAGGGTTTTTTTGAAGATGAATTTGAAGAAGA
>ERZ1031273.291-NODE-291-length-22335-cov-13.553591_pt1 | contig 22335 bp, 18 predicted proteins | sample MGYA00516575_ERZ1031273 | MGnify/ENA primary metagenome ERZ1031273 (study PRJEB33718, sample SAMN03159816) | human skin metagenome | collected 2014-02-25 | study: EMG produced TPA metagenomics assembly of the PRJNA266117 data set (Human skin bacterial metagenome... | reverse complement strand
GCCACGACAAGGCCGTTCTTTCCTGCGTTTCCGCGGAAGATGTCGGCAAAGCGTGATGACAGAACGGCTTTGAAACCGTAGTCGCGTAGCGCCCACACTGCGTGTTCACGGGATGAGCCCGTTCCAAAGTCGGGTCCTGCCACCAGCACTGACCCGTGTGTGTACGGTTCGCGGTTGAGAACGAACTCAGGGTCTTTGCGCCAGCGCGCAAACAACGCGTCGTCGAAACCAGTTTTGGTTACGCGTTTGAGGTACACGGCCGGAATGATCTGGTCAGTGTCAACGGCCGAACGGTTCAATGGAACACCCACGCCGGTGTGTGAAGTGAACTTTTCCACGATGACTCCTATGTGCTCTTCGTTGCGTGGCTCTATGCCAGGTCTGCCGGGGTTGACAAGGTTCCGTTGACTGCGGTGGCCGCGGCCACGACTGGGCTGACCAAGTGGGTGCGTCCGCCTTTTCCTTGGCGTCCTTCAAAGTTGCGGTTCGAGGTGGATGCGCACCGCTCGCCTTCCGAAAGCTGGTCCGGGTTCATTCCCAGGCACATGGAGCATCCGGCGAAACGCCATTCTGCGCCGAAGTCGGTGAATACCTTGTCCAGCCCCTCTTCTTCAGCCTTCAGGCGCACTTTAGCCGAGCCGGGGACCACCAGCATGCGTACATTGGGAGCCTTTGAACGACCTCGGAGAACGCTTGCTGCGCTACGCAGGTCCTCAATTCTGGCGTTGGTACACGAGCCTAAGAACACGGTGTCCACCGCGATGTCTTTCAGCGGGGTGCCAGGTTCCAGGTCCATATAGGCCAAGGCGTTTTCTGCCGCGATTCGTTCGTTTTCGTCAACGATCTGGGCGGGGTCGGGAACCGACTGTGAAAGTGGCAACCCTTGGCCAGGGTTCGTCCCCCATGTGACATAAGGTTCGATGTCCGCGGCGTCCAAAACGACCTCGGCGTCAAATTCCGCATTCTCATCCGTACGCAAGGTCTTCCAGTACGCAACCGCCTGGTCCCACGCGTCACCCGTGGGCGCGTGGGGGCGACCCCGCAGGTACTCGAACGTGACGTCGTCGGGTGCGACCATACCGGCGCGGGCACCTGCTTCAATCGACATGTTGCACAGGGTCATGCGCGCTTCCATGGACAGGTTGCGGATCGCTTCGCCTCGGAACTCAAGCACGTGGCCGGAACCACCGTTGGTGCCGATTTTTGCGATGACAGCCAGGATGATGTCCTTGGCCGAGGAGTGTTCGGGCAGGGTTCCGTTGACCGTAATGGCCATGGTCTTAAACGGCTTGAGGGAGAGTGTCTGGGTGGCCAGCACGTGTTCGACTTCGCTGGTGCCGATCCCGAACGCAAGAGCACCGAACGCACCGTGGGTCGAGGTGTGGGAGTCACCACACACCACAGTGGTTCCCGGTTGCGTCAGGCCCAGCTGAGGGCCCACCACGTGTACGATCCCCTGCTCCACGTCACCCAAGGAGTGCAAGCGGATGCCGAATTCTTCAGCGTTCTTCCGCAGGGTTTCGATCTGGGTGCGGCTGGTGAGGTCGGCGATGGGTTGGTCGATGTCAACGGTAGGGGTGTTGTGGTCTTCCGTTGCGATTGTGAGGTCGGGGCGGCGTACTTTGCGGCCTGCGAGTCGAAGCCCTTCGAATGCCTGAGGGCTGGTGACTTCGTGGACGAGGTGGAGGTCGATGTAGATGAGGTCGGGTTCGTTGTTTTGACCGGCTGTGACAACGTGGTCAGCCCAGACCTTCTCCGCCAGTGTGGTTCCCACGGTAGATCTCCTTCACGACACGCAACCTGCACCTGCTACGTGGCGCCGGCGCTCACATGCGATTTTCGAGACTCACACTAGCCAGATGTACCACCATCCGAACTTGCATCTTAGATGGTGAGACCTACAATTGAGGGTATGAGCAACCAAAATGGAAGTGGCGTTGGAGTTATCGACAAAGCCGCACTCGTCTTGTCCGCACTTGAAGCCGGGCCCGCTTCGCTGGCTGAACTCGTGAGCCTCACCGGCTTGGCCCGCCCCACCGCACACCGCCTGGCGGTTGCTCTTGAGTATCACCGGCTGGTTGGGCGAGACCTTCAAGGGCGGTTCGTTTTGGGCCCACGCCTATCCGAGCTTTCATCCGCAGCCGGCGAGGACCGTCTGCTCGCTGCCGCTGGCCCTGTTCTCAACCAGTTGCGTGATCGCACGGGTGAGTCCGCTCAGCTGTTCCGTCGCCAGGGTGACTTGCGCTTGTGCGTCGCCGCAGCTGAACGTCCCGTGGGTCTGCGCGACTCCGTTCCTATTGGCGCAACCTTGAGCATGCGCGCGGGTTCCGCTGCGCAGGTTTTGCTCGCATGGGAGGAGCCAGACCGTATGCACACAGGCCTGCGTGGCGCACGCTTTTCTGCCACGATTCTTTCTGGTGTCCGCCGCCGAGGTTGGGCACAGTCGATCGCGGAACGTGAACGTGGCGTTGCTTCAGTTTCCGCTCCCGTGCGTGGGCCAAGTTCGCGAGTTGTGGCGGCGGTGTCGATTTCCGGACCGGTTGAGCGATTGACCAGGCAGCCTGGTCGCTTGCACGCGCAGTCCGTTCTGGAGGCGGCGAAGGCTCTCACGGATGCGCTAAACCGCGCATAAAACGCTTTTACACAGCGGGGTTGCCCTCACGTGGGGTAGCCCCGCTTTTTATGTCCGAATTGCGTAACATGTGTGGTGTAGCACCACCATGGACAAAGGATGCCAGCATGACTGACAACTACCCTTCAAACGGCGCACCTAATAACCCGACGCCACCCTCCAACGCACCCAGCGCGTACGGTTCAAGCCCATATGGTTCCGCCCCGCAGGCAACCCCGGGCAACGTGCCTCAGGGATCGGCCCAGACGAGCCAGGTTCCGCAGCAACAGTATGCTTCTGCACCTGTTCAACCGGCCGCTGGCCAACCGTACCCAACGACCAATTACAGCACGGGCGGGGTTCCCGTCCAGAACGTTCAGCCAACTGGCCAGGTTCAGACGCAGGCTCCTAAAGGCAATGTGTTTACGCGCTTCGTCAAGGCACTGTTTGATCTGAAGTTTGAAACCTTTGTCACGATCAACTTTGCAAGTGTCTTGTACACGCTTTCAATCGTCACTGCAGTGGGAACATGGCTTCTGTGGATCGTCATCACCGCGCTTGCTTCTGCGGCCGCTAGTGGTCTCAGCTACGCCCTTTCTGGTGAAGGCGGTGGACTCTTGGGCATGATGTTCCTGCCCACTATTTTCCTGGGGTGGATTCCTGCTCTTGCGCAGATCATTTTGTCGCGTATTGCGCTCGAATTCATGGTCGCCAATATCCGCACAGCTCAAAACACCACCGAAATGCGGAGGGCTCTGACCGACTAGTCGGAGCTAGCAACCGCATACGGCACGCATGAGGGGCGCATCTGTGTAGATGCGCCCCTCATTTGTATGAAGTTTTGGAATGTGTACCCCCGAGCAGGTTCGAACTGCCGTTTCCGCCTTGAGAGGGCGGCGTCCTAGGCCACTAGACGACGGGGGCTTGTGCTGAAATAGCGCTGGGGTACCAGGACTTGAACCTAGACTAAATGAACCAGAATCACTCGTGCTGCCAATTACACCATACCCCAATGCAAGACTCGGGCTTGAAGCCCGCGTCGGCAACGAAAGACTACTTTACATACCTCGGCGCTCTTGTGCAAAACGGACTCGCATTTGTGTTGCCCATCACAGGGGGGCGCTATCATCAAACCATCTCACCGGGTGTTTTCAAGGAGGCGAAAATGTTCGTATCAACTGTGGCGTTGTGCTCCCATCTTGTCATGAACACCGGCCCGCAGGTTCCCTTCTATGCCGACGCAGGTGTTGTGGCCATGATGTTCGTAGCTCCTGTTTCACTCATATTGCTGGTCACTGCGATAGTCCTGGTAGTTTTCGCCCGGCTCAAACCGCTACACACGACACTGCTGATTCTGTTAGCAGTATTCGTGCCCATTCTGGGTCCGATCATCGCGATCATCATCGCTACCGTACTCAAACGGCGCAACCAAGCTGTGAGCTAGCTACTCGCACCTAGGCAGACCGCGCGCCATCACACTTCGCCGCGCGTCATGGCCAGCAGGCGGTCCAGCACCCGCTCCCCTGACGCACGCAGTCCGTTGTGCTCATACTCGTTAGTCACCCACGGCTCAACACCCGCGAGCTTGGCAGTGGCCAAGGAATGTTTGCACGGCACATACGCATCGTCGAAGTACACCGCAGCAGCCGCGGGAACCTTGCCACGTGCGTGAGCAAGCTTGTCCGCGTCCCACATGACCGGCCACTCGTGGTCTGCCAGCAGATGCGCCACATCCTTCCACGCCTCCAGAGGACCGGACTCAAAGTGATCCTGCGTCACGTGCTCTCCGGCCAAAGCGAACGGCGACTGCCCTTCCGGGCGGGCCCGCTCGGCCGCCCAACGCGTAACGACACCGGATGCCCAGCAGCTTTCGTGCAACACCGCATAGATGGGGTTGCGCGCACCAAATGTCAAAGCGTCCTGGAGGTCGTGACGCCCGGCGACCGAGTCACCCAGTGCCAACAGATAGTTCAAGCGTTCCGCTCCCCCGCTGGCGCCCAGGAACTGGCCCAGTCCACGCACATGAGCCTGCGTAGCCACTGTGCCATCCGGCAACTCAATCCCATCAGATGCCCGCTCAAACAGACGCTCATACGCCTCGCGCGCATGCGGATAGCGCTTGAAGAACCGCTCCGATTTCCCGGCCATGATCGTCCACGTGTCCTGGTACGCCACCGCAGGATCAGCTTCACCGCCGTCCGCACCTGGCACCCGTGGTAGCCCGCCGGTGAACATGACACGCTCCAAGGACTCAGGGTGTTCGGCCAAGTACCGCAACGCGGTAAATCCGCCGAACGACTGCCCCAACACCGCCCATGTGGAAGCACCTAGGGACTGGCGAACGACCTCGGCGTCCTCCACAATGGCGTCCGCCCGGAAATGCGTCAGGTAGTCCGCCACCGTGGCCGGTGTCTGGTTGTCGCCCGTGCCCACAAAGTGCCCGTCAACAAAACCAACAGGGCTGGACTGCCCGGTGCCCCGCTGGTCCAACATGACCACGTTGTAGTCGCGAAGTGCGCGCCCGACCCATCCGGAAGGGTCGGTCACTCGCTGGGCTTCAAACCCCGGCCCACCCTGCAGGTACACCAGGTACGGCTTCTCTGCGGAACCCGGCAGGGAGTACACGCGCGCGAACACCTCGAGCTCCCCTGGGGTGTCCCCAAAGTGATCGAGCGGCACCGTGACGGTGTGTTCGTCAACGTTGAGTCCGGGAATCGTGTACGTGCGGGTGAGCATGGGTCTCCTTGTCGTTGTTCGCCGAGGTGGTTGCCGGGTTTCGTGGCTCAGGGCGTGCTTGCGGGTTACTCAGCCAGGTGCTCGCGTAGTTTGTTGAGACGGAACATGGACGAGTCCTTGCCCAGAATCTCCATGGATTCGAACAGAGGTGGCGAGATTCGGCGTCCAGAAACTGCCACGCGAAGTGGCCCGAACGCCAGACGAGGCTTAATGCCGGCCTTGTCCACCAGGGTTTCTTGCAGTGCCGTGTGGAGCGTGTCTGTGGTCCAGTCGGTGATGGGTTCCAGCGTTTCGATCGCTTGGTCCAGAACCTGTGGCGCGGTGTCTTTCAGTGTTTTGAGGCCGTCTTCGTAGAACTCGAAGTTGTCGTCTGACACGAAGAGGAAGCGCAGAAGATCAGGGGCTTCGCTGAGCAGGTTCATGCGGGTCTGCACAAGCGGCGCCGCTTCCTTCAACACTGCCAACTGCTCGGCGGTCGGTTCCTGGGGCAACACCTCGGCCGCTTGCAGGTACGGCACCAGACGCTGCGCAAAGTCGTCAACGTCCAACATGCGAATGTGGTCGGCGTTAATGGCCGTGGCTTTCTTCACGTCGAAGCGCGCCGGGTTGGGCAACACGTCGTGGATGTCGAACGCTTCGATGAGTTCATCAACGCTGAAAATGTCGCGGTCAGCAGCGATCGACCAGCCCAAAAGCGCAAGGTAGTTGATGAAACCTTCGGGGATGAACCCGTTGTCGCGGTGGTGGAACAGGTTCGATTCGGGGTCACGCTTGGACAGCTTCTTGTTGCCTTCGCCCATCACATAAGGCAGGTGACCAAACTCTGGGGTGCGCTCAGCAACACCGATCGCCTTGAGGTGTTCATACAAGACAATCTGGCGTGGGGTTGAGCTCAACAGGTCTTCACCACGCAGCACGTGGGTAATACCCATGAGCGCGTCATCAACCGGGTTCACCAGGGTGTACAGTGGCTGGCCGTTGGCGCGCACGACCACGAAGTCGGGAACAGAACCGGCCTTGAACGTAATGTCGCCGCGCACCATGTCGGTGAACGTGATGTCTTCATCGGGCATGCGCACACGCCACACAGGTTCGCGGCCCTGCGCCTTAAACTCTGCGATCTGTTCCTGGGTCAGGTCACGGTCATACCCGTCGTAGCCCAGTTTGGGGTCACGGCCGGCAGCCCGGTGACGGGCTTCAATTTCTTCCGCGTTGGAGTACGACTCGTAAATGTGGCCGCCGGCCTTGAGCTTCTCAATGATCTGGGCGTAGATGTCGCCACGCTGTGACTGGCGGTAGGGACCGTGTGGTCCGCCCACGTCGATACCTTCGTCCCAGTCCAGCCCCAGCCACTTCATCGCTTCGATGATTTGGCCGTAGGACTCTTCTGAGTCGCGGGCGGCGTCGGTGTCTTCGATACGGAAAACAAAGGTTCCGCCGGTGTGCTTGGCGTATGCCCAGTTAAACAGGGCGGTACGCACCATTCCCACGTGCGGGGTTCCGGTTGGTGACGGGCAAAAGCGGACTCGTACAGTCACGGTGTTCCTTCTTTGTATGTGTGTTCGTGTGTGTAAGTGTGGTGGTGAAGTTACGTTACGACGTTAGACGTCCATGACGGGGTTGGACAGGACTCCCAGCCCGTCAATCGCAATGTCAACGCGGTTACCCGCCTCAATGCGGCCAACTCCCGCGGGTGTTCCCGTCAAGATGACGTCACCGGGCAGCAAAGTCATGACTTCGGTGAGGTGGGCAATGACGGTGGGAATGTCGAAGATGAAGTGTTCTGTGTTCCCGTCTTGTTTGAGGTCACCGTCAACCCACGAACGGATGCGTACGGTTTCTGGGTCGTATTCGGTTTCGATCCATGGCCCCAGCGGGCAGCTGGAGTCGAAGCCTTTGGCCCGTGACCACTGTTTGTCGATCCGCTGGATGTCGCGAAGTGTTACGTCGTTTGCCGCGGTGTATCCCAAAACATAGGAATACGCGTTTTCTGGCGCGACGTTTTTGGCGATCTTGGAAATGACCACGGCCAGCTCAGCCTCGTAGGACACTTCTTCACTGATGGCAGGCAACCGAATAGGTTCGCCGGGCCCCACCACCGAGGTGTTGGGCTTGAAGAACGTCAGCGGGCTCACCGGGACCTCGTTTCCGAGTTCGCGGGCGTGGTCGGCAAAGTTCCGGCCCACACCAATGACTTTTGAGCGGGGCAGGATCGGGGCCAACATCCGCACTTCGTCATAAGGCAGGCGTTCGCCGGTCGATTGCGCAGGGCTAAAGAATGGGTCAGAACTTAGGACAGCCACCTCCAGTTCCGAGGTGTCGAGAGTTCCGTCGTCGCTAACTTCAGGGAGGTTTCCTTCAACTACGCCGTAGTGTGGCGCGTCGTTGTGAACAAAACGAACGATTCGCATGGGCACTAGTCTAGTAGCCATGGAAACCCTCGCTTCGAATCCTGCGTATTCCCCTGTCACCGAATACTTGCAATCGATCCATGAAGCCGGTTTGAGGAAAACCGGTGGGGCGATGGCAGATTACATCCCCGAACTCGCCAATCAGGACCCCACTCTGTTTGGGCTGTCCCTGTGCACCCCAGAAGGAATCGTCTATTCCGTGGGAGACTCCGATACGCAGTTTTCTATCCAGTCGGTATCTAAGCCGTTCGTATATGCGATGGCACTTGCCGACCGTGGCCTGGAGCGCGTCAACGAATCTGTCGGTGAGGAACCGTCTGGCGACCCGTTTAATTCGATCAGTTTGGATGAAGAGACCGGACGGCCAGACAACCCCATGATCAACATTGGTGCGGTGACCACCCACGCTTTGGTGCATTCAAAAGGCGCCAGCAGGGAGGAGCGCGAAAAGCGGATTCTTGCCGGGATGAGCGCTTTTGCTGGCCGGGAGTTGTCCTATGACGACGCCGTGTATGAGTCTGAGATCGACAAGGCGTGGCGTAATTTGGCACTGGCTGCGTTGGTGCGTGCAAATGACCTCATCATCAGTGATCCCGCCGAGGTGGTGCGTGGCTACACGCGTCAGTGTTCCGTTGCGGTGACGGCCAAGGACCTGGCAGTGATGGGCATGACTCTGGCTTCCGGTGGAGTGAACCCGCAGACGGGTGAGCGCGTGGTTCCCGAATGGGTGGCCCAGCAGGTGTTGTCCGTGATGACCACGTGCGGAATGTATGACGCGGCTGGTGACTGGCTCACCAATGTGGGGATTCCCGCCAAGTCGGGGGTTTCTGGCTGCATTATGGGATCTTTACCCGGCCAGATGGGTGCGGCGGCGTTCTCGCCTCCGATTGATAAGTTCGGCAACTCGGTGCGTGGCGTGGACGCGTTTGAACGCATGAGCGAAGATCTGGGTCTGCACATGATGAGGCCGCCAAGCCCTGTCCTGTCGTCTGTTCTGGAAAAGGAAACGGATAGCTCGGGCCGCCTGCACATCCACATTCAGGGAAGCATGGACTTCTCGCTGGCTGAAAAAGCGTTGCGCTCCATTCTTGAGACCTCGCAGAACAACCAGCGCATCGTCATCGATTTCAGGAGCGTGCCATCGGTATCCCTGGTGGGATACAAGTTGCTCCACGCTGGAATCTTTGAACTCAAGCGCCGTGGTCACACAGTGACCATTCTCGACCCCAATGAGCACTTTGCGGACCTGCGCGATGAGGTCTACACGTCACTGTCGGACATCGAACCGACCGAAGAACCCGTGGATTCGAGCTGGTTCGCTAAGTAATGTTCGACCTCGGACGAATCTCTGCCAATCTGCCCGCAGCCTCGCTCGTGGAGCAGATTGCGGATCAACGACCTCGGGTAGCTGTTATTCAGGCACCCCCGGGTTCCGGTAAGACCACTGTGGTCCCGCCTGCGGTTGCCAATCTGGGTTCAGGGCGGGTGATCGTCACGCAGCCGCGCCGCATTGCCGCTCAGGCGGCGGCTGCCCGGTTGCGGGAACTGTCCGGGTTGCCAGTGGGGTATACCGTCCGAGGTGACCGTGACGTCCCAGCGAATGCGAAGGTTGAGTTCGTGACGACTGGGGTGTTGATCCGTCGGTTGTTACGGGACCCGGAGCTGCCCGGAGTTTCGGCCGTCATTTTGGACGAGGTCCATGAACGGTCGATCGATTCGGATCTTGCGTGCGCATTCGTGGCTCAGGTCGCGGCGATGCGGGATGACCTGCGCGTGTACGCGATGTCGGCCACGTTGGACAGTGCCATGTGGACGGGTCTTCTCACGCAAGCCACGGGTGAAGAGGCGGCGCTGTTGTGCGCTCACGTGCCCACGTTTGAGTGTGAGACCGTGTGGGAACCTGGGCCGCGTCCGCTCACTGAGCGTGGCGTGGACTGGGACTTCTTGGACCACGTGGCAGGCGTCGCGGTCGCCGAGGCCGGGCACCGCGGCGAGCGCGGTGGGGACGTCTTGGTGTTTGTGCCTGGCGCGCGCGAAATTGAGCGCGTGGCGGCCAGTGTGCGCCGTGACTTCCCCACCGAGGAGCTGTCCGGCCGTCTCAGTGTCGCGGCACAGCAGCGGATCGTGCGCGGTCACGTACCTGGCAGCACCCGGGTGATTGTGGCGACCAACATTGCCGAGTCGGCGATCACGGTTCCAGGTGTTCGTTCTGTGGTCGATGCTGGTTTGGATCGGCAGGCGCGGTTTGATTCCGTGCGCGGGATGTCCGGCCTGGTCACGGTGGGTGCGTCAAAAGCGGCCATGGTGCAGCGAGCGGGCCGTGCGCACCGCGAAGCCCCGGGCCTGGCCATCAGGTGTATGAACCAAGCGGATTTTGCGTCCCGGCCAGCCCACACTCCCCCAGAGATCACAACCTCAGACCTCACGTCTACTGTGCTTGATTTAGCGGTGTGGGGAACCCCGCTGGGAGTCGGGCTGGACATGCCAACGGAGCTGCCGCCTCGGGCAACGGAGCGGGCGGTGCAGGCACTCACTGCGCTGGGAGCGTTGGACGAGGACGGGGAGGCGACCCCGGTTGGGCACAAGCTCGCGAGCGTCCCGGCTGATCCGCATGTGGCTCGCGCGCTGTTTGACGGGGTGGAGAAGGTGGGGCCGCAGGCGGTGCGGGTCGCGTGCGCGCTGGCCGCTGATGAGAGGGCGCGCGATGTGCCGGAGTTAGTGTCGAAGCTTTCGGGCACGGCGGCATTTGAGCGCGAAGTTGCGAGGCTTTCCCGGATTGCCGGTGTTGATGCGCCCCAGGGTGCCGTGCCACGTTCTGTTGTGGGGTTGGTGACCGCGTTGGCGCGGCCGGAGTGGATTGCCCGCCGCCGAGGTGACACCTACCTGGCTGCTTCCGGAACCGGTGTGCGCGCGGATGGGTTCGATGACTGGATCGCGGTTGCCAGCATGGCACGTGCGGGCAGTGAGGCGCGTGCACAGTTGGCCGTGTCGATCGATGAAGCGACTGCGCTAGTGGCCGCCGGGGCGCTGCACCGCACGGTTGAGCGTGCCGAGTTTGTGCACGGTAAAGTGCAGGCCCGGAAGGTGGAGGAACTGGGTGCGATTGAGCTTGCATCAACTCCGGTGCAGCCGTCAGCTCAGGCGGTTGTGGACGCTGTGCGTGTTGCGTGTGCGACACGTGGGCTACACGCCGTGGTGCCGGGGATTTCCGAGCAGCCGGGTGAGGGTGATCCCGCGTTTGAGGCCTTGCGTGCACGGTTGGGTTTTGTGCACGCCGTCGTGGGTGATCCGTGGCCCGATGTCACCTTGGATGCTCTGCGGGATCTCACATGGCTGGAACCTGATCTGGAGAAACTGGGGCGTGGACACAAGGTTGACCTGGTGGCGGCCCTGCAGCGCGTGTTCCCGTGGCCGGAAGCGGCCCGGTTTAACGAGTTGGTTCCTGAACGTCTCGAGGTTCCCAGTGGTGCAAAAGTCCGGGTCACCTACCCCACGCCTGAGTCCCACGGCGACGAAGCGGAAGCGCCTGTGTTGGCGGTGAAGCTCCAGGAGTGCTTTGGTCTGGCGGACACGCCTTCGATTCTGGGGCGTCCAGTGCTCATGCACTTGTTGTCACCGGCCCGCAGGCCCCTGGCAGTCACGGATGATCTGCGCAGTTTTTGGAATGGCGCGTATGCGCATGTGCGGGCCGAAAATCGGGGCAAGTACTCCAAACACCCGTGGCCTGAGGACCCGTGGAACGCGATTCCCACGGCGCGCACTAACCGGTCAGCACCTCGGTGATCTGCCCGCACCTGGCCGATAGAATAATTCCAGACTTCAGAAAGGGGCGCTCATGAAAATCGTTGCTGTTTCAGGTGCTGCAGGAAATATCGGATACAACGTTCTGGGCCGGCTCGCTGACGGCTATGTCTACGGGGACGAACCCATTGAGTTGCGCCTCCTCGAAGTCCCACAGGCGGTTCAGGCTCTGGACGGGGTCATTATGGAGCTCGTGGACCACGCCTCGCCGCGCATCGCAAACATCGTGGCCACCGATGATCCCGAGGTTGCTTTTGACGGCGCCCACGCGGCCTTGCTCATTGGTTCGGCACCCCGCAAGGACGGCATGACGCGTGGCGATCTTCTTGAAGTCAACGCTGGTATTTTCGCCACCCAGGGCCGTGTTCTGGGGCAGGTCGCGCACCCTGACTGCAAGGTCGTCGTCACGGGAAACCCTGCCAACACGAACGCGTTGGTGGCCGCCCACCACGCAGAAAAAGAGGGATTCAACCCCGCAAACATCACCGCGCTCACCCGTCTGGACCACAACCGTCTGATTGGACAATTGGCCCAGCGCGCTCGCGTGAGTGCGGGTGAGATCGCTCAAGTGGCCGTGTGGGGTAACCACTCGAACACACAGTTCCCTGACCTCACGTTCGCAACCGTGAGTGGCGCTCCTGCCTTGGACGTCATTGACAGGGAAACCTGGTTGGACACCATCGTCCCTACCGTCGCCACCCGCGGTGGCGCCGTGATAAAGGCCCGAGGTGGTTCCTCGGTGGTATCTGCAGCGTCAGCGACCTTGGATCATCTCCGCGACTGGGAGCAGGGAACGGACGGCCGTTGGGTGTCCATGGCGGTCCCCACCCAGACATTGCCTGAAGATGCGCGCTACGGTGTGCCAGCCGGAGTGGTCTGTTCCTACCCGGTGACGATTGCGAACGGCACTTACACGGTGGTTCCCCAGCTGGAACTGAACGATCTGCAGCGGGAGCGGATTACTGCCTCGGCCAACGAACTTCTTGACGAACGCTCCACCGCAGCGGGCAAAGGACACCTCGACTAAACCGTGCACATTCTTTCACCCCGCGAATGGCGGGAACTTCGTGACGTTCACGAACAGGCCGTTCATGAACGCACTGCTTCCCACCTGGAACGCCGGTCCCGTGGCGAAAAACACCCGGTTGAGGACTTCCTTTTCACGTACTACCCGTTCAAACCCGGCAAACTCGCCACATGGCACCCGGGTGCGGGAACAGCGGTGGTGGTTGAGACCTCGGCGGATGAGGCCTACTTCAACCGGCGCTGGTACACATGCAGCCAGCACGCCGGGCACACGGTAGCCCACGTTGACGTGCACGCGTGGGCATCCGACCGCGGCCAGGGGGCCACATTCATCCGGCAACTGTTGGAAGCGACCGTGGACCGGGAGGCCTCATTCGGGTGTTTTGGGCTCCACGAATGGGCCATGGTGTACAAGCAGACGGCTCACGAACACCGCCACTCGCAAGTGCCATTGCGGTTGAGCCAAGAAGAGACGGACCGCGTGGTCGAAAACCACCGCATCCAGTGCAGTCACTACGATGCGTTCAGGTTCTTCACTCCCCCGGCGCGTCCGCTGAACACGCTGCAACCCACGCGGCAAGGGATGCGCGCGAACGAACAACCCGGGTGTCTACACGCCGGAATGGACTTGTACAAGTGGGCGATGAAGCTGGAGCCGATTGTGGAATCTGCGACGGTGTTGGACGCGTTCGACCTTGCGCGCGCGATTCGCACTCTCGACATGGAAGCCTCACCTTACGATGTGCGCGCGTGGGGGTACGGGGTCGTCGCGATTGAAACCGCCCAGGGGAAGGCCGAATACATGCACCGGCAAGAGGATTTTTCCCTGCAGGCTCAAGACTTAAGACGCCGTCTCATCACCCAGATTGACCAGGCACTAGAGCTGATCTAGTTGCCCGGCTGGTGCTAGACTCCCAGGCATGGGTCGGTTCAGTTTTTTGCAGTGGCCGGTGGTGCGTCAGCTCACCACTGGTGACGCGTTTGGTCGCGGCCCTTCCGTGACCAGTTCAAAGACCCAGAACACTGAACCGCGCACGGTGACCGCTGACAAAGTCGTTCAGTCCGTGTGCCCCTACTGCGCCGTGGGATGTGGGCAACGCATCTTCGTGAAAGACAACAAGGTTGTACAGATCGAAGGTGACCCGGACTCCCCTATTTCACGTGGACGCTTGTGCCCTAAGGGTGCAGCCTCAGAACAGTTGGTCAACGCGCCTGGGCGTGTCACGGATGTCCTGTACCGTGCTCCCCACTCCACGGATTGGGAAAAGATCAGCTTAGACACCGCGATGGACATGATCGCGGATCGTTTCATTGAAGCGCGTCGCGCTCACTGGCAAGACACTGACGAACACGGTCGTCCGCTCAACCGCACCATGGGAATCGCGTCCCTGGGTGGAGCCACGATCGACAACGAAGAAAACTACCTGGCTAAGAAACTGTTCACCGCCGCCGGCGCTGTTCAGATGGAAAATCAGGCGCGTATTTGACACTCTGCCACGGTCCCCAGTTTGGGGTCCTCATTTGGGCGAGGAGGCGCCACCCAGTACCTCCAGGACATGGCCAATGCCGACTGCATTGTGATCCAAGGTTCTAACATGGCTGAAGCTCACCCCGTTGGGTTCCAATGGGTGACGGAAGCTAAAAAGCGTGGGGCACGCGTCATTCACATCGACCCTCGCTTTAGTCGCACCTCGGCACTTGCTGACAAGTACGTGCCTATCCGGGCGGGTTCGGACATTGTGTTCTTAGGAGCGCTGATCCGGTGGGTTATTGAAAACGACGCGTACTTTGCTGAGTACGTGCAGGCCTACACCAACGCCGCCACGATCATCAACGAAGACTACCGCGACACGGAGGACCTCGACGGGCTGTTCTCTGGGTTCGACAAGGACTCCAAAACCTACGACCAGTCCAGCTGGGCGTACGAAATCGACCCTGAAACGGGTCGCCCAGCCACCGACCCCACATATGAACACCCCAGGACTGTTTTCCAGATCCTTAAACGCCACTACGCGCGCTACACCCCTGAGCTGGTGGAACAGATGTGTGGCATTAAGCGTGAGGACTTTAAGTACGTGGCACGCTCCATTACGCAGAACTCTGGGCGGGAACGCACCACGTGTTTTGCCTACGCAGTGGGCTGGACGCAACACTCCATGGGAACGCAGTTCATCCGCACGGCAGCGATCCTCCAGCTTCTGCTTGGAAACATGGGACGCCCCGGCGGTGGAATCATGGCGCTGCGCGGGCACGCCACCATTCAAGGTGCCTCCGACATCCCAACCCTGTTCCACTTGCTTCCCGGCTACCTGCCCATGCCCAAAGCCGGAACACACGACACCCTGGACCAATACCTCGGCGCCGTGGGTGACAAAAAGAAGAAGGGCTTCTGGGCCAACGGTGATGCGTACGCGGTGAGCCTGCTCAAGTCGTGGTGGGGTGACAAGGCCACACCAGAAAATGACTTCGCGTACGACTACCTCCCCCGCATCAACGGGCCACACGGCACGTACCAGTCATGCATGTTGATGCTTGAAGACAAGGTTGACGGGTACTTCTTGCTGGGGCAGAACCCGGCGGTGGGTTCCGCGAACGGTCGCATGCAGCGCATGGCCATGTCGCACCTCAAGTGGTTGGTTGTGCGCGACTTCAACATGATCGAATCGGCGACCTGGTGGAAAGAAGGGCCCGAAATCGAAACGGGCGAACTGCGAACAGAAGACATCGGCACCGAAGTCTTCTTCATGCCGGCTGCCAACCACACGGAAAAGGCCGGAACGTTCACCCAAACTCAGCGCCTTGTACAGTGGCGCCACCAGGCCATCACCCCACCCGGGGATGCCACCTCGGACTTGGAGTTCCTCTACGACTTAGGAAACCGGATCCGCGCAAAGCTCGCCGACTCCACCGACCCGCGTGACCGTCCGCTCTTGGACCTCACGTGGGACTACCCGGTTGATGAGCACGGCGAACCCGACGCGTCAGCGGTCCTTGCCGAAATCAACGGATTCCACCTCGACGGCCCCAACAAGGGTGAGCCACTTGCCAACTTCAATGAGATGCGGGCGGACGGAACCACCTCGGGCGGTTGCTGGATCTACACCGGTGTGTTTGCAGACGGAATCAACCACGCCGCCAACCGTAAACCGGGGCAGGAACAGGACGTCGCGGCCCGCGAATGGGCCTGGGCATGGCCGGCCAACCGTCGCATGCTTTACAATCGCGCATCCGCTGACCCGCAGGGAAAGCCGTGGTCAGAACGGAAGAAGTACGTGTGGTGGGACCAAGACCAGCAACGCTGGACGGGTCACGACATTCCGGACTTCCCAGCCGACCGCGCACCCGACTACGAACCGCCAGAAGACGCGGTGGGCCCGGCTGCTCTTGCCGGTGACGACCCATTCGTGATGCAAGCTGACGGTAAGGGGTGGCTGTTCGCGCCCACCGGTGTGGTCGACGGGCCTATGCCCACGCACTACGAACCACCGGAATCAGCGATTCCTAATCCGCTGTACGACTCGCAGAACAGTCCAGCGCGCATGACGATCGCAGACGACATCAACCTGTACTCGCCGGGCAGTGGTGAAGCGGGCAAGGACGTGTACCCACACGTGTTCACCACGTACCGCCTCACGGAACACCACACGGCAGGTGGAATGAGTCGCTGGTTGCCGTACTTGGCGGAACTCCAACCGGAAATGTTCTGTGAAGTGTCCCCTGAACTGGCTGAGCTTGAAGGCCTGACGCACGGGGAATGGGCCACCTTGATCACGCCGCGTTCAGCGATTGAGGCCCGCGTGATGGTCAGTGAGCGGTTCACGCCACTGGACATTAACGGGCGCACGGTTCACCAGATTGGTTTGCCGTACCACTGGGCGCAGGGTTCGCACGCGGTGGTGTCTGGGGATTCGGCGAACGACCTCATTGGTGTCACCATGGACCCCAACGCGCAGATTCAGGAGTCCAAGTCGATCGCGGTTGCGATCAAACCCGGGCGCAGGCCACGTGGTGAAGCGTTGCGGGATTTGGTTGATAAGTACCGGGCCGAGGCGGGAGTCACCTTGGATACCGGGCACGACCTCCCAGCGCAGGAAGGTGCAGTTCCTCCACCGGGCGAAGGGCCCGCTCCGGTCGAAGGTGCTGAGGCAACGCGGGAGAATCAAAAGTGGGATGATAAGCGTGCGCGATTTAAACGAGGTGACAAGTAATGGGCCAGCTAGCTGGAGCGACCGACCCGATTGCTGATGCCAACTGGCACACCGCTCACGAACGCAAGGGCTTTTTCACCGACTCCTCCATTTGCATTGGGTGTAAAGCGTGCGAAGTTGCGTGCAAGGAGTGGAACCGGAACCCGCAGGACGGCTCCCTGGAAATGCTGGGGTCGTCCTTTGACAACACCGGTGGTCTAGGTGCGAACACGTGGCGTCACGTGAAATTCGTTGAGCAGGGCAAGGATGACATTGCGAGCGCACGGGAGTCGGGTCGCAAACTGGTGAGCTTGGGTATGCCGCAGGTGCGCCCGGCTAACAGCTCCCCCGAAGCGCGGGCCACCTTGCCTGCCCCGTCAGAGGATCTGTCGAACGTCGATATTTTGGGTGGTTTGGCTGGCCAAGGTGGCGCGGCTGGTGCGGGTGCCCCTACCGGCGCAGACGCGCAACCGGACACCCCTGAGTTCCGCTGGTTGATGAGTTCGGATGTGTGCAAGCACTGCACACACGCCGGGTGTTTGGATGTGTGCCCCACGGGTGCGCTTTTCCGCACGGAGTTTGGCACTGTCGTGGTGCAAAATGATGTGTGCAACGGCTGTGGAACGTGTGTTGCTGGGTGCCCGTTCGGCGTGATTGAGCGTCGTGACGATGGCACGGTGAATACGAACCCGGACCGTGAGCCATTGGACCAAGAAGTACCCAACCCGGGCACGGCCAACAAGTGCACGCTCTGTTACGACCGGCTGGTTGAAGGCCAAACTCCTGCGTGCGCACAGACATGCCCCACCACGTCAATTAAGTTCGGTGACCATGACTCGATGGTCGAAACCGCGCAAGAACGTGTGGCTGAGTTGCGTGAGTCCGGCATGACTGAGGCACGGCTGTACGGCGCCAACCCCAATGACGGTGTGGGTGGCACGGGTTCGGTGTTCCTGCTTCTGGACGAACCTGAAGTGTACGGTTTGCCCCCTGACCCGCGGGTGCCCACGACGGATCTGCCCAGTATGTACAAGCGCGCGGGAGTAGCAGCACTGGGTATGCTCGCAGCTGCTACGGTCGCGTTTTTGGGAGGTCGCAAGTGACGCAAGAGTTCGACAGTTACCGGCCCCCAAAACGCGAAAAGCGTTTCCGGAATTTCTTTGGGCAAGGTGGCAAACGTAAGAAGCGCGGCCGAGGTGGCGAAGACCTCATGGTGGATGAGGCGCAGTTCGAGTCGTATTACGGTCGCCCGATTGTAAAAGCACCGCCATGGAAGCATGAGATTGGCGCATACCTGGTGTTGGGTGGGATTGCCGGTGGTTCCGCTCTGCTGGCGGCTGGCGCTCACATGACGGGGTTGTACGAGCTTCGTCGTAACGCCAGGCTCACAGCTTTAGGCGCGGTTGGCGCCGGTGCGGTGGCGCTGATTGCTGACCTGGGGCGTCCCGAACGTTTTCTTAACATGATGCGCACCGTGAAGGTCACGTCCCCCATGAGTTTGGGGTCGTGGATTCTGGGTGGTTTTTCCACCGGTGCGGGTGTGGCTGCCGCGGCCGAGGTCGTGCGCATGTTGGAAGGTCACATCCCCGGTGAAGATACTGCGTTGGTGAAGTTCGGTAAGAAGACCCTGTTCACTATGGAAACCCCGGCGGGGTTCCTCGCGTCTGCTTTGGGTGCGCCACTTGCCGTGTATACGGCAGCGCTCTTGTCCAACACAGCAGTTCCAACCTGGAACGCGGCCAGGCGAGGGTTGCCGTTTGTGTTTGCCTCCTCGGCGTCCTTGGCAGCCGGAGGCGCCGCCATGGTCACCACCTCCCCCGCACAGGCGGGGCCAGCGCGACTCTTAGCGCTCATGGGTGTGGCCGGTGACCTGATTGCGCTCACATGGACCAAGAAGGACATGCACCCGTTGGAGGCCGAACCGCTTGAGATTGGGCACGCGGGCAAGCTCATGCATCTGTCCGAGGCGTGTGTGATTGCCGGTGGTGTGGGCACTGCCTTGGTGGGGCGCAACCGGGTGGGTGCGATTGTGTCGGGCGCGTGCCTGGTGGCAGGTTCGGCACTGACCAGGTTTGGGGTCATGGACGCAGGACACGCGTCAACGCAGGACCCCAAGTATGTGGTGGAACCGCAGAAGGCCCGGTTGCGGGCGCGTCAAGAGGCGGGTATCACGCACGACTCAATTGTCACGTGAGGTGACTGGCTGAGCGTAAAGACTGAGTCAGCCCGCGGTCATAACTCTAAAACGTCACCACTCCAGTTGCGCCGTAGCCACCTGTCGTGTGAAGCAACCACGACCGCACCTGGGTACCCCGGAATGGCTGCCTCAAGTTCAGTGACGAGCGCCAATGAGAGGTGGTTCGTGGGTTCGTCCAGCAATAGCACGTCTGGCGGATCGGCCAGCAGGCTTGCCAGGGCCAGGCGACGTTGTTGTCCCACGCTTAAAGCTTCGACGGGACGATTTTGGTCCCAGGGCGCGATTAGCCCAAACGTCGACAGAGGAACCTGCTCCGCCCGTGCAACTCCCACCATGTCTGCGTACGCCTGCGCTACCGTGCGACCTGACCCCCGGAGGTGAGGATCGGGAAGAGTGGTCTCCTGCGCCAACATGCCTACGCGCACACCACTACGACGAGTCAGGACACCTCGGGACGGAGATAAATCGCCAGCAAGCACGTAAAGCAAAGTGGACTTTCCCACCCCGTTTGCACCAGTGACCAGCAGTTTTGTGGACGGATCAACAGTCAGGGATACCGAAGCAAGACGGTTCTCAACGCTGACCTTCACGGCGCTGAGAACGGTACCCGTTTTAGCCGGTTCAGCTTTATTAGCGGCAGTCAGACCTTGGAACTCTAGCTCTCGAGGTGGACGCCGGATTTGTCGTTGTTGAAGCTCCTCTAGCCGTGCACGAGCATCGTTCACGCGACGCGAGACAACTTTGGCGTTCCGGTCGGCGTAAAACTTTTTGGCCATTCGGATCTCGCTACGAGGTTCGCGTCCCGGATGGCCGACCGTCCGGCTGTTACGCAACGCGGCGCTTAACCGTTTGAGCTCTGTTTGTTCTTCTTCGTATTGGAGCTCCCATCGGTTTCTGACCTGTCGACGTTCATCCAGATAGTCGGTGTAGGTGCCCGTGTAGCGAGTGACGCCCACGCCTGAAGCTGGACCGGCCGAGGTGTCTTGTGCCTTATGAGGTACTGGGCGGGGGTCAAGGTCAACCAAGCCGGTGACAGACTCATCGAGGAACGCGCGATCGTGACTTGCTATCAACACAGGTCCGATCCACTCGGCCAACATTTGGCACAAGTGCTCGGAAGCTACGTTGTCCAGATGGTTCGTGGGTTCGTCCAACAAGAGAACGTCCGGTCGAGAAAGCAACAGCCACACCAGGGACAGGCGAGCGCGCTCGCCACCTGACAAGGATCCAGTAGGAAGCTCACGATCGAGGTGAGCGAGCCCAAACCCTGCCAGCGTAGTGCTGATCCGGGTATCTACTTCCCAGGCTCCCAATCGTTGAGCGGTGTCCAAGGTTGTGGCAAGTTGTTCGGCAGCACCTGGCGTATGTGGATCTTCAGCCAGCGCTTGTGAAGCCTGTTCAACTGCTTCTGCAGCTCGCCGGGCATGGGCTACGGCGGATTCTAGAGCGTTAGCGACAGAATCGTCCATGTCAAAAGGCGGACGCTGGTGTAATAGGCCCACCGTAGCCAGTCCCCCTGGCCGAGACACGCGGACAATTCCGGTGTCTGGTTGAGTGTGTCCAGCAATGATCCGCAATAACGTGCTCTTGCCAGAGCCGTTCTCCCCGATCAATCCCACACGGCTGTCAGCAGGAACGGAGAAAGAAATGTCGGTCAGGACACGACGGTCGCCAAATGATTTAGAGATCCCCTCAACTCGAAGGTGAGCAGGGGATGACGCAGGTGAGCTGGTAGTAGACATAAAGATCCTCGTGGTCGCGCGATCTCCCGCCGGGCACAGCCTCGGTCGCGGGAGCGGAACGAAGATCACTTGAGCATGAGGCCATCATACACAAGGGACTTCACCAGATATGTGGCAGGGGCTATTCTTAGCTGATCTGGATTCCCGGTTCGTCCGTGGTGTAACCAATGACTGGGTGACCCGGAATCTCACCTACGAGCAACAGCCCGCCTGAGGTTTGAGCGTCGGCCAAGAGGATCACGTCGTCATCGCTGACGCCTGCGCCTACCTGGAACTGTTCGGCCAGGTTCGATTTCACCCAGTCCAGGTTCCTGCGTGAGCCGCCGGGGATGAACCCTTCGCTCACACTTGTTCTAGCAGCGTCCAAAACGGGTACAGCGGACATGTCGATACGGGCACCTACTCCGGATGCGCGGCACATTTTGAACAGGTGACCCAGCAGACCAAAACCGGTGACGTCGGTGGCTGCGGTGATACCGGCTTGTGTTGCGGCAACCGCGGCTTCACGGTTGAGCGTGGTCATGGATTCGACGGCTTCAGGGAACACGTCGCCGGTTGCTTTGTGGCGGTTGTTGAGGATTCCCACACCCAGTGGCTTAGTCAACGTAATGGGAAGGCCCGGCTTAGCAGCGTCGTTACGCATGAGCGCGTCAGGGGTCACGGTACCGGTCACCGCCATGCCATATTTGGGCTCCGGGTCGTCCACCGAGTGCCCACCGATCACGGGGACACCCGCTTGTTTACCCACCTCAAGACCACCGGCCAGCACGTCCTTGAGCAGAGACGGCGGTAAGACCTCACGTGGCCAGCCCACCAGATTGATAGCCACCACGGGGGTGCCACCCATCGCGTAGATGTCGCTTAGCGCGTTAGCCGCCGCGATGCGACCCCAGTCGAACGCGTTGTCAACGACAGGGGTGAAGAAGTCGGCTGTTGAAAGCACAATCGTATCGTTGCCAATGCTCACTGCGGCTGCGTCGTCACCGTCGTCCAGGCCAACGACAACTGAGTCGTAGTCCTGGCCGGCCAGTCCTTTCACGGCTTCTTCGAGTTCTCCCGGCGGGATTTTGCAGGCGCACCCGCCACCGTGAGCAAGGGACGTTAAACGTGGAAGATCGTGAGCAGTCATGGGCCCAGCGTATCCCAGGCTCACAGATCGTGCGCGTAGCGCACCTCACGTGTGCAACGATGTTTTCAATGTGCGTGTGAGCGCGCAATCGACCAAGCACCGGCTATGTGGGAGTACGTTTTCGATGGAGAACGCCAACGAACAAAATTTTGTCTTGACCGTTGCAGTGAAAATCAATTCAGCTGAATACGAGAAATTTGTGGACAGTGTCGAGGCAATGCTCCACGCTCATAAAGCTTCGAACTGGGTGATTCAACCATTCGGAACTGACGAGCAATTCGACTTCTACGAAGAAATGTTAGACAACTAAGTGAAGCCCTTCGATGGTAGGTTTTGCTCATGGAGGCGTCCGGGTCCTGGTGGGCCCCGCAGTCTTCAAAACTGTTGAAACCGAGTAGCTCGGTTTGGCGGGTTCGATTCCCGTCCGCCTCCGCCACAGGAAGGGGACACGTGTCTGAAGATCCGCGTCGCAATTTGCCACGCACCGATACTCTG
>ERZ1031273.289-NODE-289-length-22548-cov-16.091362_pt1 | contig 22548 bp, 17 predicted proteins | sample MGYA00516575_ERZ1031273 | MGnify/ENA primary metagenome ERZ1031273 (study PRJEB33718, sample SAMN03159816) | human skin metagenome | collected 2014-02-25 | study: EMG produced TPA metagenomics assembly of the PRJNA266117 data set (Human skin bacterial metagenome... | reverse complement strand
TTACTGATTTGTCGCAGTCGGCAGCTGACCACAACGACGAGAAGCTGGTTGATACTTATGCCCAGGGTGTACGGGTCGTAGGGTTTGTCAACACGTTCTTCACCGTGGCGTTCATTGTGTTGGCGGCTCCCATGTCCATGGTCATGGCCGGTGCAAACCAGACGCAGGCACACGCGGTGGGGCTTATTGTCATCGCCATGATTATTGGGCTCGTTCCGTTTAGCGGGATGTACCTCACGCAACGTGTCTTCTATGCGTATGAAGATGCTCGGACACCGTTTTGGATTCAGGTCCCTCAGATGATTGTCCAGTCGGCTGGAGTGATCGCATCGGCTTTCCTCCCCAAGCAGTACATCGTCGCTGGAATTGGTGCGTCCATGTCCGTGGGATACATTTTCGCCCTGACTCTGGCCGTATGGTGCTTACGCAAGCGTCTGCCGTCACTTCCGATTGCACCTACCCTGTTTGCGCATATTCGCTTTGGACTCGCTGGTGTTGTCAGTGGCGCGGTTGGGTTCGCTATGATGTGGTTCCTCCCTGATCCCATGTGGGCTGGGCGTGGACGCGCGTTCATTGTGTGCGCTGTCATCAGTTGTGTCATGTTGGCGGTGTTCATGCTGGCTGCGTGGCTGATCCGGGTTCCGGAAATGCGTTCTTTGGTCACAACGGTTCGCGCCAAGTTAGGGCGATGAGCAATACCTTGTGCGACGGGGCAAACTGTTTGCCGTGTACAGCTCAGTGGCGGGACGAACGGCGCTTGCAGTCCGTTAAGATGACATGAGCAGGAGGTGAGGAAACTGCCACAGATTCAACGAGGCACAGCCATTGCGGACCGGTACGTCGTGTCCGAAATTCTGCGTCCCTGGATGGTGGATTTCCCCGAACGCGGATCAATCCTTTTAGCGCTCGACGCCATCTTGGATGTTCCTCGCATCGTCTATGTTTCTCCCACCGAATACTCCGGGCCACTGCTCGAACGTGCCGGGCGTAGCGCGCTCCTTACTGACCCTCGTGTGCCAGCCATTGAAGACGCAGGCACGTGGAATGACTTCGACTATGTTGTGGTCGAACGCACCGGTGGCACATCTCTTGCCCGAGTACTCGCCCATGGCCCGCTAGACGCACCCGTTGCGACCGCCGTAGTAGGTGAACTTGCCACTGTTTTGACGCACGCAGCTTCCCGAGGTCTCCACCACGGAGTCTTAGGACCTGAGTCTGTTGCCATCACCGCCGACGGTGACGTTGTCATCCGGGGAATCTCCATCGATTCGGCCGTTGCCCAGGAACCCCTCAACCTGGACACCGAGCACATGACCGAATCCGAACTCAGCCGAACGGACGCACGCTCGCTCGTCGCTATCCTCTACGCGTGCCTCACTGGAAAATGGCCGGGTGACGAAGAACGGGCGGGACTTGCCGCCTCGGGACGCAAGAACAACAGAATCTTGCCCGTGAGCCACTTTGTGGACACGGTGCCCGAATCAATCGAAGAGTTCGCCTCCGGAGTCATGGGGGAACAGGACCCCGGGCCCCGCTCCCCCAGTGAAGTTGTGCGGTTCTTAGAGCCGTGGGACGCCAGGCTCCTCACCACGATCGACCAGTCTTCGCGCACTGAAGATGAACTTTTTTCGGTTCGTGACCACGACTCACAAACCGTTGTTGCGCCGGAAACGGAAGGTGACGCAAAGTCCGACCACTCACCCGGCGCTTCACCGGCCCAACTTGCGGTGGCGTTGGAACGCATTGGGCTCACTCGTCCCGGAATGCACGGGGCGGCCGCCGGGGTCAACACCAGCCACCCAGAACGTTACGCCGACCGCATCCAAATGCGACGCGCAAGCACGTTCCCCATTGCTGCCGACAAGTTGCCGCAAGTCGATGAATGGTCGGAAGAACACCCGCAAGGGCCCGGTGACGTGTCAGAGACCGACCCCCACCAGACCGCACGCATTATGGATCGCGATGAAGCGTTTGGCGACCGTGCCGATAGTGACCAGGGCGACGTCGACTGGTCAGACGGTGACTGGGAGGCCAGTAGTGAGGTTGACGACGCGGGTGTTGCGTCTGTCGACGGTGCCGTAGCAGAGGCGGATGCTCCCGAGGACTCCGTTGATGGCGGTCCTGCGTCTGAGGACGCCCAAGGCGATTCCGACAGCGGAAACGACTGGTTCATGGGTGGCGTTTTCCAAACCCGTGAACAGGTCTTTGCTCGGCAACAAGCCGAATTTGAACGCGAACGCCAACTGGAGCGGCAGGCACGGGAACGTGCCCAGCAGGCACAGGCTGCGACCGCCTCGGCGGCCGCACCGGCTAACGACAATGGGGACAATGAGACCGAGGTGGAGCGCGCCTCTGAGAACGACCGCGACGCACGGCCCGCTGGTGTTGCCTCCGCTGGCGCGGGTTCTGCCGAGGTCGCAACGGCAAGCACTGGGAACGCCAAAGCCCAGGAGTCAGCAGAGCAACCGGCTGGTTCGGAGCCTGCTCACACATCCCAGGCACACCCCGACAAACGTGGCAAGCGTCGTTTTGGTGTGTTGTTTGGGGTTGTCGCAATCATCGCGGCGCTCGTCTTGGTAGGCGTAGTGATTGTGCGATCAGTGGGGTCAGGGTCTGACGAATCCGCTACCGCACCACAGGAGAACCACCAAGAGCCTCAGGACCAGGGCCAGGGAGACGACCAAGGTGACGACACAGGCGAGCAGGAACCGCCTGCGGAAGAAGAACCAGCGGGCCCTGCACCTCAGATCAAGAAAGCCACTCCCCTAGATCCCGAAGGTGATGGCAAAGAGGGCAACTCGAAAGCGAAGAATCTGATCCCTGGTGAGCGTGGCAGTTGGGAGACCGACCGTTACAACTCCAAGGACTTTGGCCAGCTCAAAAAGGGAGTGGGAATTGCCCTTGAGCTGAAGGAACGCACCAAGGTGAAAGAAGTTGGTGTTGAATCTGAAGTCGGCGGTGGCTCCTTCGACATCCTCGTTGGAACCGACAAGGAGATCGACAAGGCTCAAAAAGTGGGGTCCGGCGAGTTCCAAAAGGGTAAAGTGACCACTGTAAAGATTGATGAACCCGCTGAAGCTACCCACGTGTTCATCTGGGTTTCCGAACTTCCCAAAGCCGGCAACGGTTACCGTGCCGTCATTCCCAACGTCTCACTGTCTTAAGTTGTTGGGTAGCTGGTATACGGAATAACTCGGTAACGCACAGTGTTGCCTTGAACGACAAAGGAGATCAATGACTCAGACACAACTCGTCATCGTAGGTTCAGGGCCAGCCGGCTACACCGCTGCCGTCTATGCTGCCCGTGCCGGCCTATCCCCCGTCGTTATCGCTGGATCAGTGACAGCCGGTGGTGAACTCATGAACACCACTGATGTCGAAAACTTCCCCGGGTTCCCAGAAGGTATCCAGGGGCCGGATCTCATGGAGAACATGCGCCAGCAGGCTGAGCGCTTTGGTGCACAAGTCGTGTATGACGACGTAGCTTCGATTGACTTCGCACCAGGAGCACACAAGCTGACCACCGCACTTGGAAGCAAATACACAGCGCAAGCAGTCATTCTGGCTACGGGTTCGGCCTACCGTCACTTGAACGTACCCGGTGAAGACCAGCTATCCGGACACGGAGTCAGCTGGTGCGCCACCTGTGACGGTTTCTTCTTTAAGGACCAGCACATCGCGGTTGTAGGTGGAGGCGACTCCGCACTTGAAGAAGCAACCTTTCTGACCCGTTTCGCTTCGAAGGTGACCCTCATCCACCGCAGGCAGGAATTCCGTGCTTCAGTGGCTATGCAAAAGCGCGCTCAGGCGGACCCCAAGTTAGAGTTCCTCCTGGATTCCGAGGTGGCAAGTATCAAGGGTGACAGCTCCGTGACCGGACTGACCATTCGCAATACAGTCACCGGGGAAGAGTCTGAACTGCCCGTCACTGGTCTGTTTGTAGCGATCGGCTCTGACCCACGCACTGATCTATTCAAAGACACTCTTGACCTGCGCGAAGACGGCTACCTGGCCGTTGACGGACGTACCTCCAAGACGTCCGTCGAAGGTGTTTTCGCAGCAGGTGACGTCATTGACCCCGTCTACCGTCAAGCAGTCACAGCAGCAGGATCTGGCTGTGTGGCAGCCCTTGATGCTGAACACTACCTAGCCCAACTCACCGACCAGTCATAAGCAAAGGAGAAAACATGGCACAGGAAGTTACTGACGCAACATTCAAGGAAGAAGTCCTTTCGAGCGACCTTCCTGTTCTTGTGGACTTTTGGGCTCCATGGTGCGGTCCATGCCGCATGGTGAGCCCAATCGTTGACGAAATCGCCCAGGAACAAGCCGACAAACTCAAAGTCGTGAAGTTGAACACCGACGAAAACCTTGAAACCGCCTCGGCGTACGGCATCACCTCCATTCCAGCGTTGTACGTTTTCAAGGGTGGCGAGGTCGCCAAGACCATCGTTGGAGCACGTCCAAAGCCGGCATTGGAGCAGGAACTGGCCGAATTCATCGGCTAGTTCGTTGAGAACTCTTTCAGGGTGCCTGTTATAAACTCAACAGGCACCCTTCTTCACGATAAGGAGCACGACAGTTTCCACCATCCGTCTGGGCGATTCGAGCCCGTTAGTCGCAACAGTCAAAGCCCAGCTTCAGCGGTTGGGTTATGAGTGCGACCCCTCATCGGAATTATTCGATCACCAGTTCGAATCTGTCATTTGTAGCTTCCAGCAATCACGTGGAATCGTTGTCGACGGTGTTATTGGACCCGAGACGCACAAAGAGCTTGATATTGCGCGCTACAAGCTAGGTGACCGTGTCCTTCGATACGACCCAGTGCGCCCATTGCAGGGTGACGATGTCACTGAGCTTCAACACCGGCTTTCGCGTTTGGGTGTCTATACCGAATCAGTCAGTTTTGAGTTTGGTCCTGCTACATATTACGCAGTGCGGGAAATCCAGAAGGAACTGGGCCTCTCCCCCGATGGCGTCGTTGGACCGTCCACGTTGTCGGCCCTTTCGGCTGTGTATCGCCAGTCATCGCATGGCAATCTGTGGGCACTCCAAGAACGTGCACGTGTAACTGCTTCGGGCGAGTCATTGAGCGGGCGCACTATTGTGATTGAGGCCGGCACAACTGCACGCGATTTTGTAAATACTACTGCCACCCCAGAAGCTCTCGAGCAGGAGAGAATCTGGAGTGGTGACATTGCTTCACGTGTCGAAGGCAGGTTGAGCGCTCTGGGTGCGTCGATCGTGCATATCCCAAGCGACAAGCCGCACCTGGCAGATGATCTCAACGCCGCTGCGGTGGTTACCGTGAATCAGGACCACGCCCTCTCCCCTGCCCCAAACGGCATTGCTACCTTCTACTTTGGCCAGCACAAGGATTCCAATATGGTCTCCCCTATTGGCCGTTCTCTGGGTGGTCTCGTTCACCGCGAAGTCGTAGCTCGCACATCGCTTCTGGACTGTGGCGTTCATGCTCGCACATGGAAGAGCTTGCGTAACGTCGGTGCTCCTAAGGTTCAGGTATTTGCTGGATACATGTCTAATGCACACGACTGTGAACTGCTTTCTCAAACTTCAGTGCGCGACTCGATCGCTGAAGGCGTTTCAGTCGCCGTTCAGCGGTTATTCCTCCACAAAGATAATGACCACGACACAGGTACGCTCAACGTTCAAACGATTCGTGAGATGCGTAACCTATTCGCTAAGCGATAATACGCAATAGAAAAGCCGCCGGTCATAGCGACCGGCGGTTTCTTTTTGACTGCGTTTACTTGCTAAGTCCTAAGACCTTCAATATTCGCTCTAGATCCTCTTGATTAGCGAAGTCGACGGTGATCTTGCCTTTGCGCTTCCCCATCACAATGTTCACTTTTGTGTCGAGCTTGTCCCCGACATTCTGCGCGAGTGTAGCCAGTTCTGGGTCCTGCTTCCGTGTTTCACGTGAAACATTCTTCTGCTCTCCACGATTCAGCAGAATAACTGCTTCTTCAGTCGCGCGAACAGAAAGTCCCTCTGCGACGATCCGCTGTGCAAGTTCTTCCATGTGTGACGGGTCGTCCAGACCAAGCAACGCGCGCGCATGCCCTTGAGACAAAACACCTGCTGCCACTCGACGCTGCACCAATCCCGGCAAACGAAGAAGGCGGAGTGTGTTAGCAATTTGTGGACGTGACCGCCCAATCCTTTCCGACAGCTCTTCCTGTGTGCATTTAAAGTCGTCTAACAGTTGCTGGTATGCTGCTGCTTCTTCAAGCGGATTGAGGTCTGATCGGTGCAGGTTTTCAAGCAGAGCATCACGCAACAAGTCGTCATCGCTGACTTCCCGGATAATAGCTGGAATTTCCGTCAACCCAGCTAACTTGGACGCGCGAAGCCTCCGTTCACCCATGATCACCTCATACGCTGGCTTCTTTGTATCAACAACTCTAACTACTACGGGCTGTAGAACTCCCACCTCTTGGATCGAGGTGACAAGCTCGTCGAGGTCATCTTCGTCGAATACTGTGCGTGGCTGACGTGGGTTTGGCGCTATGGTGTCCAGTTTCAGCATCCCGAACACGGTGCCGGGAACTTCCACTAGCTCTGTTTCACGTGAAACATCGCGGCTTTTCGACGATTTGGATGGTGATTTCGTCGAAGACTTGGACTTTGACGCAGTCTTGCTTTCTGGCTTTTGGACTTTCTCGACGGACTTGCGGGGGAGTGGCTTCTTTGAAGCGCGAGACTGTCTCATCGACTCCGCGGGATCCTTGGATGTTTCACGTGAAACATTCTTCTTAGATTGAGGGAAAAACACATCGACAGGACGGTCCTCGTTAATCACATCAGGAATGAGCGAACCGATCCCGCGCCCTAGTCCTCGTTTACGCTCAGCCATTCTGTGCTCCTCGTTCAGCTATTTCCTCCGCTACCTCTCTATATGAGAGCGCTCCGGAAGAGTTTGGATCATAAGTTATGACGGTCTTCCCATAGGAAGGCGCCTCTGAAATGCGTACGTTGCGGGGGATAGGGGTGTTCAGCGTCTGCTGGGGGAAGTGCGCGCGAACGTCTTCAGCTACTTGCGAACTCAAGTTTGTGCGTCCGTCATACATTGTCAACAAAATAGTGCTCACTGAAAGCTGCGGATTCAGGTGCTTCTGAATGAGCTGAATATTCTTCAGCAGCTGGCTAAGCCCTTCCAAAGCGTAGTACTCACACTGAATCGGAATCAGAACTTCTTCCGCAGCGACAAAAGCGTTAACGGTGAGCAACCCCAGGCTTGGGGGACAATCAATGAACACATAGTCCACTGGGTTTCCGTCTGCTTCTCGCTGTTCCAAGTAGTCTTCAAGCGCACGCTTCAGGCGGAATTCACGAGCGTGTACGGATACCAACTCGATTTCTGCGCCAGCAAGGTCAATTGTTGCTGGAACACCGCTCAATCCCTCAATATCTGGACACTCACCGACCACCTCGGCCATACTCATGCCATCAAGAAGCACCTCATATATCGAGTTCACGTCTGTCGAGTGCTCAATCCCGAGGGCTGTGCTCGCATTGCCTTGCGGATCAATGTCAATGACGACAACCTGCAATCCGTGCTTAGCTAACGCAGCAGCAATATTAACGGTTGTCGTCGTCTTTCCAACCCCGCCTTTTTGGTTTGCGATGGTGAAGATGCGTGTACTCTGCGGTTTGGGGAAGCGCTTCGCCGCTAGACGCTCAGCTCGCTTGTTGTTTCGAACGATCTCGGCGCCTAGGGGAGTCGAATCATCCAGAATGGGCATTTTGACTCCGTTCGTATCGTGACTACTCCATTCTAAGCCACGTGCAGAGTCGTGTTTATGACAGTTCAATCAGGAAATGTTTCACGTGAAACATTGAAAAACGGAGCGTGAAAGCCTCACCGCAAAGCGAGCTACACTCTACTCATATAGAACATATCTTCTATTATCGACGAGTCGCTTCCACTACTCGTGTAGGGATCTCGAGGAACTCCGCACCCATCTGCTTGACCACCGGGGGAGTCATCTTGTGTCGCTTGAGAACCTTCTTGGCTTTATCGATCTCTTCTTGCGCCTTCTGTCCCTTGAGCGCCAGCAACCTGCCGTTAGGGCCAAGTACTGGAGCGGCCCATTCAACGAGTACATTCAAGGCTTTGACAGCGCGTGCAGTCACAACTGTGAAGACTTCTTCGTCAACTAGCTCTTCAACGCGACCGCGCACAATACGAACGTTGTCGAGGCCCAAGTCGTCGACAACCATCCGTAGCCAATCCACGCGCCTTTCCATAGCCTCAATGAGCACGAATGAGGCTTGCGGCTGTGCTAGGGCCAAAACAAGGCCAGGTAGACCAGCACCCGAACCAATATCACCCACAATGTCATCATCGTGGATAAGGGGAGCAACAACTGCGCAGTTCAGAATGTGACGGGTCCACAACCTATCGAGCTCTCGCGGGCCAATCAGGCCCCATTCCACACCAGTGGTCGCCAAGTGCTGGGCATAGGTGAGGGCAAGGGGGAGACGTTCACCAAAGATCTGTTCCGCGCACGCGGGTACTGGTTCTACCTGAGACATCATTACTCAGCGGAGATAACCACGTGCCTGCGGTCGCCTTCGCCTTCCGATTCGGAAACCAAACCGGCTTTGGAAACCTGATCGTGAATGACCTTACGTTCGAACGAGTTCATTGGTTTAAGCGAAATTGGTTCGCCTGATGCCTTGACCTTTTCAATGTACTCGCGTGCCATTTCCTTCAAAGCGTCACGGCGACGGTTGCGGAAACCGTCGATATCCAGCATCATCCATGAGCGCTGACCAGTGGCAGACTGAACGGCCAACCGAGTCAACTCCTGAAGGGCTGCGAGTGTGCGACCTTCTTTGCCTACCAAAGTGGAAATGTTCGAGTCCTTCTCATCGCAGATAATGGCGACTTGTGGGCGACCTTCTTTGACGTCGATGTCAATGTCTCCGTCAAGGTCAGCGATGTCGAGCAGTTCTTCGAGGTAATCAGCGGCAATGTCGCCTTCTTCTTCAAGAAGTTCGGCGCGTGTGGGCTTCTTTTCAACGATTTCGTCAGTCATGGTTCTCTACTTCTTCTTTTTCTTCTTTTGACGAGCCTTGCTCATGGGTTGTTGACGCTGGCCGGACTTAGGCTTTACTTCCGTCTCAGCGGCCTTCTTCGGCTGCATTGACTTAGGAAGCGGTTTACCCTGGCGCTCACGGCGAGCAATGAGTTCTTTTTCGGCCTTAGAACCGGGGGTAGGCATATTGCGAATCACGATGAACTGCTGAACCATGGTCCATACGTTTGAAACGAGCCAGTACACAATCAGACCAAGTGGGAAGTAAATGCCACCCACAGCGAAGATGATTGGCATCATGTACAGAAGCATCTTCTGCTGTTGCATGAACGGGTTGTTCATGGCTGCTTCAGACATGTTCTTGGCCATGATCTGACGTTGAGTGATGAACTGGGTAACACCCATGATCACAATCAGGATCGCGGTGAGAACCTTGGTTCCAAAGTCACCCTGGAGGAAGGTGTCAGAAAGTTCGACACCAAAAATCGAAGCGTGGGTCGCCTGGCTTGCCAGCTCCTGAGTTAGACCACCGATGGGCGGAATATCGCCGTTGCCAATTCCTTCAGTGTTGCGAATAACGCGGAACAGCGAGAAGAAGATGGGCATCTGAACCAAGAGTGGCAAACATGAAGCGAATGGGTTGGTTCCGTGCTTCTTGAACAGCGCCTGCTGTTCTTCTGCCATCTGCTGCCTGGAGAACTGGTCGCGCTTACCCTTGTACTTCTTTTGCAGCTCCATCATTTCTGGTTGCAGGAGCTGCATCTTGCGCTGCGCCTTGATCTGGTAGACAAACAGCGGAATCAGCACAGCACGCACAACGATGGTCAAACCTGCAATCGCTGCGACCCACGTCCACCCGGCCGTTGGGCTCATTCCCAACGCGGTGAATGCCATGTGGAAGAATGCAAGAATCCAAGCGACGACCCATTCAATGGGCAGAAGTAGCTTGCCTAGCCAGTCCATGTAGTAATCTCCTAGACGCTGCGAGAAGCGTCATCTGTAAAAGCGTCAGGCACCATTGTGCCATTGTTCGCTCGCTTCATTTCCAAACTCCGCTGGTGAAGCACCGACCCGTGTACATAGTCAACGCCACCTTGCGAAAAGGGGTTACACCTGAGCAGTCGCCATACTGTCATGGCCGACCCCATAAACAAACCTTTAACTTCGAACGCATCCAGTGCGTATTTGGAACACGTGGGGTAGTACTTACACACGTTCCCGTATAGTTTCGACACAGTTCCGCGATACCCGCGCATAAACCATACCGCCGGCATCCGTGGCGCTATCACGCACGCGTGACCGATCTTCGCCCACACGCCACGTGGCCACGGTGGAAGCGATGACGGCGTGGTTTCCAAGCCCTTCATTGGTGATCCTCTGGCAGTACGCGACTCAGCGCTACGTCGAAGTCACGTTCTAAATGAATGAACTCACTGCGAGATGACTGGGGGAGCGCCCGTACCACGTAAATGCCTGGAGACATCTGCGTCAATCGTTCGTGTGCAATGGCACGTAGCCGACGTTTCACACGGTTACGGGTAACCGCATTTCCAATACTTTTAGAGACAACAAACCCCACGCGCGGGGCGTGGGATTCCGAGTCGAGTGCTACGTGAAGGATCAGGTTCCGGGTCCCGGCCTTCAGACCGGAGCGAAATGCGCGCCGAAAGTCCTCAGAGCTCCGAACCCGGTTCCCGACCGGTAACACTTAGGCTGAAAGGTTAGCGCGACCCTTGCGACGACGAGCAGCAAGAATGCTGCGTCCCGCGCGGGTACGCATACGCAGGCGGAAGCCGTGGGTCTTGGCACGCTTACGGTTGTTTGGCTGGAAGGTACGCTTGCTCACTTTAGTTCTCCGTCTATGTCGAAACTGTTTTGCGGTGCCATGGGCTGGCACGGTGCGCGATCTACGGCGCTCCTGCGACCAGGCCGAATCAGTCACATCATGCAAAGGCCCGCAACACAGGACACTCCAGCATAAAGCGTGTGCGACTGGTTGGTCAAACCATACAGGCTCAATGGTGCGTAGGTTCACATTTTCGTCATATGAGCTTTGCTTGAGCGGTTCTCGCTTTACCTGATGTACACATCAAGTCTTCTTTTCAATTACATCAGTGTACTTAAACAGGGTTATAAACACCGCCTTCCACAAATGACAACCATGTAGTTATCCACAAGCTTGTCCACCGATGTGGATAATTCAAGGGTGACGGGTTGAGAATTCCACATTGTGTGGAAAACTATGTGGAAGTAGAACTATCTCTATCCACACGTGTGTTCACGCACCCTTTAGGAACCACATGAGCAACGAAAACGAGAACCTTCAACAGATCTGGACGGATGTCGTTGAAGGAATGCGCGCCGACTCTCAACTTCAACCCCGCTTGAAAGGCTTTTTGGGACTAGCAGCACCCAAAGCGATCGTTGAAGACTTGGTGGTGATCTCGGTCCCCAACGACCTGACCCGCCACACGTTTGAGCGGGAACTCCGGCAACCACTGGGGCAGGCCTTTAGTGAAGCTCTGGGAAGGCAGGTGTCGTTCGCGTTCGCGCTTGATTCCAACATGAACACGGACCCCGCACCTGCAGAGGAACCTGCGACGACCTCGGCGCCGGAACCCCAGGCCGTGGCACCCGCTGAACCTACGCTGGCAGCGCCAGCAGACTTTCCCGAGGTGGGAAGCTCAGATCTGAACCCCAAGTACACGTTCGACAGTTTCGTTATCGGTGCGTCTAACCGTTTCGCTCACGCAGCCGCATTTGCGGTAGCCGAATCACCCGCCAAGGCGTACAACCCGCTGTTCATTTATGGGGATTCGGGACTGGGCAAGACCCACTTGTTGCACGCGGTGGGTCATTATGCACTCCAGCTGTATCCCAAGATCAGGGTGCGATACGTGTCCAGTGAGGAGTTTGTGAACGACTTCATTAACACGGTTGGGTCGCAGGTGACCTCGAATACGTTGCGTCCTGCGTTCCAACGCCGGTACCGGGAAGTCGACATCCTCATGATTGACGACATCCAGTTCTTGCAGGGCAAAGACGCGACGGTGGAAGAGTTTTTTCACACCTTCAACGCGCTACACGCGGAAAACAAGCAGGTCATCATCACGTCTGACCAGCCACCAAAAATGCTGAAAGGCTTTGAGGAGCGTCTGCGTTCAAGGTTTGAGTCTGGGCTTCTTACCGATGTCCAGCCGCCGGACCTCGAAACCCGTTTTGCGATTCTTCGGAACAAAGCCGCTAATGAGAACTTGGCCGTGCCAGATGAGGTCTTGGAATTCATCGCCTCGCGAGTTTCCTCAAACATTCGAGAACTGGAAGGGGCGCTCATTCGTGTCACCGCGTTCTCGAACCTCAACGAACAAGTCATTGATGTGGGACTTGCCCAAACAGTTTTGAAGGATTTCATCACCCATGATGAAACGCCTGAAATCACTGCCACCGACATCATGGGGCAGACCGCCCAGTACTTCAACCTGTCGATCGAGGATCTACAGGGGTCGAGTCGTTCGCGCACGTTGACTACTGCTCGGCAGATCGCCATGTACCTGTGTCGTGAACTCACGGATCTGTCGCTTCCCAAGATTGGTGAAGCCTTTGGCGGGCGCGACCACACAACGGTCATGCACGCCAACCGCAAGATCGGTACGCAGATGGCTGAACGTCGTGCGATCTACACACAGGTCACGGAACTCACCAACCGGATCAAGCAACAGCACCGGCTCTAGGGTTCATACTCGCGTCTGTGCCCGGGGTGACTCCCGGGCTCTCGCGACCTCTTTTATGCGTGCGCACGCACGCAACTAACACAAAAACTACGTTGTTCACAATTGTGGAAAAGCCTGTGCATAGTAGATGTTTTTCTGTGGGGTGATGAATGAACTTTTCACTACCGTCGGTGGATGTCTGTGTAACTACCTCGATGTAACTCACAAGCGTCCACCGGTACGTGGATCTTTACGCACACACATGTACACACGGCACAAATGTCGTTTGAGCCCATAAACGCTCGATGACATGCATGTAATTCCACAATTTCCACAACGCCTACTACTGCAAATATATTCAAGTTGAGTAACAAGAAGCGATGCCGTGCCCTGCTGAGAACCGAACTGCGAACCACGAACTACAAAAAATTGCCCGGGGTATAACCGGCGTGTAAAGTTGCAATCTGCGAATAAGTACGAACTTTGGGGAGAGACGTGAACGCAGACAACACCGTTAAGTTCAAAGTTGAACGTGACGTCTTTGCCGACGCAGTTACTTGGGCAGCCAAGAACTTGCCTCAGCGTCCAATCATCCCTGTTCTCACAGGTGTCTTGGTCACTGCTGAAAGCGACGGAACTGTCCGCTTGGCGTTCTACGACTGGGAAGTTTCCCAGCGCATCACGATCGAAGCTGAAGTTGACGCGCCTGGAACGTTCCTGGTTTCTGGTCGCCTTTTGGCTGACATTGCGCGTGCGTTGCCACCTCAGCAGGTTGTTCTTGAACTCAACAACGGCAAAGTGGATATTTCTTGTGGTTCGTCGCGCTTCTCGCTCATGACCATGCCGGTTGAGGAATACCCTGACCTACCAACTATCCCTGACACCACGGGTGTTGTGAGTGCATCCACGTTCCAGCACGCAGTGTCACAGGTTGCTGTGGCTGCTTCTCGTGACGACACTCTGCCTATTCTGACGAGTGTCCGTATCGAGATTGAAGGCGACAAAGTCACGTTGCTGGCAACTGACCGTTACCGTCTGGCCGTTCGCCAGTTTACGTGGAACCCACGCACACCGGACTTCTCTGCAAACGCTTTGCTTCGCGGTAAGACGCTCACCGAAGTTGCCAAGTCAATGTCGGGCGATGTCGAAATCTCGCTGGCGGAATCCAACGGCAAGGAAATGCTGGCGTTTTCGTCTGAAGGCCGAGTAGTGACTTCGCTTCTCATCGAAGGTGACTACCCCAAGGTGCGTTCGTTGTTCCCCAAGGAGTCGACAATTTCAGCTGTTCTGCAGGTGGGAGCGCTCCGCGAAGCAGTTCGCCGTGTGTCACTTGTCGCTGAACGCAACACTCCTATCAAGTTTGAGTTCGCTGACGGCTCTCTTGTTCTTCGCGCCGGCGCTGGGGATGACGCGCAGGCGAGCGAAGCGCTTCCGGCCACAATCGAGGGTGGCGACATTCTCACGGGCTTCAACCCGAACTACATTTCCGAGGGACTCAACGCAATTGATACCCCGTATGTGCGCTTCAGCCTGACTGACCCTAAGAAACCAGTGGTGATTTCTGGTATGCAGGAACCGGACGGTGAAGTCGATTCGGCTTACCGCTACCTGCTCATGCCGATTCTGCGTTTCTAAGCGAGGTTAAACATGTGGGTTTCGCAGCTGCGTCTGCGTAACTTTCGATCCTACGAGTCCTTCGACGTTGCTCTAGAAAAGGGCGTAAGCACGTTCGTGGCCCCTAATGGGTGGGGGAAGACCAACCTTGTCGAAGCGTTGGCTTATGTTTCGCATTTGAAGTCACACCGGGTTTCCCAGGATCTGCCGTTGGTGAGGTCTGGATGTGATGAGGCAACGGTTGCCGTTCTTGCTCACCGAGGTGCCCGTCAGTTGGCCTTAGAAGTCACCGTTCGTGCTAAGGGGGCAAATTCGGCCCGGATCCAGCGGCAGTCGGTGCGGCCACGTGAGTTGGTTGGTCTTTTGCCATGTGTGGTGTTCGCGCCCGAAGACTTGGGCCTGGTAAAAGGGGAGCCGGCCCAGCGCCGGGATTTCCTCGATGACTTACTGGTGACTCAGTCGCCTAGATTCGTGGCCGTGCGAGCCGACTTTGATCGCGCGCTCAAGCAACGCAACGCCTTATTAAAGGAACTGAAAAGTAACCGCGATCCAGGTCTTGAAGCAACACTTGCCATTTGGGATGAGGCATTTGCCGAGGCTGCGTCCCAGCTGGTGGTGGGGCGCATGGATTTGGTAAAGCGACTGACCCAACCTTTGCAGCAGGACTTCGCCACCCTGGCGCAGGATGCCAACGAGGACCGCAAAACCGTGAGCGCAACCTATTCCTCACGGATCGATTATTCCGATATCGGAAATACCACTGATGCCAAGAACGCAATTATTGAAGCGCTTCAAGCCAGGCGGGTTCCCGAAATTGACCGTGGACTGACCCTAGTGGGGCCACAGCGCGATGACCTTGAACTGGAGATCGGCGGAGTTTCGGCTAAACACTACGCTTCGCACGGTGAGTCCTGGTCAGTGGCGTTGGCGTTGAAGTTGGCCGGCTGGCACGTATTACAAGAGGACAACAGCGGCCCAGACGATTCCGCTGTTTTGGTCCTCGATGACGTTTTCGCTGAACTCGACGAAGGTCGCCGCAACAGGCTGGCCGGAATGCTCGAACCCGCGCAACAGGTTCTCATCACGGCAGCCGTCCCCGGGGACGTTCCAGAGTCCTTGCACTCGACCATCATTAACCTGCAGGACGCGTAGTGGGGGAGTACACCCTGGGGGATCCCACCACCTCGGTGGCGGTCTTGGAGGCGTTGGACCGGGTGCGCCGCATGGGAGACGGGGCGGACTTGGCAGCTGGCGTACAGCGTTCGTGGCGTAGTTATACCCGCGCCGAGGTCGTTTATTCCGGGCCCGGTAAAGATCCCCGGGACCCGCAGAAGTTGGGGGCCAGCCTGGCCGCGCTGACGAAAAAGTTTGGGTGGAAGACCCAGCTCGATGTGGGTGAGTTAATGGGTAGGTGGCCACAACTTGTGGGCGCCAACGTTGCCGAGCACTGCGTGCCGGTGATCTGCGAACCACCCAAGCTGGTGGTGCGCGCGAGTTCGAGCACGTGGGCCACGCAGATGCGCGTGATGTCGGCGATGCTTTTGGACCGGCTTGAAAAGGAGCTGGGCCGGCGCGTCATTGATGAGATTGAGATCATGGGGCCGGCGCAGAAATCGTGGAAACGTGGTCGCCGTTCGGTCAAGGGCAGGGGTCCCAGGGACACGTACGGGTAACAGGCGTGACTAACACGTACGGATAGTCCGCAATTTGTGAAAGCTCTGAACGCCCAAATAACGGCCGCACACCCGTAGAGCTAAGGGGCGGTGTGTGAATCGGGATAAACTTCCAAATTTGCCCGGTTTAAACGCCTTATATAAAGGTATGAGGGTCGCGAACACGATACTATTGAGCAGTACGTATTGTTCAGACGAGGAGACCCATGACAGCGGACGACAACCGGCATTATGACGCGGACGATATTACCGTCCTAGAAGGTTTAGAAGCGGTTCGTAAGCGTCCCGGTATGTACATCGGGTCAACATCCGAACGAGGTCTGCACCACCTGGTTTATGAAATCGTCGACAACGCGGTTGATGAGGCTCTGGCCGGGTTTAACGACACGATTCACGTCACCATTTTGGCTGATGGGGGAGTGCGGGTAGAAGACCGAGGTCGTGGTATCCCGGTTGCCATGCACTCCACTGAGAAGGTCCCCACCTTGCAGGTGGTTCTGACGATCTTGCACGCTGGAGGTAAGTTCGGCGGCGGTGGATACGCAGTGTCCGGTGGTTTGCACGGAGTAGGTTCTTCCGTTGTAAATGCGCTTTCGAAGAAGATGGACGCAGAAATCCACCGTGACGGCTACGTGTGGCGCCAAAGCTATGAGCGCGGTGTTCCCACAGGCGAGGTCACTAAGGGTGAAGTCGCAGATCACACCGGAACCATCATTACGTTCTGGCCGGACGAGGAAATTTTTGAAACCGTCCAGTTCAACTTTGAAACGCTTCGCGCTCGCTTCCAGCAGATGGCGTTCTTGAACAAGGGACTCAGTATTACTCTGCGTGACGAACGCGCAGAACAGGTCAACGACGACGACGTTCAGCTAGAAGAACAAGAAGAAGAGTTCAAGCCACGTGAAGTCACGTTCAAGTATGACAACGGACTCTTTGATTACGTGCAGTACTTGAACTCCACGAAGAAGTCCGAGCCCGTTCACGAAGACATCATTTCTTTCGAGGCTGAAGACACGGAAGAAACCATTGCGCTCGAAGTGGCCATGCAGTGGACGTCGAGTTACGCAGAATCCGTTCACACGTACGCGAACACGATCAACACTCACGAAGGTGGAACCCACGAAGAAGGTTTCCGCATTGCGTTGACCAATCTGATCAATGCTTATGCGCGTGAGCAAAAGCTCCTCAAAGAAAAAGACACCAAGCTCACTGGTGACGATGTCCGTGAAGGACTCACGGCTGTCATCTCAATCAAACTGGGTGAGCCTCAGTTCGAAGGTCAGACCAAAACCAAGCTGGGGAACTCAGAAGCTCGCGGGTTCGTGCAGAGGGTAGTCCGCGACCACCTCGGGCACTGGCTGGAATCCAACCCCATGCAAGCCAAAGAGGTCGTACGCAAGGCAATCCAGGCGTCCCAAGCACGGCTCGCTGCCCGCAAGGCACGTGAAGCGACGCGCAGGAAGTCGCTCTTGGAGTCTTCGGGTCTACCCGGAAAGCTCAAGGACTGCCAGTCGAAGGACCCGTCGATTTCGGAAGTGTTCTTGGTGGAGGGTGACTCCGCTGGTGGTTCGGCGGTGCAGGGTCGTGACCCGCTGACCCAGGCCATTCTGCCTCTGCGTGGAAAGATCCTCAATGTTGAAAAGGCCAGGCTGGACCGCGCGCTGTCGAACCTGGAAGTGCAGTCGATGATTACGGCGTTCGGAACCGGAATCGGCGACGAATTCGACATGGAGAAACTGCGCTACCACAAGATTGTGCTCATGGCCGACGCCGATGTTGACGGCCAGCACATCACCACGCTGTTGCTCACGTTGATTTTCCGTTACATGAAGCCGCTCATTGAGCGTGGTCACGTGTACTTGGCGACTCCGCCGCTGTACCGCATCAAGTGGTCGAATGCGTCGGACGAATTTGCGTACACCGACCGGGAACGTGACGCCCTTTTGGCCGATGGGCGTGCCAACGGGAAGCGCTTGCCAAAGGAACTGGGTATCCAGCGCTACAAGGGTCTGGGTGAAATGAACTACCACGAACTGTGGGAGACCACCATGAACCCTGATAACCGACTGCTCAAGCAGGTCACGCTGGACGACGCGATGGTGGCCGACGAGATTTTCTCGGTGCTCATGGGCGATGACGTCGATTCGCGCAAACGCTTCATTCAAGAGAACGCAAAAGACGTTCGCTTCCTAGACATTTAAGACATACGACGTTGCCAGCTCGCGGGTGCGAGTCAGCGTTCAGACACGAGGAGGGCTTAAGTGGCCGACGAAACTCACGGTGAGGACCAGACACCAGAAGAATCGCAAGGTGTAGTGGCCTCACGGGTTGAAAAGGTTGACCTCAACCTTGAAATGCAGCGTAGCTACTTGGACTACGCAATGAGTGTGATTGTGGGGCGTGCGCTTCCCGACGCCAGGGACGGTTTGAAGCCGGTTCACCGGCGCGTTCTTTATGCGATGTACGACGGTGGGTACCGTCCTGACCGCAACTACTCCAAGTGCTCACGTGTTGTGGGTGACGTGATGGGTCAGTACCACCCACACGGTGACTCCGCGATCTACGACGCATTGGTGCGTTTGGTTCAGCCGTGGGCCATGCGCTACCCGCTCATTGACGGGCAGGGTAACTTCGGTTCGGCTGGTAATGACGGGGCGGCTGCTCCTCGTTACACCGAATGCAAGATGGCGCCACTGTCCTTGGAGATGGTGCGTGACATTGAAGAAGACACGGTTGATTTCCAGGACAATTACGACGGGCGTAACCAGGAGCCTGTGTACCTGCCGGCTCGGTTCCCAAACCTGCTGGTCAACGGTTCGGCCGGTATTGCGGTGGGTATGGCTACCAACATTCCGCCGCACAACCTGCGGGAAGTAGCAGCCGGTGCGCAGTGGTTGTTGTCGCACCCAGATGCCACAAACGAAGAGGCGCTTGAAGCGCTGTTGGGCATCATCAAGGGGCCAGACTTCCCCAATGGCGCCACAATTTTGGGGCGCAAGGGAATTGAAGACGCTTACCGTACCGGCCGTGGGTCGATCACGCAGCGTGCAGTTGTGGAAGTAGAAGAGATCCAGGGGCGCACGTGCCTGGTGGTGACTGAACTTCCGTACATGGTGAACCCTGATACGTTGGCGAACAAGATCGCGTCGTATGTGAAAGACGGCAAGGTCGCAGGTATTGCTGACCTGCGTGATGAGTCCTCTGGACGTACCGGTCAGCGGTTGGTCATTGTCCTAAAGCGCGATGCGGTTGCCAAGGTCGTGCTGAACAACCTGTACAAGCACACTCAGTTGCAGGAAAACTTCTCGGCGAACATGCTGGCGCTGGTGGACAACGTACCACGTACCTTGTCCATTGACGCGTTCTTGCGCCTGTGGGTGAAGCACCAGATTGACGTGATTGTGCGTCGTACGCGCTTCCGTTTGAAGAAGGCAGAAGAACGCGCGCACATTTTGCGCGGTTACCTCAAGGCTCTGTCTGCTCTTGACGAAGTGATTGCTTTGATTCGCCGTTCGCCATCTTCAGATGAGGCGCGAACCGGCCTGATGGAGCTGCTGGACGTCGACGAAATCCAGGCAAATGCGATTTTGGACTTGCAGTTGCGTCGACTTGCAGCGCTTGAACGTCTCAAGATTGAAGAAGAAGCGCAGAAGATCGAAGAGCTGATTCGCGAGTACAACAACATTTTGGAAACCCCTGCGCGTCAGCGTGAGATCGTGTCGGAAGAGCTTGACGCGATTGTGCAGCGTTACGGCGACGACCGCCGTACCAAGATTCTGGCTGGGTTCGACGGGGATGTGTCCATGGAGGACCTCATCCCTGAAGAGGAAGTTGTTGTCACCATTACTCGTGGAGGGTATGCAAAGCGCACCCAGTCTGCGTTGTACCGGGCCCAACACCGAGGTGGTAAGGGCATCACGGGTGCCCGCCTGCGTGGGGACGATGTGGTGGAGCAGTTCTTCGTGACGTCGACGCACAACTGGCTGTTGTTCTTTACCAACACAGGGCGTGTGTACCGGGCGAAAGCTTATGAGCTGCCAGAAGGTATGCGTGACGCTAAGGGTCAGCACGTTGCGAACCTGTTGGCGCTCCAGCCGGATGAAGAGATTGCGGAAGTCTTGTCGATCCCGGACTATGACGCGGCGCAGTACTTGATGCTTGCTACGAAGTCTGGTCTGGTGAAGAAGACGCGGTTGTCTGAATACGACTCCAACCGTACGGGTGGTGTCATTGCGATCAACCTGCGCGAAATGGCAGATGGAAAGCCAGACGAACTGGTTTCAGCGCGCTTGGTTGACGCTGATGACCACTTGCTTCTGGTGTCCCGTAAAGGCATGTCGATCCGGTTCACCGCGGACGACTCGACAATCAGGCCAACGGGGCGTGCCACCTCGGGCGTCACCGGAATGAAGTTCAAAGGTGACGACACCTTGCTCACCATGGATGTCCTCACTCCAGACACGTACGTGTTCGTGGTGACGGAGGCCGGATTCGCAAAACGCACCCCGGTTGAGGAATACCGTTTGCAGGGACGTGGCGGATTCGGAATCAAGGTCGCTAAAATCACTGAGCAGCGCGGAGATCTGGTGGGCGGACTGATCGTGTCTGAAGGCGACGACGTGTTCGTTGTCATGGAAATGGGCAAGGTCGTGCGCTCTAAGATCGACGAGGTTCCCGCTAAGGGACGTAACACGATGGGAGTCGTGTTTGCGAAGCCGGGTAAGAAAGACCGTATTATTGCGGTGACTCGGGGACCGGAAGCTGAAGACATTCTGGATGAAGTCGAAGAAGGTACGGTTTCTGACGCTGAGAATGATGGCCAGTCAGTAGACTCGGACCAGTCAGAGGCAACTCAAGACGGCCAGTCAGCGGAAACCCAATCAGCAGACGAAGGTGATGGACACCAGTGAGCGATAACGAGAACAAGCCAAGGATCCTCAGGACCTCAGCAGGGAAGACCCGTTTGACGGCGGGATCGTCTGACACTGGTCAGTCGCAGAGTGGTGCTGCTGAAAACAAGCGTGAAACGTCTGTGGCTGGCAGTGCTCAGCCGGCGCAGGCACAGCAGCCGGCGCAGGCACAGCAGCCGGCGCAGGCACAGCAGCCGGCGCAGGCTGGGCAAGCTGGTCAGCACGAACAGGTGAGGAAGCCGGCGGAGAAGCCGGGACAAGCTGGGCAGCCGGTAGCAAAGCCAGCGCAGGCTGAGAAGCCGAAGCAGGCGGGGCAGAGTGGGCAGACTGGTCAGGCGGGGCAGAGTGGTCCGGCACGACAGGCCGGTCAGTCCGCAAAGGCGGCACAGCCCGAGAAGCCAGCAAAACCTGCACAGGCGCCGAGTGGTGGTGCATCAGGCAACGCCCAAAACGTTTCTGACGCGAAAACTTCTGACGCTTCTAAACCAAAGAGCTCGGGCGTGCGTTCCACGTCGCAAGGTGTGCGCTTGGGTGGTTCCAAGTCAGATGCCGGGCAGACGCAGGTGGTAGCGACCTCGGCCGGATCTGGTAGTGGCGGCGCTGGAGGTGCCGGTGCGGCTGGCGCGACCGGAGCTGGCGCTGGTAGTACCGGCGGCGGTGCCACCGGACGTGGCTCCGAGGCGCCAACCCAGCAGGGTTCGGGGCCGGATACGTCCCGTGACCGAGGTGGCGAATCGCAGCCGTCCCCACAGACTCAGCGCGGGTCGGCTCCAACGCAGGTCGGTGGTGTGGGTGCTGCAGCCGGGGCAGGCGCGGGTGCGTCTGCGGCGGCAGGTGCTGCGACCTCGGCGGGATCCAACCAGACAGGGTCCGGGCCGGACCACGCCAACGTTGCACAGACAAGCGGCGCGAAAAAGTCCAAGGATGGCGTGCGCGCAAGTTCTGCCGGTGTGAAGATGAAGGGCAACAAGAAGTCCGGGCCGCGGAGCGTGAACCTGACGGTTGCGAGCGTTGACCTGTGGTCGGTCTCGAAGATGGCGCTGTTGCTGTCGGTGGCGCTGGGTATTGCAACGATTGTGGCGTTCATTATTCTGTGGCTGGTGATGCAGGCGACGGGAACGCTTGAGAGCATCCGTGGAACCCTGGGTGAGATCGCGGGACCTGAGTCGGCAGAAGAGATGCTGAAGCTGCTTGGGTTTGGCCCGGTAGTGAGCTTCGCGGTGATTCTGGCCGTGGTGAACGTGGTGCTTATGACCGCGTTGGCGACGTTGTTCGGGTTCTTGTACAACATCGGTGCGAAGATGGTGGGCGGATTCCGCTTGACGCTGGTCGACGACTGAGGTTGATTGTGTGGCTAGCGGTTGAGGCTGGCTAAGTTTGTGAGCTCTCGCTCGGATGCTGTGTGCAGTGTCCGGGCGAGAGTTGTTTTTGGGGGGTGCGGTGTGGGGTTTTGCGTGGGTTTTTGGGTGTGAGGGTTGCACGGTTCGAGTGGGTGCGAGTACGTGTTTTGCAAAGTGTTGGAAACGTGTGTATATTAGATTTTCGGTTCAGGGCCTATAGCTCAGGCGGTTAGAGC
>ERZ1031273.288-NODE-288-length-22570-cov-8.780502_pt1 | contig 22570 bp, 19 predicted proteins | sample MGYA00516575_ERZ1031273 | MGnify/ENA primary metagenome ERZ1031273 (study PRJEB33718, sample SAMN03159816) | human skin metagenome | collected 2014-02-25 | study: EMG produced TPA metagenomics assembly of the PRJNA266117 data set (Human skin bacterial metagenome... | reverse complement strand
TTCTCCTACTACGTGGACTGGGCGGCCGAGCCGCCGGTGGACACGGATACGAACCCGTTCTTCCACGGCAAGCAGATGTGGTCGACCTTCTTGGCGCACGAGCTGCCACAAGCGGTCGAACCGTACATGAAGGCCGATGAGGAGCACCGCGCGGTGGCCGGCCTGTCCATGGCCGCGACCTCCGTGCTGCTTTTGGCGGAGCACAACCCGGGTTTCTACGACGCTGTGGGCTCCTTCTCCGGCTGCGCGGCGACGTCCACGCCGATTCCTTGGGAGTTCGTGAACCTGACCGTCAGCCGCGGCGCGCCGAATGTAATGGCGCCGGAGTACATCTTCGGAGAACGCGGCTCGGACTACAACCGCCACTACGACGCACTGGTCAACGCGGCGGATCTCAAGGGCACCGCGGTATACCTGTCCACGGGCACGGGGCTGGCGGGCGAGAGCGACACGCCGGGCTACCTGAAGGACCGCTTGATCAATCAGTACGGCGTGGACCCGGACTCGGCTTCGGCCCGCGCGCTGTCCAACGCGATGACCCTGCAGGTCGAAGGCGGCGTGATCGAGGCCGCGATGAACGCCTGCACCCACGATCTGATGGTGAAGATGCGCGCCAACGACGTGGAGGTCACCCACGCTGAGCTGCGCAATGTGGGCACCCACAGCTGGGCGTCCTGGCGCGACGACGTCAAGCTTTCCTTTGACAAGGTGTTCAAGAAGGCGCTCGGCCTGGAGCAGTAGGCACCTGCTTTACGACGCCTAACGGCGCCTCCCCGCTTCGAGCCGGGAGGCGCCGTTTTTGGTTTGCGCGCGATAGCGCGTTTTAGAACATGCCCATGCCGTAGGCGATGGTGGAGGACATGGAGGAGCCTGCGTGGACGAGCTCGCCGAGAATCTGGTTGATCTGCACCTGGAAGGTTTCGATGGGGTTCATGTTGGGGTCCTTTCGGGGTTTCCTTGCGGGAGGCGCAACACGCCACACGCGTAACGCTGGCCACTACAGTAACGAATGTCCCATAGAATGGCGCAATAATCGCCTGTCAGTTTAACCCCCTCCCCCAGGACTGGATACACAGATGAAGAAGATCAAGGCGGCGGCGCTTGCCGCCCTCACAGCAGTCTCCCTCGCATGCTCCGGCGCACCGGTAGCCTCCGCCCAACCGGCCGGCCAGGAAGGCATTGTAAAGGCGTGGGACGCGCGAACGAACCCGCCGCTGATCACCCGCACCGGCCAGGCGCAGGAGTGGGTCAATCAGGTGGACCACAAAACGGTGCTGTCCTACAACGTGTACTCCCCCTCCATGCGCCGCGACATCCCGGTCGCGGTCGTCCCGGCCACCGACGCCGCAGGCAACCGCGTGCGCAACGCGCCGACGCTGTACCTGCTCAACGGCGCCGGCGGCGCGGAGCAGAACCAGGACTGGCTGAAGCTCTACCCGGTGAAGGACTACTTCGCCGGCAAGGGTGTGAACGTGGTGGTGCCGCAGGCTGGCGCGTTTTCCTACTACACGGACTGGGTGAAAGACGACGTTGCCTCCGACTACGTCAACGGACCGCAGAAGTGGGAGACGTTTTTGACCAAGGAGCTGCCCGGCCCGATCGAGCGCGTGGTGGGCGCCAACGGCCGCCGCGCCGTGACGGGTGTGTCCATGTCCGCCACCTCTGCCCTGCTGTTCGCGCAGCACAACCCGGGGATGTACCAGGCCGCGGCGGCGTTTTCCGGCTGCGCGTCCACGTCCTCGCCGCACGGCTACAACTTCGCGCGCTTGACCGTCAACCGCGCGGGCACCCCGAACTTCCAGACGGTCACCCCGGAGATGATGTGGGGTCCGATGAACGGGCCGTACAACCGCTACAACGACGCGCTTCTGGGCGCGGAGAATTTGCGGGGCACCCGCCTGTACATCTCCTCCGGCTCGGGCCTTGCGGGGCACCCGGACCAGGTCAGCTACCTGCTGGGCAAGGGCGCACCGATGCCGGCGGCGCAGCTCGGCGCGGGCGTGCTGCAGGTCGAAGGCGGCGTGATCGAGGCCGCGGTGAACAAGTGCACCCACGACCTGAAGGCCAAGCTGGACGGTCTGGGCATCCCGGCGCACTTCGAGCTGCGCAACGTGGGCACCCACTCCTGGCCGTACTGGACTGAGGACATGGACCGCGCCTGGAACACCACCATCAAGCCAGCTCTGGGGGTCTAGCGTGCGCGACATCGAGCCCAAGCTTCTCGACGACCTCACGGCCGCCCCCGCCCTGGAATGGGCCCGGGAGTGGTCCGACGCGACAGAGGCGCGGCTCGATTCGTCCGCGCTGCGCGAGCGGATCCGCGCCGCCTTGGATTCGGACGACCGGATCCCGTTTGTCACCCGGCGCGGCGAGCACCTGTACAACTTCTGGCGCGACGGCGAGCACCAGCGCGGACTCTGGCGGCGCACCACGCTCGATTCATTCCTCGCCAACCACACCGACTGGGAGGTCCTCCTCGACGTCGACACGCTCGCCGAGGAAGAAGGCGAGGACTGGGTGTACAAGGGCGCCACCGTGCTGCCTGTGAGCTGGGACCGGGCGCTGATCCGCCTGTCGCGAGGCGGCGCGGACGCGGTGGTAGTGCGCGAATTCGACCTTGAACACCGTGCCTTCGTCGGCGCGGCCGACGGTGGTTTCACCGTCGACGAGGCGAAATCCTCCGTCGACTGGGTGGACCGCGACACCATCCTGGTGGGCACCGACGAGGGACCGGGCACGGTGACCAACTCCGGCTACCCCATGCAGGTGGCGCGCTGGACCCGCGACGGCGGCAAGACCGTCATCTTCACCGGCGAGCCTAACGACGTCGGCGTGTGGTCGGGCTACGACGTGGTGGACCGGAGGACCGTCGTCACGCGGGCGCTCGATTTCTACACCTCGCGAACGTGGGTCGACGGCGAGTTTTTGGACGTGCCGGACGACTGCGACGCCATCCCCCACCGCAAGTGGCTGTTCATCCAGCCGCGCACCGAGTTCGCGGGCGTGCCCGCGGGCGCGCTCGGCGTGATCGAGCTCGAAGCGTTCCAGCAGGGCGGCCGAGAGTTCGCCGTGCTGGAGCAGGACGCGACCGTGGAAGCGATCGCGTTCACTGAAAACGCGCTGCTTTTGACCTGCCTGGTGGACGTGGCCACCAGCATCTCCCGCATCGCGCTGGGCACCTGGGAGCGCACCGAGCTCGCGCTGCCGGAGGCCGCGAGCGCGCACGTCGTTGCCTCCAGCCCGCTGGCCGGCGACGAGTTCTGGGTCGCCGCGTCCTCCTTCACCACGCCGACAACGCTTCTGCGCGGCGACGCCTCCGGCGCACTCACCGAGGCCAAGCGCGCGCCTGCCCACTTCGACACGGCAGGGCTTGAAACCCGCCAGCACTGGGTGACCTCCGCCGATGGCACCCGGCTGCCGTACTTCATCACCGGCGACTTCTCCCTTGGTGCACGTCCTACGCTGGTGGGCGGCTACGGCGGCTTCGAGGTCTCGCTCACGCCGGCGTTTTCCAACGTGCGCGGCATCGCCTGGTTGGAGCAGGGCAACTTCTACGTCCAGCCCAACCTGCGCGGCGGCGGCGAGTTCGGCCCCGAGTGGCACTCGCAGGTGGTCAAGACCAACCGGCACAAGGTGTGGGAGGACCACAAGGCGGTGCTCGAGGACGTCGTCGCCCGCGGCTACGCCGAACCTGCGCAGATTGCCATCCGCGGCGGCTCCAACGGCGGGCTGCTCACCTCCGGCGCGCTGGTGCAGTACCCGGAGTGCTTCGGCGCGGCCGTGATCCAGGTGCCGCTGACGGACATGCTGCGCTACCACACCCTGTCCGCCGGCGCGTCGTGGATGGCGGAGTACGGCGACCCGGACAACGTCGATGAGCGCGCAGCGATTGCAACCTGGTCGCCGCTGCACAACGTCCGCCCGCGCGAGGACGTGGCGTATCCCCCGGCGCTGGTGACCACCTCCACGCGCGACGACCGCGTCCACCCCGCCCACGCCCGCACCTTCGCGCTCGCCCTGTGGCGGGCGGGCCAGCCGGTGGACTATTTCGAGAACACCGCAGGCGGGCACGCCGGCGCCGCGGATAATGCACAGGTGTCGCGGGTGGAGGCGTTGATCTACCAGTGGATCGACGACAAGATCGGCCAACCGCTGGCGTAGACTTCCCGGCGATATGAGTAACCTGAGGCTTCGCTCCACCCCCATCCCCGGCACCCGCGACCGCTACACCGGCGTGGAGTTCAACCTGGGCTTCCACGTCACGCACTACAACCTGGATTTCGACTACAAGGTTGCGCCGAACCGTCTCGAAGCAACTGCGACCCTGACGCTGAACACCTGGCGCGAGCTGAACCACCTCACCCTCGACCTCACCCAGGGCCTGTCGGTGCGCCGCGTGGAGGCGTCTAACGGCTTCGTCGTCAAGCGCTACCGCCACCACGGCGGCAAGCTGCGCATCACCTTCGACCAGTTCATCCCGGTGGACACTGAGCTGCAGCTGACCATCCGCTACGCCGGCTCCCCGCGCCCGCGCCGCACCGCCTGGGGCATGCTGGGTTGGGAGGAGCTGGACAACGGCGCGCTGACCGCCAACCAGCCCAACGGCGCGCCGTCCTGGTTCCCCTGCGACGACACCCCGGATGAAAAAGCCACCTACACCTTCAACGTGCGCGCGGACCGCGGGTACGTCGCGGTGACCAACACCACCGCCCGCCCGATGGCGACCTACCTGGCCACGGTGCAGGTGGGCCAGTTCCACCGCGTTGATTTAGGGCGCAACACGGTGGCGTGGCTGCCGGCGGCGACTCAGGTGGGCGATTTGGACAAGCAGCAGGCCATGCTGGACTACTTCGAAACCGTCTTCGGGCCCTACCCGTTTGAGAACTACCAGGTGGTTGTGCACGAAGAAGAGCTGGAGATCCCGCTCGAGGCCCAGGGGCTGTCCATCTTCGGCGTAAACCACCTGCAGGGCAACGAGCGCCTCATCGCGCACGAGCTGGCGCACCAGTGGTTTGGCAACTCGTTGGGCATCGCGCAGTGGGAGGATATCTGGCTCAACGAAGGTTTCGCCTGCTACGCCGAGTGGCTGTGGGCGGACTTTACGGGGCACATGCCTATCGACGCCTCCGTGCGCACCCACTACGACAAAATCACGCCGATGCGGTTCACCCTCGCCGACCCTGGCGCGCGCGACATGTTCGACGACCGCGTGTACAAGCGCGGCGCCATCACGCTGCACGCGCTGCGCCGCGCCTTCGGCGACGCCGTCTTCTTCAACGCGGTGCGCGATTACGTGGCCACCAACGCCCACGGCATCGTGGAGACGTTCGACCTGGTCAACGCATTTAAACGCCAGGGCGCGGACATCTCGCCGATCCTGGACGCGTGGATCAACCACCCCGAGCTTCCGGAGTGCCCGTGAGAAACCTCTCCCTGGCCACCATCTTCGCCGCGGCCAGCGGCTTTGTGGTCATGTGGATCGCCAGCTGGGCGCTGGACGCGGAGCACGGCTACAACTCCTTTTTGGCCTACTGGGGTCTGTTTTTCGCCTGCACCGGGCTCATCGACGGCATCACGCAGGAGACCACCCGCGCCGTGGCAGCCTCCCGCGAAACGGACGTGCGTGGCAGCGCCAACCCGTGGAAGCTCGGCGCTGCGGTCGGCGCGGTTGTCGCGGCGGTGGTGCTGCTGGCAGGGGTTTTCGCCATGGGCCGCATCGTGCCCACCCACCCCGGCACGGCCACGGGCTTGTTGGCGTTGGGCCTGCTCAGCTACGCCTTCCAGGCGGTGCTGTCCGGCGTCTTGAGCGGCTCCGGGCTGTGGAACCGCTACGCCGCGCTGGTCGCCCTGGACTCCGGCGTGCGCCTCGTGCTGGCCGTGGTGGTGTGGGCGCTCGGCGGCGGGCTGGTGGAATTTTTGGCCATCACCGTCATTGGCGCGCTGAGCTGGGCCGTGATCCTCGCCTTCGCGCCGGTGCGGGTGCACCTGGACGTGGACCGCGGGGCGTTTCTGCGCCGCGTCGGCTCCGCCATGGTGGCCTCCGGGGCGTCGGCCGCGCTGATCACTGGCTTTCCCACCGCCGCCTCCGCCGCCTTCCCCGCTGCAACCGCGGGCGCGACGGTCGCCGCGGTCAACAACGCCGTCATGCTCACCCGCGCCCCGGTGCTGGTGCCGCTGCAGCGCTTCCAATCGGCGCTGGTGGTGCGCTTCGTCGAGCGCCGCGGCAGCATCTACAGGGCGCTCGCCGCGCCCGTCGGCGCGATCTTGGGCGTCGGCCTCATCGGCTTCGCGGCGGCCTGGCTGATCGGCCCGTGGATCCTGCGGGTGGCGTACAAGCCGGAGCTGTTCGTGGGCGGCCTCACGCTGGGCCTGCTCACCTTCGCCTCCGCGTTCATGGGCATGCTCATGATCACCGGCGTGGCCGTGCTTGCCTTGGAACGCCACGGGTTCTACGTCGCCGGCTGGCTCGCCGCCACCGCCACCGCGTTCGCCGTGCTCTTCCTCGCGCCGTGGGGCGTTGCCACAACCGTGGTGGTGGCGCTATTCGCCGGGCCGATCGTCGGCGCGCTCGTGCACCTGGCGGGCCTTGTAAGGTAGCTGGCTATGGAACGTTTGCTGGTCACTGGCGGTGCGGGGTTCATTGGGGCGAATTTTGTCCGCCAGGCGTCGCAAAGCTTCCGCGTCACCGTCGTGGACAAGCTCACCTACGCAGGCAACCGCGCGAACCTGCCCGAGGGCATCGAGTTCGTCGAGGGGGACATCTGCGAGCAATCGCTTATCGACGAGCTCGTGGCCGCCAACGACACCGTCATCCACTTCGCCGCCGAATCGCACAACGACAACTCGCTGCGTGACCCGTCCGCGTTCGTGCACAGCAACCTTGTCGGCACGTTTGCACTGCTGGAGGCGGTGCGCAAGAGTGATAAGCGCCTGCACCACATCTCCACCGACGAAGTGTTCGGCGACCTCGAGCTCGGCGGCACTGACGCGTTCACCGAGACCACGCCGTACAACCCCTCCTCGCCCTACTCAGCGACGAAGGCCGGCTCCGACCACCTCGTGCGCGCCTGGGTGCGCTCGTTCGGGGTGCGCGCGACGATCTCGAACTGCTCCAACAACTACGGGCCTTACCAGCACATAGAGAAGTTCATCCCGCGCCAGATCACCAACATCCTCACCGGCCAGCCCGCGAAGCTCTACGGCACCGGTGCGCAGGTGCGCGACTGGATCCACGTGGACGACCACAACGACGCCGTGCTGGCGATTTTGGAGCGCGGTTGCATCGGCGAGACCTACAACATCGGCGCGAGCTCGCCCGGCTCCGGTGACGCTCACGTCACGAACAAGCAGGTCATCGAGACCATCTGCGAGCTCATGGGCGGCGAATACGTCCACGTCGCGGACCGCCCCGGCCACGACCAGCGCTACACCATGGACGCCACCAAGCTGCGCCGCGAGCTCGGCTGGGCGCCGAAGCACACGGACCTGCGCAGCGGGCTGGAGCAGACCATCGCCTGGTACACCGACAACCGCTGGTGGTGGGAAAACGACAAGGCAGGCATCGAACGCGGGTACGCGGAAAGGGGACAGTGATACACTGACCTGCAGAAAAAAGGGGGGCGACATGAGGCATCGGCGAAGGCTTCTGCTTACAGCAGAGGTATTCTTTGTAACCGTCGGGCCGTGGATTTTCACCCTGGTAGGAGGAATTTTCCTGTCCGCCGCAGCCGCAAACCACTCGCTGGGAGAGCTAATAGGTGTTGGTTCCTTCTGGATCGGAGCGCTGCTGCTTCTCGTCGGTGTCGGCCCGCTAGCTGTCTCAACTACTCACGAGCGCTGGCAGCGCGAGGAAAACGAGTCCAAGCATGAACGCGAATTCGCTACAAACCAACTTGCTGCCTTTTCCATTGCGAAACTGCCGGTGTCTGACCAATTAGACAAACAGGATCGAATCGACGCGTATGAAAGCGCTTGCGATGAGCTTACAAACGCACTGGCAGAAGAAGTTTTTGGAGCATTCAACCCGAGAGTGATCTATTTCGAGCACGGCGAGGATGAGAACGGGGACGAGACGCTAGTCCCTAAGTCCTACTCTGGGTGCGACGACGACCTGCCCCGGACCCATAAAGTGGGTGAAGAACGGTTTCAGAGAATGTTGGTGCTCGTTAGATCTGACGCAGAAACCGAACGTCAAAACGGTATTTCTGGGAGGAAGTACCGCAGCTTCGTCTCGGCTTCAGTGTCGGGATCAGGTGGTAGCCTGGCGTATGGTTTGCTCACCGTAGACACCACGATGAGCATGGACTTCGACGAACGAGACGAATCCAATCTTTTGACTATTGCGCGCTTGCTTGCAGCGTTCCGAGATGCAGCGGACCGGCCGTGAACCATGAAGGAGTGAGTTACATGAGCACCAATTTTTCGCCTAAGGCGATACGACTGGACCAAAAAACCGTTGATGCTCGCCGTCAGCGTCTTGAAGCCAGTCGCAGAGTCAATGCCGAGAAAGCCCGGAAGCGGGCAGAATCCAATGCACGAACAACGCGGAAGCTTCTGGGGTTCTAATCATCCATCGTGAATAGCAACAACCCCACCATCGACGGCCTCGAGGTCCACCGGCTCACTGTCCACAAGGACAACCGCGGCTGGTTCAAAGAGAACTGGTCCGGACAAAAACTCACCCCGAAACAGCACAACGTCAGCTTCAACGCCCGGCGCGGCGCGACCCGCGGCATGCACGCCGAACCGTGGGACAAGTGGGTCTCCGTGGCCACCGGCCGCGTGTTCGGCGCGTGGGTGGACATGCGCGAAGGCTCCGCCACGTTTGGCGAGAAGTTCACCTGCGAGATCGGGCCGGACACCGCCGTATACGTCCCGCGCGGCGTGGCCAACGGCTTCCAGGCGCTCGAGGACAACACCACCTACATCTACCTGGTCAACCAGCGCTACTCCCCCGGCGGCGCGTTCTGCTCCTACAAAGAAGTCGACTGGCCGCTCGAGCCCACCGAGCTGTCCGCCAAGGACCTCGAGCACCCCATGCTTATCGACGCCACTCCGCTCCCCCCACGCCGCATCCTCGTCACCGGCGCCAACGGCCAGTTAGGGCGCGCGCTGCGCCAGATTTGGCCCGAGGATCAGGCCCACTTCGTGAGCCACGACGAGTTCGACATAACGAACCCGCCCAGCATCGACTGGGCGGACTACTGGGCCATCGTGAACTGCGCCGCCTACAACGACGTCAACGGCGCGGAGGACGACCGGGCCGGGGCATGGGCGGTGAATGCGGCGGCGCCGGCGGAGCTTGCGTCGATAAGCAATGCCCACGACCTGACGTTGGTGCATGTTTCCAGCGACTACATCTTCGACGGCAGCGTCGAAGTGCACGACGAGGCGGAGGTGCCGTCGCCGCTGAGCGCGTACGGCGCGTCGAAGGCCGCGGGCGACACGGCGGCGCAGGTGGCGCGGAAGCATTACGTGGTGCGCACGAGCTGGGTGTTCGGCGACGGCCGCAACTTCATGTCCGTGATGGCCGACCTCGCGGACAAGGGCGTCGCGCCGAAGGTCGTGTGCGACCAGCGCGGGCGCCCCACCTGGGCCGAAGACCTGGCGAAAGGCATCGCGCACCTGCTGGGCACCGGTGCCGAGTACGGGGTGTACAACATCACCTCCGACGGCGACCCCGTCACACGCGACGAGATCGCCATGGCCGTGTTTGTCGCCGTCGGCGGCGACCCAGCGGACGTCCACCCCGTGACCACCGAGCAGTACGGCGCCGAGTTCGGCGTGGAAGCGCCGCGCCCGCGCGAATCCACCCTCGCGCTGGACAAGATCAAGGCCGCAGGTTTCACCCCGACAAACTGGCGCGCGGCGCTGGCGCTCTACGTCGCGCTGCGGTAGCTGGTGCCGGGGCAACATAACACTTAACTTCCCACCTACTTAACACTGTGGGAAGTTGGGTGTTAAGTTGAGTGTTATGTTGGAACACGAGCTCGCGGAGATGATCAACCAACTTCGCACTGTTGGTGCCGAAAGCTCCAGCATTGAGGCGAAAACCGGGGTCGGAAGAGCCGTGCTGGAAACTTTGAGCGCATTCTCAAACCGTGGCGGCGGCATCCTAATTGCCGGTGTGAGTGAAATCGATGGTTTCACAGTCGTGCAAGATTTTAACCCGAAAACTGCCCGAGACGCGTTGACCAGTTTCTGCGATCAGCTCTCTCCCCCAATCCGTCCAGAAATCTCAATCGTGCCGTTGGAGTCTGGACAGGTGCTTGTTGCGGAAGTTCCCGAAATGGAGCCGCAAAACAAGCCCTGCTATGTCACTGAACGCGGACTATACAAAGGCAGCTACATTCGGGCGGGCGACAGTGAACGCAGGCTCACACCCTATGAGGTAGACCGAATCGTAGAGAACAAGGGCCAACCGTCCTGGGACCGCGAACCTGTGCCCGATGCGTCGCTCGAAGATCTCGACGAAAAGACACTTTCGCACTACACCGAGAAGCAACAGGCCGCCCGAGAGAAGACGTTTGCGGACGGTATGCCGACTGCTTTGCGCCGCCTCCAAGTCTTACGCGACGACAACCCCACCCTTGCGTCTCTGCTCACAATGGGCGACTATCCACAGCAGTTCTACCCTCGGCTCGCGGTCACATTCGCCCTTTACCCGGGGACCGGAAAGGGAGACGTAACTGAAGGATTCCGGCTGCTCGACAGCGCACGAATTACCGGCCCCATCCCCGAAATGGTCGAGGAAGGTGTGCGCCTTGTGGAGAAAAACATGCGCACTGCGGGCCTGATCGAAGGGGTGTTCCGGAAGGACGTGCCTGACTACCCACCAGTGGCCATACGAGAAGCGCTGGTCAACGCTCTCATGCACCGAGACTACTCTCCCACCGCGCTGGGAACCCCCGTCCAGATCGATATGTATGTGGACAGACTCCAGATCTCCAACCCCGGAGGGCTGTTTGGCGGAGTAACGGCGGAAAATCTCGGCCAGCCGGGTGTATCCACATCCCGCAACCAGTTACTCTCTACGTTTCTGGAGGATCTGAGCTTCTCCAGCGGCGGCACCGTGGCCGAAAGCCGTGGAACGGGAATCGCAGTCATGCGGTCCGCAACTGCAAGCGCCCTCATGCCACCTCCCGAGTTCAGCAACACGTTAACGCACTTCACAGTGACGTTTCACAAGCGAAAGGTTGCTTCTACAGAAACTCTTGAAACCGCCTACGAGAAGGTCTCTCGCCTGCTTCAGGAGCGGACCTCCTGGTCGACGACAGAGCTGAAAGAAGCTACCGGGCTCAGCCGTACCGCGGTTCAAAAGAGTCTGAATCAACTACTGGCTGAAGGAGTCGCGGAGGTGACAGAGCCCCTAAGGAGTCCACGGCAGCGCTACCGGAGGACTCGATAGCAACATGACACCCAACTTCCCACCTACTTCACACTGTGGGAAGTTGGGTGTTAAGTAGGTGGGAAGAAGGTGCGCCCCCTGGTTTCGGAAGCTCCAACTAGACTTCCCTGTCATGAAGGGCATCATCCTCGCTGGCGGCTCGGGCACGCGCCTGTACCCGATCACCCAGGGCATCTCAAAGCAGCTCATGCCCATCTACGACAAGCCGATGATCTACTACCCGCTATCCACCCTGATCAGCGCGGGTATTCGCGAGATTTTGATCATCACCACGCCGGAGGACCGGCCGAACTTCGAGCGATTGCTTGGCGACGGCTCACGTCTCGGCGTCATGCTCCACTACGCCGAACAACCCCGCCCGGAGGGGCTGGCGCAGGCGTTTTTGATCGGAGAGGAGTTCATCGGCGACGACTCGGTGGCGCTGGTCCTCGGCGACAACATCTTCGACGGCAGCGGCATCGCCCAGGTGCTTGGCCAGGTGCGCGACATCGACGGCGGCGCCATCTTCGCCTACGAGGTCTCGGACCCGCAGCGCTACGGCGTGGTCGACTTCGACGCCAACGGCACCGCCCTGTCGATTGAGGAAAAGCCCGCGCACCCGAAGTCCAACTTCGCGGTGGTGGGCCTGTACTTCTACGACAACCGCGTCGTGGACATCGCCAAATCCATCACCCCGTCGGCGCGCGGGGAGCTGGAGATCACCTCCGTCAACGAGGCTTACCTCCGCCGCGGCGACCTGAAGGTGCACCGCCTGCACCGGGGTGATGTGTGGCTGGACACCGGCACCATCGACTCCATGAGCGAGGCCAGCGCCTACGTGGAGGTGCTGCAAAAGCGCACCGGCACCGTCATCGGCTCGCCGGAGGTGGCGGCGTACCGCGAGGGCTTCATCTCGCGCGAGGCACTCGAGGAGCTCGGCCACGCCACGCTGAAGTCGGGCTACGGGCGCTACCTGCTGGACGCGGCGCGGGACTAGAAAAGTTCCGACAAAGCACTTTTTCTTCCCTAATTTTTAGTACAATACTTTTGCCCGGAAAACCACCGGGTCGCCCCCACACCCAAGGAGATGCCATGTTGGCAAGAATAGCTGCAGCAGCAACACTCACTCTTGCACTAGGCCTGACACCTCTCGCCTACGCGGACACCCAAGAACTTGATACCGAAGGTTTTAGCAGCGTTGACCGAGACCGAATCACTCCAACTGCAGAAGCCGATGCAGAAGCCTTCATTGAACAGAATCGCACTCTCCCCGAAGAGGAATTCTGGCAGGAATTCGACAATCTCAGTCTGGAAGTCAAGCTCGCAGTCACAGCGGAGCTTGAAGATGCAGCCGCCATTGCGCATCCAAGCGCTCAAACGCGAACGGACTACACTCGAATCGTTTTGAGCGCTGCTGAGATCGCTCAATGCGGCATCGCTCTAGGTGCTTCCAAGTGCTATAAAGCAAAACAGCTCGCCGATCATGCTTCTAATGAAGCTTTCCGATTTTATCCAAATTCCACACACAACGGTAGAGGGGACGCCTGGCGTCACTGCTGGTGGAGCGCGTCAATGACGATCGATCTTGGAGAACCAGCAGCGAAGCTGATTGGAACCAATCACGAAAAGTACACTACCGGCCCGCAAGCTGAAAAAGAAATGGATCTATACAACAATGCTCAAGGACGATGGGCAGCTGTTGCCGCAGGAAAAGACTGGAGAAAGGCAGTCAGATTCTGCCACGAATGGTCGGGGAATGGTATTTTGAGAACCCTGAACTAGCCGGATGCGAAATCTCAGGGCTTCAGACAAAATAGCCCTGAGATCGCACGTTCACATTTCGAAGAAAAGCAGGTCAAGCCATTGCGTGTAGGCGGAGTCACAGTACTCATGTCCGTGTACGCAAAAACGCAACCTGGCGACCTTGCTTTCGCCTTGGAGAGCCTGCAGGCCCAGACTCGGCCTCCCGAACGCATCCTCGTGGTTCTCGACGGCCCGATCTCTTCGGATGTCCGCGCGCTTCTCAGCAAGGTCGATACGCTACCGCTGCCGGAAAACGTTGGTCTCGGGAAAGCTCTCGAAGCAGGTCTTCATGCAGTGGATACCGAATTTGTCGCACGCCTCGACTCAGACGATGCCGCTTTCCCGCACCGCATCGAAACCCAGCTTCGCTTCCTTAACGAACACCCCGACATCTCGGTAGTCGGTTCATCCATGAGGGAGTTCAACGACTCAGGTCACGGCAATGTCAGAGCACTACCGGAAACCTCCTCAGCAATCGCAAAGTACGTCCGTCTGAATTCCCCAATGAACCACCCTTCTGTAATGTTTCGCACCGCAGACGTGCTTGCCGCAGGAGGCTACCGTGACCTGCATGGCATGGAGGACTATGACCTATGGGCACGCATGATCTCGCAAGGGAAGAAACTCTATAATCTTCCGGAACCCCTGACATACTTCCGGGTTGATCAAGAGCAGTTCAGGCGCCGTTCCGCGAAAAACGTGCGCGAAGCTGAAAGGGAACTTCAGTCGGCCCTGGTCCAATATGGCCTTGTCTCGCCGATGCGCGCGCGTCTCAACTTCGTACTCCGAAACCTTTACCGAGCGCTCCCGTTACAGCTTATGCAGCGTGCGTACAGTTTGCTGTTCCATCGAGGTCAGTGAGCGTCGGGTAAGGAAATCTTTAACCCACTATTCCTCACAGGCTGCTTACGCGCGTGTACGCCCTACTTTTCCACCGCGCGCGGTAACGTATTGCACGCTATGAACGATTCCCGCGACACTTTCCCGGATGCAGGCCAGGAGTCCTACGACGACACCTGGCTGATCGTCCCCTGTTACAACGAGGGACAAGTCATCCAAGAGGTGCTGGCGAGCGCGCGGGAGACCTTCCCCAACATCGTGGCGGTCAACGACGGATCCCGCGACAACTCCGCGGAGCAGATCCGCGCCGCAGGCGCCCACCTGGTGGACCACCCGGTCAACCTGGGGCAAGGCGCGGCAATCCAGACCGGTGTGGAGTACGCCCGCTCCCAGCCCGGCGCGAAGTACTTTGTCACCTTCGACGCGGACGGCCAGCACCAGGTCAAAGACGTTATGCGGATGATCGAGCGGCTGCGCACTGAGCCGTTGGACATCATCGTCGGCACGCGCTTTGCCGGCCAGGAGAACTCGCAGGTGCCGTGGATCAAGCGCGCGGTGTTGAAGACGGTGGTGATGCTCTCGCCGCGCACGAAGAAGCTCGGGCTCACGGACGCCCACAACGGGCTGCGCGCGTTTAACCGCACGGTGGCCGAGGAGATGAACATCCGCATGAACGGGATGTCGCACGCCTCGGAGATCGTCTCCATGATTGACAAGCACGGCTGGCGCGTGGACGAAGAGCCGGTGGACATCCTCTACACGGAGTACTCGATGTCGAAGGGTCAGTCGCTGATCAACGGCGTGAACATCCTCGCCGACGGGCTCGTTGCAAGGAGGCTGCCATGATTCAGGCGTTGTTGCTGCTCGCGGTTGTCGCGTTGGCCTGGTACTTCTTTGCTAATCGACGAAAAGCTAACGCCAAAGCCTGGGTAAAAATCGGTTTCGCCGTGATGGCCCTCGCCGCCATCTGGGCGATTGCCCGCCCCGACGATGTCACGGTGCTGGCCAACTGGCTGGGTGTGGACCGCGGCACCGACCTGATGCTGTACGTGCTGGTGGTGGCGTTTTTCTTCGTCACCATTTCCACGTGGACGCGCTTCCGCGAGCAGGAGTTACGCTACGCGCGCCTGGCCCGCGCCGTTGCGCTGCAGAACGCGCAGGCGCCGGACGCGCCGGAGCAGGCAGACCGCGGCGCTAACCAGCAGCGTTAGAAGCCGCGGCGGATCCACTCCTCCAGGTGCGGGGCTTCCGCGCCGATGGTGGTGTGGTCGCCGTGGCCGGTGCGCACCACCGTCTCCGCCGGCAGATCCAAAACGGACTTCTGCAGGGAGTGGATGATGGTGTCGAACGAGGAGAACGACCGTCCCGTCGCGCCCGGACCGCCCTGGAACAGGGTGTCGCCGGAGAACAACTCGCCGGCCTCCTCGGCGTAGATGACCACGGAGCCCGGCGAGTGGCCCGGGGTGGACAGCACGCGCAGGTCGGTGCCGGCGATGGGGAACGTGGCGCCGTCGAGAAGCTGGCGGTAGTGCGCGCCCGGGTTCTGGCGCTGCCACAAGAACCCGTCGGTGGGGTGCAGGTACACGGGAGCGTCCACAAGCCGCGACAGTTCGGGCGCGGCGTCGATGTGGTCGGAGTGGCCGTGGGTGGCCAAAATGCCCTTCACGCGGCGGTTGCCCACTGCCTCAGCGATGGCTTCGGCGTTGTGGGCGGCGTCGATGATGTAGACCTCGGAGTCGTCGCCGACGATCCAGACGTTGTTGTCCACCTCCCACTCGCCGCCGTCGAGCTTGAACAGGCCGGAGGTGACGACGTTGTCGATGCGCATTAGAACTCCACCACGCTTCGCAGCACGTCGCCGCGCTTCATCTTGGCGAAGGATTCCTCGATGTCGCCCACGCCGATGCGCTCGGAGACGAACTCGCCCAGCGGGAAGCGGCCCTGCTTGTACAGCTCCACGTACGTGGGGAAGTCGCGCTCCGGCAGGCAGTCGCCGTACCAGGCCGGCTTGATGGAGCCGCCGCGGGCGTACAGATCGATCGCGGGGATGTCCACGTGGTCCGTCTGGTTGGGCACGCCGACCATGACCATGCGGCCGGCGAAATCGCGCGAGTAGAACGCCTGGCGCCAGGTGGGCTGGATACCAACCGCGTCGATGGCGACGTCGGCGCCGAAGCCGTCGGTGAGCTCGCGCACGGCCTCGATCACCTCGTCCTCGCTCATGTCCTTGGCGCAGATGGCGTGGGTGGCGCCGAACTTCTCGGTGGCAACGTCGCACTTTCGCTTATCGACGTCTACAGCCACCACCGTCGTCGCCCCCGCCAACGCCGCACCGGCCACAGCCGCAAGTCCGACGCCGCCGAGGCCGAAGACGACCACGGACTCGCCGCGCTGCACGTCGCCGGTGTTCACAGCGGCGCCGAGGCCGGCCATGATGCCGCAGCCGAGTAAGCCGGCCGCTGCCGGGTCGGCCTCCGGGTCGACTTTCGTGCACTGCTTTTCGTGCACGAGGGTCTTCTCTGCAAAGGAGCCGATGCCGAGGGCGGGGGTGAGCGGAGTGCCGTCGTCAAGCGTCATGCTCTGCGAGGCGTTGTGGGTGTTGAAGCAGTTCTTCGTGTCGCCCTTGCGGCAGGCGCGGCACTCGCCGCACACCGCGCGCCAGTTCAGCACCACGAAGTCGCCTTCTTGGACGTGGGTGACGTCCTCGCCGATCGTTTCCACGACGCCGGCCGTCTCGTGCCCGAGGAGGAACGGGAACGCGTCCTCGATGTCGCCGTCGCGGTAGGCCAGGTCCGTGTGGCACACGCCGGTGGCCTGGACCTTGACCACGACGTCGTTGGGGCCGGGTTCGGGGATCACAATGTCCACGACCTCGACCGGGGCGCCCTTTTCGCGGGCGATTACGCCTTGAACAGTCTGTGTCATGTCCCCCAACACTACGAGCGGGCGATGACGTTTGCCACGTGCTCGTGTCCGCGCTGGTTAACGTGGATGGGCAGGTTGCCCGGGCCGCCGTAGAAGTCCACCAGGCCGGCCCACATGCGCGTGTTGTCGGGGGCGCACATGTTGTTGTTCCACGTGGAGGGTTTCAGGTCCAAAAACTCCACGCCGGCGGCGCGGGCAGTGTCCACCTGCATCCACTGCGCGAGGTTCTCCCAGCGCTGCACGTCTTGGAAGCGGGTCCAATCGGAGGTGTTCGGGGCGATGTGGAACAGGCACACGCGGTCGCCGGCGGTGATCTTCGGGTAGCCCACGATCTGGATGCGCGCGTTCGGCGCGGCGGCGCGGATGCGGTTGATCTGCGGGACCATGTAGCGGGTGAAGTCGCGGCGGATGTCGGCATCCGGGCGCGAGGTGTTGTTGTACGTGTCGTTGAAGCCGACGGAGATGATCACGCGCGCGGTCGCTGGGGACAGGCCGCGGTCCGCGATCGCGCGGTCCACCTGCTGGAACAGGCCCGGGCCCTTGGAGATGGTCACCACGCCGGTGCAGGAGTAGTCGCGGGCGGCCAGGCCGAGCTTGGCGGCGGAGCGCTTGCCCCAGTTCGTCGGCGAGGTCGGGCACCAGGTGCCGTTGTCGGAGCGCCCGCGCGGGTCGAGCCCCAGCTTGCCTGCGGCCCACTGGCCCATGTTCGGGTCGGAGATGACAGAGTCGCCGAAGATGACCATGTTGCGGTCCTGCGCTTGCGCCGCCGGGGCGAGCGGGGCGAGAAGCGTGGCCGCCGCAACGAAGGCGGCGGCGATGCGGCGGGAAAATGACACGGCGAAATCCTTTCACAGGGGGAACTTGCGTAACAGTAGGCTACATTATCCACATGCGACCCACCCATCGTCCGCTGTTCTTACTCAAGTCTTTCGCCCGCTTCGTGCCCGCCGTTACACGCGCCGGCTTCGTCAGCGCCGAAGGCGGCCCCCGCGCAGCCCTCGCGCTCGCACCCAACCTCGCACGCTACTGGTTCACCACCGCCCGCGAGGTCGAACAAGGTGCCGCCGCCGCACCGGACCGCATCGCACTTATCGACGACACCGGTGTCCTCACCTACCGCCAACTCCGCGACGACTCACGCTCGCTGGCCAAATGGCTCCTCGCGCTGCAAGACGAACGCGGCCTGGACGAGCTTCGCATCGGCGTGATGGCACGCAACGGCCGCGGCATCATCCTGCCGCTGGCCGCCAAAGGCTACGCAGGTGCGCATATCTTCCTGCTCAACATCGGCTCCTCGCCGGAGCAGCTCGCCGGCATCTTCGCCGAAAACGACATCAACGTCCTGTTCATCGACGACGAATTCGCCGACCGCCTCCCCGCCAACACCGACGGCATCACGATCGTCCGCGCCCACGAAGACGGCGGCGAGGGGCTTTCGGTTGGGCAGGTGGTCCGGATGGACGTCGATAGGCAACTGCCCCGCTGGCCGAAACACGGCAACCTCGTCCTGATGAGCTCCGGCACCACCGGCATCCCCAAAGGCATCGTGCGGCCCGAACCGCGCATGCCGTTCGTGGTCGCCGGCTACCTCGAAGCCATCCCGTGGCGCGCGGGCGACACCGTGCAACTGACCGCGTCGATCTTCCACACCTGGGGCTGGTCCGCGCTGCAGGTCGCGCTGGCGACGCGCTCGACCATCGTCACCCGCCGCATCTTCGACCCGGAGGCCTGCTTCCGCGACATCCAGCGCTACCGCTGCGACGGGCTGATCTCCTCGCCCATCTTCTTCAAGCAGATGCTGGACCTGCAGGAAAACTACGACACGTCCTCGCTGCGCTACCTCGCCTCCGCCGGCAACGCCGTCAGCCCCGCGCTGCTGCGCCGCACCACGGAGCGCTTCGGCCCGATCCTGGCCAACATCTACGGCTCCACCGAACTCGCCCTCGCCGCGGCAGCCTCGCCCGAGCAGATGCAGGCCGACCCCACCACCGTGGGCAAAGCCCCGCCCGGCACGGTGCTCAAGCTTTACGACGACCAAGGGAAAGAAGTCCGGCCCGGCGAAACCGGACGCATCTTCCTGTACAACGAAACCGCGCTGCGCGGCTACACCAACCCCGCGACCGAGATGGTGGAGATCGACGGGTTGGTGGAGATGGGCGACCTGGGCTACCTCGACGACGACGGGTACCTGCACGTGCAGTCCCGCAACGACGACATGATCATCGTCGGCGGCGAAAACGTCCACCCGCAGTCCGTGGTGGAAGTGCTCGAGGACATGCCGGGTGTCGGCGAGGTGTACGCGCACGGCGTCGACGACGAGCAGATGTTCAAGCGCATCGCCGTGTGGGTGGTTCGCAGCGCCGACATCACCGCCGACGCGGTGCGCGACTGGGTGCGCGCCCACCTGGCCGACCACTCCATCCCCCGCGACGTGCACTTCGTCGACGAGCTGCCGCGCAACGCCGTCGGCAAGGTTGTGCCGCGGTTTTTGCCCGGTTTAGGGCAAAAAAATTGAGCCACCTGCGAGAATCGAACTCGCGACCTTCTCATTACGAGTGAGATGCTCTACCGACTGAGCTAAGGTGGCCGGGCATACAAAGATGCACCATCGCGAAAGTGTAGTGCAGCCGGGGAAAACTAAGAAACCGGCAGCTCAGGACACTTTGCAGGCGAGCCGGATCCGGCCCAGCATGCCGTTAAACGCCACCGCCGGCTGCACCTGCTGCGCCAGCCGCTCGCGGCACTGCGCGATCGCCTCCTGGCATTCCACCAGGCCCTCGGGCGTGGTGCGCTCCGCGATCTCGCGCGCCAGGCCCTCGTAGTCCGGGTGGATCAGGTCCAGGCCCGCGCCGGACTGGACGATCATGGCGTCGCGGTACACCCCCGCCAAATCCACCAGGACCAGGTCGAACATGTCGCGCTTGCGGCGGGTGCCGCGCTTCTTCTGCTCCTCTTCGAGCGCTTTTATCGACGACGCAACGCCCCCCAACGCCTTGCCCGCACCTTTGCCCTTCGCGCCCATGCCGAGCGCGTTTTCCAGCTTCGCGCGCTCGGCTTCGTCCTCGGCCTTGTGGGCCTCCACGGCCTCTTTCTCCGCCGCCGTGACCAGCGCACCGACGGCCTGGAACGCCTGCGCGCCGTGGAACACCAGCTCCGCCAAATTGATCGCCATGGAGCGACGCTTCTGCACCTGGTCGGAGCGCACCAGCAGCCGCGCCCGGCCCACGTGCCGCATCGTCGCCGCCGCGGCAAGCCGCGCGTCGTGCTCGGTCGCGCCCTCCTCCTCGACCAGGATGCGCACAACCTCGTCCTCCGTTGGCGCCGGCACGTACAGGTGGCGGCAGCGCGACCGCAGCGTCTGCGAGAAGTCCTGCGGGTCCGCCGACGGGGCGCACATGATGATCACGGTGTGCTCCGGCGGCTCCTCCACGGTCTTCAGCAGCGCGTCGGCGGCGTCCGTGTTCAACCGGTCGGCGTTTTCGATGACGATGACGCGCCAGGCGGCGACCGTCGGCAGGCGGGCCGCTTGCGGAACGATCGTGCGGCGCACGTAATCCACCGGGATGTTCACCCGCTGCGGCACCACGTGCAGCAGATCCGTGTGCGTGCCCGCCAACGCCAGCCGGCACGCGTCGCAGCGCCCGCACCCGATCTCCACCGGGTCCGTGCACATCAGCGCCGCCGCGAACGCCAACGCGGCCTGCGAGCGGCCCGCTCCCGGAGGGCCGGTGAAAAGCCAGGCGTGGGTCATGGCGTAGCCGTCGCCAAGCCTTGCAGCCTTGGCCGCCGACATGATTGTCTCGCGCACCGCCGGAGTACCGGCAAGCCGCTCACTGACGCTACGGGTAGTCACGGATGATCACAGTACCCGCGCGCTAAGGTGATACACCATGAAACGATTCTGGCGCGAGCTGCGGTGGCTCTGGGGCACGTCATGGCCCCTGTACGCCGCGACCGTGCTGGGAACCAACGTCATCGCCGCGATCGGCTGCATGCTGTTCGTGCGCTACCTCATCCCTATGCCGGAAGTGCGTGAGCTCGGCCTTAGCGGGCAACTCGGCGCCATCGGCGTGATCTACGCGGCCGTTGCCGTCGTGCTGGGTGTGGTGGTCACGCTGTACCTGTTCCGACCCGTGTTGGAATGGCAGCGCCACCCCGACGGGCACGACCCGAACATGGTGCGCCACCTGGTCATGCGGCTGCCGGTGCTGCAAACCATCATTGTGGTGGCGGTGTGGAGTATCGGCACCGCGATTGTCACCGTGGGGGCGTGGCGTGTCGACGCCCGCCTGGCCGCCGTCGTCCTCGCCACCGCCGCGCTGACCACCTTCGTCACCGCCGTGCTGACCTACCTGCAGGCCGAGCGCCTCGTGCGCCCCATCGCCGCGTCCGCGCTGGCGCGCCGCTTCGAGGACTCCACGCTGCAGCCGCCGATCAAGTGGCAGCTCTACCTGACGTGGTTCACCACCTCCGCCGTGCCGATGGTGGGCGTTTTGCTGCTGACGGTGGCGCAGCGCTACGGCTACTTCTCCGGCAACGTCGGCGAACTCACCTCCGCGATCGTCGCGCTGATCACCGCCGGTATGGTCACCGGTTTCGTGGGCACCGCGCTGGTGATCATGAGTGTGGCCGACCCGATCAAGGAACTGCAGGGCGCGATCAACCGCGTGCGCCGCGGCGAGCAGAACACGCAGGTGGACATTTACGACGGCTCCGAGATCGGCGTGTTGCAGGCCGGGTTCAACGAGATGATGAAGGGGCTGCGCGATCGCCAGCGCGTGCGCGACATTTTCGGCCAGTACGTCGGCGCGGAGGTGGCGCAGAAGGCGCTGGAGGAGATCCCGGAGCTTGGCGGCGAGGAGCGCAAGGTGGCGGTGCTGTTCATCGACGTCGTCGGCTCCACCACCTACGCCGTGGACCACACGCCGGAGGAGGTTGTCGCGGCGCTGAACGACTTCTTCGACGTGGTCGTCGAGGTGGTGCACCGCAACAAGGGCGTGATTAACAAGTTCCAGGGCGATGCGGCCTTGGCCGTGTTCGGGGCGCCCGTTTCGCTTCACGACGCCGCCTCGCACGCCCTCCAAGCCGCCCGCGAACTCCAGCGGGATTTGGCCGGCCAGGAGCTTCGCGCCGGCATCGGTGTGGCGTCCGGGCATGTGGTGGCGGGCCACATCGGCGGCTCGGACCGCTTCGAGTACACCGTGATCGGCGACGCCGTCAACGCCGCGGCGCGCCTGACCGACATGGCGAAGGACACCCCGGGCCTGGTGCTGACCAACGCCGGAACCCTGCGCGCGGCGAACGAGGTGGAGCAGCAGCGCTGGACGCTGATGAAGTCCGTGGAGCTGCGCGGCCGCGGCAAGATGACGCAGCTGGCGCGCCCGGTGCGCTCCACCATGGCCGACCGCGCCTAGTTTCGGGCATGCCGATGTGCCCGCCCGGTGGGGCGGGTTTTCGGTGTGTGGGCGGGTTAGTCGAAGAGCAGCTCCATGGCGCCTGGGGTGGTCATGGGGACGCGTGTGCCGTTGGGGGCGATCCAGTGGATTCTCGCGTTGGGGTTGTCGATGTAGCCGAACGGGCCTTGCCTGTTGTCGGCGTTGACCCCGTTGTGGAAGG